>ERZ772881.1886-NODE-1886-length-16920-cov-44.279277_pt1 | contig 16920 bp, 11 predicted proteins | sample MGYA00580581_ERZ772881 | MGnify/ENA primary metagenome ERZ772881 (study PRJEB29015, sample SAMEA2737668) | human gut metagenome | biome: human gut; feature: human-associated habitat; material: faeces | place: China | collected 2012 ...
GAGTTACTTGTATTCTGAGGGAAAAATTAATTTACACACAAATCTGGACTTGACTATCGTTTTCCTCCATATCCTGACTGCCCCAAGAAATATAAGCACCTAATAAAAGACTTTCCTGTTTTCATTTTATCACCGGCAACAGTTTATGCGTTCTCCCATACATCCGGATGGGGCTTTTTTATTGGAAAATCCAAGGCAGAAATATACAGAACAATAAGTTAAAATTCCTGCTTTATAGACATTTCCTGTCACACTCTTCTTGTATCATAAAGATAGGGTATTTCACTCTGTGGTATACCGGCCTGGCCGGGGAGGTGTGCTATGAATGATATTGACAGCAGCGGAGGCATGCTGGCTATCCAATTCCTGATTTTCCTGGGAGCCGTGGAGGGGCATCTGGAATTCTGCATAGTCATCTTGATGGCAGAAATGATGCTGATGTTCCTGGCCATTCCGGTTATCATACTTTGGATGATTAAAACCATCTTTGGCACCGCAGCAGCAGTGGGTGTTGGCGTTCTGGCAGCTGCGCTGTATCTATGGATACGGTACGATGATAAAAAATTGGAGGAGAAATTCAAAAAGATGGGGCATTAGTTGGAAGTAAAGCATAAATTTGCAGTCACGGAGCTTTATTCTGCAGTTTTCCATGCTTTAAAGATATGATATGATTAGATTATATTATGATGTTGGTATTTGATTTTCAGTTGGCAGTTTTTATTATGATAAAATGATTAAGAATGATTGTCCTCTTCAACTTTCACAGGAGGAAAGGATTATGGAAGAAGCAAACATAAAACTTTTATGCGAAATTTATCATTTCAAAAAATCAGTAGAAATGGCTTTAAGTCAGATAACTGATCCGACACAGAAGAAAAAATTAAAAATGGCTTGTGATCGTATAGGTCGAAACATTGATAAATATTGCGATGGTGAGAATATATCGATTCAAGATTTGACAGGACTGGATTTTTATATTGGGCTTCCTGTTAATGCGATGAATCTTGATGAATTTGATGAAAATGATAAGTTATTTATAGAAGCAATGCTTGAACCGGTTATAAAGGAAAAGAATTCACCTGATATTTTACATGAAGGAAAAGTGTTTTTAGCAAAGAAATAAGTTTTCGAAGGGCAGGGAATTTCTAATGGCTACATATATCGGAATAGATCTCGGAACGTCAAATAGTGCTATTGCAACGTTTGATGGACAGGAAACTCGAGTTTGGAAAAATAATTCCATGGATGTTACACCTTCATGTATCTACATTGATAAACATGGAAGAAAGCTCTATGGACAGAGAGCATATCAGATGCAGGCTATTTCTGATGATCGTGTAGCAAAACAGTTTAAACGTTTTATGGGGACAAGCACTAAGATTAAGTTTTCTGGGGAAGAATGGACTCCAGAGGAATGCAGTGCGGAGATTCTTCGCGAGCTTTTCCGTTGTCTGCCGGAAGAAATTTCTAAATCAGATGATCATTATACCGTTATTACAGTTCCAGCTGCTTTTGATCAGATGCAAAATGAGGCAACAAAGAATGCTGCCAAAATGGCTAATTTAGGCAAAGTAGCCGTAATGCAGGAACCAGTAGCAGCTATTATGTGCGTGGTAAATCAGAAGCATATTAAAAATGGAACATTCTTAATTTTTGATATGGGTGGAGGAACTCTGGATATTGCCATTGCAAACTGCATTAATGGGAAAGTAGATATTATAGCTCATGGCGGAGTTGCCATGTGTGGTGGTGCGGATATTGATCGGAAAATAGTGGATAGTGTAATTAAGCCTTGGCTGCTTAATAATAGTGAGTTTGATATTCCAGCTAACTTTATGGAATTGCCCAAGTATCAGAAACTTTTGAAACTTGCCAGATTTAATGCTGAAACAGCAAAAATTGAACTGTCTTCCATGGAAAAGACTACCATTGAAAGTAATGATCAAATTTCCATCTTGGATGAGAACGGCGAAGAAATTTATTATGATATACCACTTGAACGCAGTACTTTAAACACCCTTATGAAGGATATTGTGGATGAAGCGGTTGACTGTGCAAGACAGACTATTGAAAAATCCGGAATTCCTGCATCAGATTTTGAACGTATAGTTTTTATTGGCGGTCCTTGTAATTACAAACCTTTGCGGGATTATGTGACTAAAGAACTTGGTATAAAAAGTGACGGGCTAGAAGTGAATCCAATGACTGCAGTGGCAGAAGGCGCCGCTATTTATGCTGAAGGTATTGACTGGTCTACAGTGGAACATGCAAGAAAGCAGTCTAATCAGACTTTTGTAGCTGACGATTTAGGACTGAAATTCAAGTATGAAGCAAGGACCACAAAAGATAGGGCACGGTTCTCAGTTATGGCTAAGCCTGGAGTGGAAGGTTTTATTATTCAAATAAAGTCTGTGGATACTGGCTGGGAATCTGGAATGATGGGATTACAAAATGGGATCCCATTTATTCTGCCTCTTACAAAACAAGGCGATAATACTTTTGAAGTTTATGTTTATGATGAGGAAAATCGTCCCGTTTCTCTCCCACAGGATCGGATTGTTATAACTAAAACAATGAGTACTGTAGGGGCGATACTTGCATCTCACACAGTAAGTGTAGAAGTAAAAGAAAGTAGTTTAAATGGTATGACAGTAGGGGACCCTCTTATTAAAGAGGGAGAAAAACTGCCATTTAAAGGAGTAAAAAAATATAAAGCTGAATCTATGATAAAAGCAGGAACAGACGATTCACTTAATTTCAATCTTTGGGAAGGCAACATTTCCAGTAATATACGAGATAATAAGTTTATCGGTACTTTTAAGATTTCCGGAACTGACTTGGAATATGGAGCAATACGTCCTAACGAGGAAATAGAGTTTGAATATACTTTTAATGAAGCTCAATCGCTTAGTGTGACTGTAAATATAGAACGCTTAGGAATTACGCTGACGCAGAAAAATTTCTACAATCCCAAAGAAGCGGAAATAGATATGCATAGTGAATCAACTGTGCAGGATATTCATGAGCAGGGCGAGCTGTTGTTAACCCGAGTAGAAGATATGAGTCATAATAGAGTGACCGATGATCGTTTAGATGAGGTGGAGCGTATTGGCCAAGAGGCATCCTCCTTATTAGATGATCCTCATGCTCTTGATGATATCGAACGCGTGAAAAAGAATCTTGATAATATTACAAAGGCTAAGCAACTTCTTGATTTAATTACAAAAGATAACTTAAAATCGGTCAGACAGATGCAGCTTGAGCATTGGAAAAATAATTTCAATAATGATGTTAGACCTTATTGTAGTGAATCTGAAGAAAATGAATTCGAGCGTATCTTTAATAATTTGGAGAGGGCTATTTCCAGAAAAGATAAATCCTTTGAAAGTACACTGGAAGAATTGAATGTAAAATGCTTTGGGATTCTCTTTACTCGTTCTAAGTCCTTTGTAGGTGGCTTCTTTAACTATTATCGTGAAAGACCCTATAATTTTGTATCCAAGAGTGCATATGACAAATTGGTGAATGAAGGGATGCAGGCTATCTCTAATGATGATTTTAGAAAACTTCAGCAAGTTGTAGCTGCTATGTTTGAAAATCAGAAAAAGTCAGCACCCCAAGCAGATATGGCAGCCATGGTTAATATCATGAAAGGATAATAGAAAGTGGATCATAAACGTGGGGATGAATTGGGAGGAGGGCTTCATGTTCTTTTCCCGGTTTGCAAAAGGAAAAATTATGCTATCTATGCGGTAGAGGGAAGTCGCAATGGAATTATTGTAAAAGATGCCATTTTATCTTCCTGGATAAAAGATTCTTTGCTGGACACATCTTTTGTTCATGATCATTTTTATAAATTAAATGAAACAGAGTGGTGCTATATTACGGAGCCCGGTTTTAAGCTTTTTACCCCATTTTTCGGTCCATATCCTCAAACAATAGATGAGGTTGAAGACTTTTTATGTGTATTTTCTGAGTACACCAATAATGTCCCGGCATCCCAATATCCAAATTTTCTTTATATAGAGCAATATGGCTTTATTCTTCCCCTTTTTCCTTCCGATGATAAATTGCAGAAGAAAGGTGAAATTGTGGGTAAATGGCTTACGGAAGGACTACCTGTAGATGCGTCTGATTTAACAAAAGTTGAAGCTTTTTGCGATTGGGTGCCACATGATATTCTTGAGAATATCATACATGGTGCAGGTATTACTACTTTAGAAGTAAAAATAAATAATGGGATGGCTAAGAAATCCGGAGAGCAGGAGCATTCATCGATTAAAACTGAGGACGATGGTCTGAATGTATTACATACTATTCCTGACCAGCCATTTATTTTAGAAGGAAGAAAACAGCTGACTGAAAAGTTTAATAATCTTATTATTGATTTTCTAAGAAAGCCAAAACTATACAGAAAAATGGGGATTAAGACGTTTCCTGCATTTTTACTTTATGGTCCGCCTGGAAGTGGGAAAACATATGCTGTTCAAGAGTTAGCAAAGTACCTCAAATTGCCCGTTTTTGAAATTAATTCAGGCAGTGTTGCCAGTACATATATACATGGAACAAGTCAGAAAGTCTCAAAAATATTTCAGCAGGCTATAAGAAAATCTCCGTCTATTCTTGTGATTGATGAAATTGAGGCCTACGTGGGCGAAAGAAATGCAGATAGTCGGGAATTTCATATTGAAGAAGTGGACGAATTTTTACGTAATATTCCTATTGCTATCGACCATCAGGTTATCATTTTTGGTATGACCAATCACTTGGATCTGATTGACAAAGCAATTCTCCGCAAAGGAAGATTTGATCAAATTATTGAAGTAGGAATGCCAGATAAAAATGAAATTCTTTCTGTAGTAAATAAATTGATGGATTCACTTCCGGTATCCTCTCAAATTAACAGAGAGAAAATTGCAGAACGACTTGTTGGTCATCCGCTATCTGATGTTGCCTATGTTATTCGTGAATCGGGACGCCTGGCAGCTCGGATGAATAGTGATCTTATTATGCCTGAAATGGTGGATACGCTAATGAATGAAGTATGCAAAAATGATAGAAAGAGTGAGACAAAAACAATTGGCTTTTAAAGCTGCATAGTAAATGGTTGGGGTGAAGCTCTATGCGTTTATCAGAGAATCCTTTTTATATTCTTGGTGTAAAACCGGAAGACAGCCTTGAAAAGATTGAAGAAGCGGCAGACGACAGAATCTGGCAGGATGAAGAAAACCAGGCAAAGTATGAAAAGGCAAGGGATATTCTGTCTTATCCCGCAAAAAGGCTGGATGCTGAAGTATGTTGGATTTTTAAGGACTTAGATAGCATATACAGCTTAGGCTATTCAGATTTTGAGAATAGTATTATAAATAGGGATATTTCTCGAAGAGAAGTACTTATTCTCGGTATAGAACTGCTTTACCGGTATGATGGAGAAAATATAGCAGCAGATAAAAACCGTAAATTACAGGAATGCGTTTATATAATTAGATCACTAACTAGCTGCTACGAAGAACTTTGGAATCAGGATTATCTTGCCCATTTAAGAAGCAGCATAAATTCATCGCGTAAGCAGGCCGGGCTGCCTTTTCTTCCAAATGACAAGATGGTACAGGATCAATTGGAAAGTTGTTTACATCAGGATATTCTGGATGCTTTTCATTTTCTAATGGATAATAATTCTGATGATTCCTGTGCAGAAATTGTAACGGCTGTTTTTCAGCAATCAATTGGACGTACTATTGAAAAATACGTTAAAGATCAAACAGTTATAGATTTACTGACCGATGCATATAACCGCAGAATTTCCAAAACATTGGAATCCTGCTTTAAAAAGATCTCATTATCGTTTGATAATATTAATATGTTGGCCTCTTCAGTAGAAAAACGCATTGAGATTATATTTGAGCAAATCAATGAATTTCAGACGTATGCGCTTCCGTTGCAGGTTTATTTTTATCATAATGGGCAGACTGAAAGGTTACATCAAAGTCAGCATATCGCTGATGAACTTCGCAGTTGGGCGGTATCTATAAACAATGATAGTGAATTACCTGAAATTGCATTGAAAATAACTGATTATGCACTCAAAACTTTTCAATACTTACCATTATATCAGGAAAAGCTGAAAGAAGATAAAGATAAGTTAACAGATATATTAAATGATAATGCGTTTATTGCTCATCTTAAGCACGTTATTGACCCTATTGATAGTTATATAGTACGTAAAAAAGGATATGAGTCACAAAATAAGAAATATATAATAGATCATAAAGATGAGTGGATAACTGCATTGCATGAAGCGGCCAAACTTTTGGGAAATATGGAAGGGGAAGACAAAGGTAATTGCAGTATTTTACTCATACGTGCGTATTCAGTATTCTCAAGCGCTTGTACTTGGGCTGATTTATGGGACATGGCGGCATTTCTTGCAAAAGAAGCAATCCCATTTGCCAAAGAAATTCATGACCAAAAAATGGTTGAGAAATTCTCAGATGTTATTTGGGAAGCCCAAAAAGTTAAACAGGGTAAAATAAATTCAGCTGATAATCGGCAGGCTCAGTCTAGTACTGATGGTAGTGGGATTGGAAAATTTCTTAAACGATGCAGTATTGTAGCTATTGTGCTTCTCATTATTTGGGGATTTAAAGGATATAAGAGCAATAATGTTCCTGTAGCACGCACTCAAAAATCATCGTATAGTGTTCAAGCAAAGTCTAATTCCAGCACGAAAAAGGAAGAAAGTCCCAATAAAGAGATCAAATACAGTAAACCACCGGTTGGAAATAATAGGGAGTTTACTATGGCAGAAATGCATTGGGCAGCACGAGAAACAATCCGCCTTGAAACAATGAAACCACTGATTAAGAATAATGAGGGAGTAAAGGCTTACAATAAGATGGTAAATGATTACAACTCTCGTGCAAGTTCGTTCCGTTATAGAGGGCATTCCTGGGATGTAGCAAAAGCGGATGTTGAAGAACACAGGCAGGAAATAGAACGGGATGCGGAAAAAGAAGTATCTCAAAATGGCTGGGATGTTGAGCCTAAGGCTCCAGTACCGGTTACTCCATCAAGGGCATACAATTATAATTCTGTGCCTACAAATCCACCGGTATCAACGGTACCACCAGAAACATATGATTATGACGTAGCTCCTGATATACCGATAGGTTCATATGATTATAATTCCATACCTTCAGCACCGGTGGAAACATATGATTATGACGTAGTACCTGATGTACCGGTAGGTTCTTATGATTATAATTCCGTACCGTCGGTACCACCAGAAACATATAATGAAGATTTAATAGAAAAGGCATTTAGAAAATCTTGATAGAAGAATAAAGGCAAAGATCACATTTTCTATTAGAGATAAATATGCGATTCCTGCCTGGTAGTGGAGGATGCAATGATTACAGGTGCAGTAAAGAATAAGGTAGACCAGATCTGGACGAATATTTGGGCGGGAGGTATTACGAATCCTCTCACTGTGATTGAGCAGCTCACGTACCTCATGTTTATCCGGTCCCTGGATGTGAACGAGATCAAGAACGAAAAGATGGAAAACCTCATGGGAATGCCGGTGGACCATATTTTCCCGAAGTCTCCGGTGGGGCAGGCTATGCGGTGGAGCCATTTCAAGGATAAGAATCCCGACGAAATTTTCCATATTGTGAGCACCTTTGTATTCCCTGCCATTAAGGCCATGAAGTATGGACATCTGCCGGACTTTGACAGCAACGGGAAGCTTATCCCGGTGCCGGACATGCCGGGAAAGAAGGAAGAAAATGAGACTGCCTTTGCCAAGTACATGGCGGATGCGGCTTTCCTCATCCCTACGCCCCAGATGCTGGAGCAGATTATTACGGGCATGGAAGATCTCTACACCCATGACCTGGAAAATAAGGACATGCAGGGGGATCTGTACGAATACATGCTGGGAAAGCTGCAGACCTCCGGAAGGAACGGCCAGTTCCGCACGCCGAAGCATATCCGGGACATGATGGTGGCTCTTCTGGAACCGACGCCGGAAGATACGATCTGTGACCCCGCCTGCGGCACCGCGGGATTCCTGATTTCTTCGGCGGAATACGTACGCAGCCACTATGAAAAGACCATGACTCGGGAGCAGTGGGACCGCTTCGAGGGCCCCATGTTTACGGGCTTCGACATGGACCATACCATGCTCCGCATTTCTGCCATGAACCTCATGCTCCATTCCATTACCAATCCGAATATCGAGTACAAGGACAGTCTGTCCAAGCAGAATGAAATTCGCGACGCCTTCACGCTCTGTCTGGCCAATCCGCCATTCAAGGGTTCCATCAATGAGGAAAGCATTAATGATGACCTGAAGGCTGTCACCAATACGAAGAAGACGGAGCTTCTCTTCCTGGCCCTCTTCCTTCGGATGCTGAAGAAGGGTGGCCGCTGCGCCTGCATCGTGCCGGACGGAGTGCTCTTCGGCAGCAGCAAAGCCCATAAGGCCATCCGTAAGGAACTGGTAGAGAATCACCAGCTCCGGGCGGTGATTTCCATGCCCTCCGGCGTCTTCAAACCCTATGCCGGTGTCTCCACGGCGATCCTCGTCTTCACAAAGACCGGTGCCGGTGGCACGGAAAAGGTATGGTTCTACGACATGAAGGCCGATGGCTTCTCCCTGGACGATAAGAGAAATCCGGTCAAGGAGAACGATATCCCCGACATCATCGAGCGGTTCCACCATTTGGACAAAGAGGAAGGCCGGAAACGGACGGAACAGAGCTTCTTCGTGCCGAAGCAGGATATCGTGGATAACGACTATGACCTGTCCATTAATAAATATAAGGAAATCGAGTACGTGCTGGTGCAGTATCCGCCGACGAAAGAGATTCTGGCGGAACTGAGGAACCTGGAAAAAGAAATTGACCAGGGACTGGATGAACTGGAAAAGATGTTACAAGATTGATAAAGAAAGAGAGCTTTGATATCAATTATGGATGGTGTAAAGCTGCAAGATATAATTGGTAAACCTATATCAGGAGAATGGGGTAATGACGATTTGACTGGTAAAGGTGTGCCTGTGCTTCGAACAACTAATTTCACAAATGAAGGTGTTATAAATTATGACAATGTAGTTACAAGAGATATCCCTATAAAGAAGATTGCTGGTAAGTATCTTACTCAGGGAGATATATTACTCGAGAAGTCAGGTGGGAGTGATAAACAACCGGTAGGACGGGTTGTTTATTTTGATGGAGAAGAAAATAAATATGTTTTTAATAATTTTACTGCAGCGTTAAGAATAAAAGATAAAAACGTTTGGAATTCCCGGTACCTTTTTTACGCGCTCTTTGCCAATTATCTGAAAGGTGGAACAGTAAAGTATGAAAATAAGACTACGGGATTGCATAATCTTAAAGTTGACTTATTTATTAGAAATTTCACAATCAAGAAAATTCCAATAGAATTACAAGAAGCTTTAGCTTCAAAACTTGACTTGGTGTCACGCTTAATAGACCTTAGAAAACATCAAATGAATGATTTTGATGAACTCGTCAAATCCCGGTTTGTCGAGCTGTTTGGAAGCCCTAATAATAATATTCATAATTTTCCGATTGTAAGATTAAATGATGTAGCAATTGGCCCATTATCATATGGATCATCTTCTGCTGCAGTTGAATTTAATGGGCAGACGAGATATATAAGAATTACAGATATTTTATCGAATGGACAACTGGGTAAGGATATTAAATCTGCGGCCGAAAGTGGTGATAAATATTTACTAAAAGACGGAGATATTCTTTTTGCAAGGACGGGTGCAACCGTAGGTAAAACATTTAAATATAGCAAAAATTACGGAAGATCAATTTATGCTGGCTTTCTTATTAGGCTGCGACCTAATCAAGCCATTATCAATCCGGACTATCTGTATTATTTTACAAAGTCTGATTATTACCAGAACTTTGTAATTTCAACGCAACGAACTGTTGCACAGCCAAATATTAATGCCAAAGAGTATGGTAATCTGCGCTTACTTTTACCTAATATAGACCTTCAGAATCAGTTTGCTCACTTTGTCCAACAGCTCGACAAATCGAAATTGGCAGTACAGAAGAGTCTGGATGAACTGGAAATCCTTAAGAAATCTCTCATGCAGCAGTACTTCGGCTGACGAAAATCCATGGCCCACCATGGTATTCATGGCGGGCTGTGGATTTTTTTGCTATGCTTAGCCTAAAAAAGGCGGGATTTCAATGAAGGATGAACTGATTGAGTCAATTATGCAGCAGATGCTGCCGTACCTGGATAATGCGCAGATGGAGAAGCTCAGGGATGTGCTCCATTATTCCCTCCATGAGGTACAGATCGATATGGATATGTCCCATCTGCCCCAGCCGGTGGAGACCAATGAAGGGCTGCTTGCCAAATTTATGGCGGCAAAACGGGTGGAAGGGTGCAGCAGCAAGACCCTGGGGTACTACGAATCGGCACTGAAAAAGCTATTCGCCACGGTACCGGTGTCGGTGCTCCATATGAAGACAGAACACCTGCGGGATTACCTTTCCCGGTATGCGGAACGGACAAAGTGCAGCAAGGCAAATCTCGATAATATCCGCCGTATCCTTTCCAGCTTTTTTACCTGGCTGGAGGATGAGAGCTATATCCTGAAGAACCCGGTCCGCCGGATCCATAAAATCCGGGTGGACCGGAATGTGAAGGAAACCTACTCCGATGAAGCCATGGAACGGATGCGGGATGAGTGCCACAGCCTACGGGACCTGGCCATCATCGACCTGCTGGCGTCCTCCGGCATGCGGGTAGGGGAGCTGGTGCACCTGAACCGGGAGGATATTGATTTTGAGAACCGGGAATGCGTGGTTTTCGGTAAGGGCCATAAGGAGCGGCCGGTCTATTTCGATGCCCGCACGAAGATTCATCTGAAAAATTACCTGGATTCCCGAACCGATGAGAATCCCGCCCTTTTCGTGACTCTCCAAAAACCCTTCCGGCGGCTCCAGATCAGCGGTGTAGAAATCCGCCTCCGTCATTTGGGCAGGGAACTGGGCATTCCCAAGGTACATCCCCATAAATTCCGGCGGACCCTGGCTACGAGAGCCATTGACAAGGGCATGCCCATTGAACAGGTGCAGCGACTTCTGGGCCATACCCAGATCGATACCACCATGCAGTATGCCATGATTAACCAGAAAAACGTAAAAGTTTCCCACCAGAAATATATCGCCTGATTTCAGCCAATCCCGGTTTGTCGAGCTGTTTGGAGATTTGGATAGACCAAAGGTAAAGCTTGGAGAATGTTGTACAATCAATCCGAAAAAAGTATCTGATAATCGTTTGTCAGATAATGATTTAATGGTATCCTTTGTCTTCATGTCAGATGTTTCAGAAAATGGTCATGTAGTGACTTGCCACCATAAACCATATAAATCAGTAAAGTCAGGATTTACTTATTTTGCTGAGGACGATGTTTTATTTGCAAAAATAACCCCTTGCATGGAAAATGGCAAAGGAGGAATAGCTAAAGGTTTACTAAATGGAATTGGCTTTGGATCAACAGAATTTCATGTATTGAGACCAATTAGTGGACTAACAAACTCGTGTTGGTTATATGAATTGACAAGCTTTCCACAATTTAGAAAAGCAGCGGAAATTAACATGACTGGAAGCGCCGGACAAAGGAGGGTACCGGCATCCTTTTTAGCAAATTATAGAGTCTCTTTACCTCCAATTCGTCTTCAAAATCAGTTTGCTGATTTTGTCCAACAGCTCGACAAATCGAAATATCACAGGCTCAGGAGCCTCGTTTCCATGGAAGAACTTTATCATTTGTTGTAATATATAGAAAGAATATCCATGAATTCAGCTGTTATATGAAATCCTATGGGAGACGAATGATGGGGAACTTTGACTTCTTACTGGGAATAAAGGAATATGAAGCCTTTGCTCCGGCGGCGGTGGAGGCGGAGAAGGTCTATGCCACTTCTCCGGCCATGTGCGCCATCGGCTGCCGGAAGGCACTGGAACTGGCGGTGAAATGGGTCTATGCGGTGGATACGGACATACAGAGGCCTTTCAAAGATAATCTGCAGTCCCTGATTCATGGCGATGATTTTTATTATGCCATGGACTACGAGACCTGGAAGAAACTGCCCTACATCGTGAAGCTGGGAAACCTGGCGGTCCATACGGACCGGGCTGTGACGGCGGCAGATGCGGTGATGGCGCTTCGGGGGCTTTTCGAGTTCATTGAGTGGATTGATTACTGCTATGGCCGGGAATACAAGGAACGGCACTTCCGGGAATCAATGATTCCCCAGAGCCGGATGGAACTGGATGAGAAGCGGATCAAAGAACAGGCCAGCCTCCTGAAGGAGAAGGAAGAGGAAAACCGTAGACTTCTGGAAAAGGTACAGGCCATGTCTGCCCAGCTCACGGCCCATAAGGAGGAGCATAAAGAGGAACGGCACTTCAATCCGGAGACCATTTCCGAATTCAAGACCCGAAAAGTCTACATCGACGTGGATATGAAGATGGAGGGATGGGTCTTCGACGGCCCTTCCCAGAATGTGTGGGAAGAGTATGAAGTGGAAGGCATGGCGGGCGTACCGGGACAGCCGGGGTACGTGGACTACGTCCTCTTCGGCCGGGATGGGCTGCCCCTGGCGGTGGTGGAAGCTAAGAAAACGAGCCGGGAAGCTAATATCGGCCGGAAGCAGGCGGTGCTTTATGCAGACTGCCTGGAGCGGAAATTTGGCCGGCGTCCCATGATTTTCAATACCAATGGCTTTGATACCTATTTCTGGGATGATCAGACAGGACCCCAGCGGAAGGTGAGCGGCATATTCAGCCAGGAGGACCTGCAGCGCCTCATGAACCGGCGGCAGGAGCAGAAGCCCGCCCTTTCGTCTATCCCCATTTCCGATGCGATTACAAACCGGGCTTACCAGAAAGAAGCCATCCGGGCGGTCTGCGCCCATATTGAAGAGGGGGGACGGAAGAACCTCCTCGTCATGGCAACCGGTACCGGCAAGACCCGGACCGCGGCCAGCCTTGTGGATGTGCTGTCTAAGGGAAATCGGATCACCAATGTCCTCTTCCTGGCGGACCGGACTGCCCTCGTGAAACAGGCCAAGGACGCCTTCAAGGAATACCTGCCTCGCATGACCCTCTGCAACCTTTGCAGCAATAAGGATGATAAGAACGCCCGCATGGTCTTCTCTACGTATCCTACGATTTTGAATGCCATCGACGATACGAAGCGGGATGATGGGAACCGTCTCTTTACGCCGGCCCATTTCGACCTCATCATTATCGATGAAAGCCATCGGAGTATTTTCAAAAAATACAAGGAAATCTTCGACTACTTCGATGCCATTCTTGTGGGTCTTACGGCAACACCGAAAACCGATGTGGACCGGAATACCTACGATTTCTTTGATATGCAGCAGGGCATCCCTACCTATGCCTATGACTATAACCAGGCCATCGAAGAGCATTTCCTGGTGCCCTACTACAACTATGAAGTGAAGATGAAGTTCCTGGAAGAGGGCATCACCTACGATGACCTGTCACCGGAAGACAAGAAACGGTATGAAGATGATTTCACCGAAGACGACGGTTCCCTGCCGGACTATATCCCATCGCCGAAACTGGATAAATTTGTGTTTAATGCGGACACCGTGGACCGGGTGCTGCAGGACCTCATGGAGCGGGGAATCAAGGTAGATGGTGGCGACAGGCTGGGGAAAACCATTATCTTTGCGGAAAACAAGCGTCATGCGGAATTTATTATCAAGCGGTTCAATGCCCTCTATCCGAAATATAAGGGCACCTTTGCCCAGCGGGTGGTGTGCGGCGATACCTATGTGGAAACCATTATCGATGATTTCAAGCAGCCCCAGAAGGATCCGGTCATTGCTGTATCCGTGGATATGCTGGACACCGGCATCGACGTACCGGAATGCGTGAACCTTGTATTCTTCAAAAAGGTACGGTCACGGACGAAATTCTGGCAGATGATTGGCCGGGGAACCCGTCTCTGTCCGGATCTGGACTGCGTGGATTCCCGGAATGGGGAATATATTGGGAAGAAATATTTTCTCATCTTTGACTACTGCGGGAACTTTGAATATTTCCGGCAGAAGACCAATGACATGGGCGATGGGGTGACAAGAACCCTTTCTGAAAATATTTTCATCAAGAGAATCCGGCTCATCAAGGACCTCCAGGAGGCGGCCTATGCAGGACAGCAATACCAAGACTGGCGGACGTCCCTGGTAGAAACCTGCCATAAGCAGGTGACGGAGCTGAATACGGCCCTCATCTCTGTGAAGCTCCATCTCCGGTATGTGGAGAAATATAAGAATAAAGATGCCTTCCGGTCTCTCTCCGAAGGAGACTGCGGTGAACTGAACCGGGAAATCGCGCCACTGGTGGAAGACATGGATAAGGATGAAAGCGCAAAGCGGTTTGACAACTTCATGTATGGCCTCATGCTTTCCTACATGGAAGGACTGAAGACCTTCCAGTCGTCGAAGAAGCAGCTCAAAAAGACGGTGGGCCTTCTGAAAAAGCAGGTCAGCATCGATGCAGTAAGGAGCGAACTGCCCCTGATGAATGAAATCGAATCTCCGGAATTCTGGACAGACACGGACGTACTGGAATTTGAAAATGTCCGGATTCACCTGAGAGGACTGATCCAGTTTATCGGAATCAATCCGGTCCGCATTATCGAGACTGGCTTAAAGGACAGAATCCTCGGAGAAAAAGAAGGGGACACCCTGGAACCGGAAACCTTTGAGGACTATAAGGAAAAGGTAGATCACTATTTCCTCCAGCACATGGACGACGTACCGGCAGTAAAAAAACTGGTCCACAATGAGCCCCTCACAGAAAAAGACTATAAAGATCTGGAACGGATCTTTACCGTGGAACTGGGTACAAAGGACGACTACAACTTCACCTTCGGCAGCCAGCCCTTCGGCCTCACCGTGAGGCACATCGCCAAAATGGATCCCAAGGCGGCGGAAAAGGCATTTTCTGCGTTCATTAATGAAAATAATCTCAACGATAAACAGATCGCCTTCATCCATAACGTAATCAACTATATCGCCGTCAACGGCTACATGGACAGCCCCATGACCATCATGAAAGCACCTTTCGACAGGCCCTATAGTGCATCGGATCTGTTCAGTGACGAAAACCTGGGCGAAATCCTCCATATCATCTATGAAATCAGGGATAATGCCATACGGTATAATTGATCAGAATCAGGAGGCAGACTATGAAAAAAGCTCTTCTTTTGGCAGCGGTCCTGGCAGCGATGTCCTTTGGGACGGCGGACGCCAGCCAGTTTGAAATGACCGGGGAGGTGAACATACCGGGAGCCTATAATGGCTCTTACTATGCCACTTTCAAGGAGGGAAAGAAAACGGTCCGTTTTGCCAGCGTTTCCAGGGGGGCCAATGACTATACCCTGGAGGCCACGAGTAAATTGGACTGGCTGGATAATTACGATGTTTACTGGGAGTACTCGGTCAAATCATCGACTGTTAAGGGCGCACCGGACTATAATGTCCGGCAGTTCCGGGATGTGGACACGGGGCGCTACTATTATGCTGTCGATGATATACGGTATCACGAGGAACCGCGCAGGGCATTCCTGATCGGATTCCCTGAAAAGAAGGACAAGAAGGATAAGCAGAAATCCATGGTTACCTACATCGACAGCAATAAAGTGGATAAGCCGGAGGTCTGCTTCCCGGCTATAGCTGTACGGAAGGGGAACCTGATTCTGTACGTGAATGATTTCAACAATCCCTTCGTACATCCCGCCTACAAACTGGACTGGTCTCCGGAGGCGAAGTGGTTTGGCTATGAGTACTTCGATGATTTGAAGAATTCCCAATACTGGTAACAGAGAATAGAAAAGCCCACGGGCTTCGGCCGGAAATCCGGCGGAACCTGTGGGCTTTTTGTATGGCTGGATGCGTGCGAACGGGTGGGGCCTTGAGCTGGTGGATGGTCGGTGCTGCAATGAGTGGCTAGCGGTCCGGGGGTCATGTGGCTGAGTGACGTGTGAACGGACGGGGGCTTCTAGCTTTTAGCAGCTAGAAAAGCTGGTTCGCCTGCGGCGCTTCCAACAGAATCCCTCACCCCGGTGGGGAGCATTCCGGCCGGGGCCCTGAAAGGAAGGCGCTTCAATGTGCAGAAAAAGCGCCAACTTGGGCCCGGCTCAGAGGTCCTATGCAAGACCTCTGCCTTTGAAAAGGGAGCCTCGTACTGAGTCAATGGTGCGTTTTTGGGGTAGAGTCTTTAGGATTCCAATAGCGGCGGAGCCGTTGGTGCTCTCGATCTCGACCTCGATCTCGATCTCATCTGACGGAGGTTAGCGATTGGGTGCGCCGCAGGCAAGGGACTTGGCTCACCTCCGGGGGAGCTGGCGCCGAAGGCGACTGAGGGGGTGCATTTGCGGCTTCGCCGAAGGCGTTACCCCTCAGAAATCCATCTACAGCAGAGCTGTCATTTAAATTGCACAAATGTTCGAAATATATTACAATACGTGTAAGGCAGCTGGTACGTGGCTTTTCCTCTACCACTTTTCAGTGGGGAGGTGATACTATGAGCGATTACGAAATATTGTCTCTGATGATATCTTTCGGCATGCTTGTAGCATTCATTATGTCTTCTACAAGAAAGTAAGACACTGAAAAAAGCCACCCGATGGCTTTCGGAAGGCTTTCTTCAAATTTACATTGATGAGGGAGCCGTTCCGTCTCGACCACGGAATTGTACCGGCTGTCTCTTCATGTCTGTATTATATCATAGAAATTCTAAAAAATGAAACTGTGCGAAGGGGCGGGGCCTTTGAAAAGTTAGGAGTTAGGAATGAGGAGTGAGGAGTGGTGGTGCGCCGCATCA
>ERZ772881.1891-NODE-1891-length-16855-cov-3.695774_pt1 | contig 16855 bp, 10 predicted proteins | sample MGYA00580581_ERZ772881 | MGnify/ENA primary metagenome ERZ772881 (study PRJEB29015, sample SAMEA2737668) | human gut metagenome | biome: human gut; feature: human-associated habitat; material: faeces | place: China | collected 2012 ...
AGTCCTGCGTCATCATTGTTGCGGGGATGTTTCTGTCCAAACCATCCGTCGTCCAGCAGGAAGAGTTCGAAACCCATCCCTGCAGCATCTTCTATAATTGATTTCAGTTTGGGTTCGTTAAAGTTGAAGTAAGTGGCTTCCCAGTTGTTCATCAGGGTATAACGTGAATTTTCTCCGTGGCGTAAACCATATTTACGTGCCCAACGGTGGAAATTACGACTGACCTGTCCGTTTCCTTTTGTACTGTATGTGTAGAGGAACGAAGGAGTTTGGAATACATCGCCTTTTTTAAGTTTGTAGTGTGATGCGTACGGATTCATTCCGGCAAGTACACGGAGTTCCTGATTGTTGTTTTTTTCAAATTCCAACTTGAAGTTGGCAGGCCATGCCAGAGCCATCCCTATCACTTCTCCATTGTCTTCAGTCATCCGTCCGTTCAGGGATAGCAGACACATGGGATGAGCAAAGAATGTGGCACGGGTTCCTAATTTGGAATCTATCACTTTGATGCCTTCTGTCAGTTCTACTTCACTCATGTTGCATTCTCCGGCCCAGTCACCGGCAAAGTGAGTGAGTCGGTAGGAGGAAGATTTAAAGGAGAGCTGTGCGGAAGCAAACTGGTAAAGTGTTACCGGTTTCTTTTCAGTATGCTGATATATAGTCCATTGTTCTATAAGGTCGCTCTCTTCGTATGCCTTATAGAAAAGTTTCACTTGAAAAGGATATAGCGGGTCTTTCAGTGAAATCGTAGTCAGTGTTATGCCGGGTTCCGGAGACTCTTGTTTCACGTTTTCAAAGTTCAGTAGTGTAGAGGTATTACCGTCTGCATGTACTGCATGAAGGGCCACTTCGCTTTGTTCTCCCATTCCATAAGTCGAATATGCCGGAAAGTTATTGCCTTGTTTCTGTAATACATCGGTGTCTGCCAGGCGTGGGCCATAATAAACTTGTCTTAGTGACTGATTGGCAACCCTGAAAACAAGTGCTGTGTTGCGTGTCGTAACCTGAATCAGTTCTTGCGCTGGCAGTGAACAAAAGCTCAGGACAAGGCAGATTAATATAAATGTTCTTTTTAGCATTGTACTTTATTTGAGGGCCTTATCCCGCTACTTTCCCAATTGGCGGGTAGGAATTGCTATTGGTTTTTCCAATCTGCTTTGTGGAGGGAGGAGAGTGGGAAAAGGCCGTATTATTATTGTATTTTGATTACAATCGGTTTATGGATATCCATTACCTTAATCGGTACGATAACTCCGTTTAATTCTTGATTGGGAGTTGTTCGAGCCTTTTTGCCGTTTACCGACACACGGGCCTGTACCGGAATCCCCGGCAGTTCGATCCGGTAGGCACGTTTTCGGGGCTGTCCTTCATAAGTCCCTTCTACCGGAGATACAGTGATGATCGTCTGTCCCCCTGATTTCTGATAGTTGAGGCGTGTGGTGGCATACTTCCCTTGCAGGTAGTCTTGGGTCAGTCCGTCGTCTTCGTACAGGATATAAGTATTGTTTGCTCCTTCTTTGCCCGGATAACAACGTACGATCAATTCTGTGAGCGGGGTGGAACACATTCGTTCCGTATAAGGCTGCATCGGCAGAGGACAACCTCCCTTGATGAACAATGGAAATTGTTCCAGCGGGCTTTTCGTTTTGATCACTTGCCCGCCTTCTTGTCTTTCTCCGGTGAAGAAATTATACCAGTCGGTTCCACCGGGCAGCCAGACCTCTTGTGTGGCTATCTTTTTTTCTCCTTCTCCCTTGGCGGTGATGGGAGCACCCAACAAGAGGTCACCGAAGAGAAATTGTCCCGGATACTGATAGGCTTTTTCTTCGTCCGGATATTCAATGTACATTCCCCGGTTAAGTGGCAACATATCTGTATGGCATTGGCGGACGGAAGAGTAGATGTAGGGCATCAGTTGAGAGCGTAGGTGGTAAATCCGGTGCATTGCCTTTTCTGCTTCTACGCCCCAGAGCCAGGGACGGCGGTCGAGTTTTTCGTCGTACACCGAGTGGATGCGGAGTGAAGAATTCAGCAATCCGAACTGTGTCCAGCGAGTGTAAAGTTCCGGGTCGGTTCCGTCGTAGAATCCGCCAAGGTCATGTGCCCAGAAGAAACAACCTGCATTACCGCTGGTGGTAGTCAGGTCGACCTCAAAGCGGAGTAAGTCCCAGTTGCCCACAGCATCACCGGAGAATTGAATCGGGTGACGATGGTCGCCCCATCCGGCCCAACGGCTGAAACCTGCACCGCGAAGGTGCTTACCGGACGAATAATTATAATAGATGTGATTCATCCAGGGAAGATGTTTCATATTTGTTCCCCGTACCAGAGGATATAGATAATCTTGTTGCCAGTCGAGCCACCAGAAGGCTACTCCCATGGAATCACTTTCCTGATGAGCATGTTTCATGAAAGCATTCATATAGTCACGCTTGCCTGCGTCAAACAGGGGCACACCTGTTTGCTGGGTATCGACTCCCAAATCTCGTACAAAAGCTTGATAACTATCTTCGTGCGGACGGATGCCGTCGTGTGGATGTTCGTTCAGTACTACGTAGATATGATCGTCTTTGAAGTCTTTTATCAGTTTCTCCGGTTCGGGAATCAGTTTACGGTTCCAGCTATAGCCTGTCCAACCTCGTGTGCCGGCATGTCCGGTTCCGACTTTGGCATTTTGTGTATGCCATCCCATATCGAACACCATGATATCGAGGGGAAAGTCGTGTTCACGATATTCCCGTACCAACTGGCGATAATCTTCGTCTGTGTAGTTCCACCAGCGGCAATACCAAGATCCGTGTACATATTTGCGGGTCATCGGTGATGGTCCGCTGACTGCCTGAAGTGATTTCAAGGCTGCCTTGTAGTCATTGCCGTAAACAAACAAATACAGATCCTGAACATGGTTACGGTCACGTGTCGCCACCCATCCGTTTTTTAGGACTTCCTTACCGGTATCGTTAATCAGATACCAGCCGTCCCGGCTCAATAACCCTTCCTGGCGGTCGATGGGACCTTCTACGTCATCAAGCGTCGTCACTGCTCCCAATAGATTCCGGCTTTGGCGGCTGGCTATGTACCAACGTTTTTCTTTAGGGGAGTCTCCGTTTCGGAAATAGACGAACAAGTTGGTTTGTCCGAAGGGAAATCCGTCATTGTAATACTCGACACGCATGGCGGGAGTGGTCATGATGTAACGGTTGCCTTCTTTAAGCTCTACTTTTACTTCGGTACATCTGGGGGTACGGTCTACAGCGAAGAGGGTAGAGTCGTTCAGGAACTTTCCCTGCTGTGCGTATTCCATACGTACCAGATGGTCGGTGATAAAGGTAAAACGGCTATTGCCTATGACTACTGGGTTTGAACTGGAGGATGGCAGGCAAAAGAGTAGCCCGGCTATCCAAAGGATGGTTCGTTGGATGTTTCTCATGTCGTTTTTATTTTTGTTAAATGAACTGTTCAGGTTATCTCTATATCTTCTTTTTATCCGGTGGACCCCCGTATACTCGGACAAGGGTCCACCGGATGTTTCTCCCTTTATGGATTCTGTTCCAAGACTCCCGGATATGAATCGATCTCACGTTGAGGGATGAATTCGATTGCTGCCGGATCGTCAGCTGAAATGGTCAGGCGGACCGAAGTTGCGGCTCCACGGTCGTGAGTGCCCGGATAGGTACGGTTCATGGTCAGTCCGTTGCGGAAGATGTCGAAGCGGCGATGTCCTTCGAAAGCCAACTCCTTGCGGCGTTCCTCCAATACATATTCCAACATGGTTTTACCGGGTTTCATGTCACCGGCCGAAAGTGCGGGTATGTGTGCCCGGGTACGGATTACGTTGAGGTCTGCCAAAGCATCACCCAATGCCGGTTCTTTGGCATAGGCTTCCGCACGGTTCAGGTACATTTCGCCCAGACGGAGAACAGTTGGTGACCACAGCTGGGGTTGGTTTTCTTGTTTGGAGCATTTGTATACGTAGTACTTCGGATAGTCATTGCGTTTTGCCATTAGATTTTGGATGGTCACGTAATGTTTTTCGTATGTGCCCGGGGTGGGATTGTCTTTACCCGATTTCAGTCTCGATTCTACGTAATAGCCTCCGGCATCCTGCTTCATGGTCAGTGTGTCTTTGTATTCATACTTCGACAAATAGGCATCTTTGATCCGGTAGTTTCCGTTTTCTTCTATGATTTCGTTCCAGCGGTAATACTTTCTGGGGACTCCATCTTCTTCGGAGGATTCGATATAGATAAATTCTTTACGATATTCACCTGTCTCGTCATCTTTCAGGTATTGCGGAACGATATATCGTGAGCGCAAGTCCTCCGGATATTCCGCATACGCATCCCGGAGTGGTTCGGAAGCATATAACTCTCCCCAGCCTACCCCATCGATATTGGCATAAAAGCCTCCGATAGAGTTCCAACCGTAGTCGTCTTTATCTTTAGTACAACGGATGGCAAAGATGATTTCCGGATTATCTTCCGGTACCAAAACATTGGCTGTAGCATAAGCTTCTCCTTCCAGTAAAGTACGTCCTGAACTTTCGATTACTTCGGTAGCGTATTCGGCAGCCAGCTTATTGTTACCCATGTACAGATAGACGCGTGACAACAGAGCCTTGGCTGCACTGGGACCGGCGTAGATGTTCGACTCCGAATTCAGCAGTGTTTCTGCTTTCTTCAGGTCTTTCAGGATTTGCTCGTAAGATTCCTTTACGGTAGAGCGCATTGGATAGTCGTTTATGTCTGCCGTCAGTTTCAGGGGAATCCCGAGGTTGGTTTCCGGTGACTGATTGTAAGGGCGCCCGAAGACATTGACCAGTACAAATTCCAGCCATCCCCTGAGGAAGTAGTTTTCGCCAATCAGCTGGTCCATCTCTTTGCTCTCTCCTTCCTGTGCTTTCTCAAGTATCTTGTTGGAGTTGATGATGGAGCGGTAGGCCCATCCCCACATGTTCGACATATGGTAGTTGTCCGTGATGCGCTGGTAGTTGTAGATATACATTAATGCATCCGACGACACTCCGCTCAACGAAACGTTATCACTGGCCAACTCGCCTGCATAGTGCCACCCCTGGTGGAAGGCTGTCTGTTTAAATACGGCATAGTTACCACGGGTGGCAGACAGCAGAGATTCATAACTGCCATCCAGCTCGTCCTCTGTCAGTTGGTTGTAGGGGAGTTCCTCTATGGAGCAAGCCGAAAGTCCGATCAGAGAAACGAAAAAGCAAGATACGATATGTTTGATTTTCATAATATGACGTGATTTTTTAGAATGAAACATTAAGGCCGAACACGATTCTTCTGCTCAACGGATAGATAGTACCTGCATAACCGTCGGTACTGCTGTCCGACAATTGGGGAGATACCCCCGAGAATGGGGTAAGCGTGAATAGATTATCAGCACTGCAAGAGACGTTGACCCGTTGCAAGCCCAGTTTCCCGCATAACTTCTCCGGTATGGAATACCCCAGTGATAAGTTGCGCAAGCTGAAGTAATTGCCTTTCTCCAAATAGCGTGAAGACGATTTGTTAGAGTTTTTGTTACCTCCGTTAATGGCTTTCGGATGCGTGGCGATGTCTCCTTCTTTTTCCCAGCGTTTCCAACCGCTTTTCAGTTTCATTGAATTGTAGTCGGCATAAGCACCGTCGGAATCGAGCAATTCGCGGGATTGGTTATAAAGCAGGTTCCCGTATACAAAGTCGAAGTTGGCAGTCAGTGTAAAACCTTTATAGCTAAATGAATTCATCCATCCACCGGTAAACTTCGGTGCGGCAGAACCACAATATACACGGTCGGCTTTATTGTAAGAGTCGGTAGTTGTGCGTTTGCCATTCTCATCGGTGGTATACCACAATGGAGAACCGTTAGCAGGATCTACACCGGCCCATTCTCTCAGATACCATTCATCCATATCCCGTCCTTCTTCCAGGCGTTTCAATCCCTTCAGTTCCGGTTTCCCTCCATAAAGTTCGGTAACCCGGTTTCGGTTGAATCCAATGTTGAAGTCACTGCTCCACTGGAATTTTGAGGTACGGATGAGATCTGCATTAAGACTGATTTCGAGGCCTTTATTATTGATGGCACCTACATTTTTATATTGTCCGGTGTAGCCTGATATATTAGGTAGCGGGGCATAGTACAGCAAGTCGGAGGTATTTTTATTGTACAGGTCGATGGTGACTCCGAAGCGATCGAAGAACCGTGCGTCGATACCGATATTGGTGGTGTAACATTTCTCCCAAGACAGGTCGGCATTCCCCATCTGTGAAGGGAAGTAAGCTACTTCGTCATTATACATCATTGAAGAATAGAGCGGGTAGTGTCCGTAGTATGCTCCGGGAGTGTTACCCAGAGAACCATAACTGACTCTCACTTTTAGTTGGTTGACAGACTCACGAAGAGATTCGAAAAAAGTTTCGTTCTGGATATTCCAGCCGCCACTGACTGTGAAGAAGTGTCCCATACGATTGTTTTTACCGAAACAAGATGATTCGTCCATGCGATACGATACTTGTCCCATGTAGCGGTTATCATAGTCGTAGTTGGCATTGAACAGTGCCGATTGGGTGGCAATGGCGTCTTTGTATCCACCGATGGATTTAATACCGGTTGTTACGTCCAGAATCTCTCTGCCGGGCTGTATGCCTCGTCCTTCGGCGGAAGTCGATTCGTAAAAGTGGCGGGTATATTCGTAAGCTCCCAGTGCGTTGACTTTGTGTTTGCCGAATGATTTCTCAAAACGTATCATTTGGTTGGTGAATTGCTTGGTCAGTAGTGAATTAGAGTTGGATAAAGACCCTTTGTCCGATTGCCCCGAACGCGAACGCTTGTCCGTGTAGCTCTCGGAGCGGTTACTGATATAGCGAATATAGTTGTTTGACTCGAAACGCAACCAATCCGTAATCTGATAATTGAAATTAATGGTTCCGTCAACCGTCAGTTTTTTCGAACGGCTCCAGTTCCATTGCAGGTCATACATGTCGTTGATTCCGTCACGTCCTCTCCAGTCTTGTTCTTGTCCCGAGCGGATAGAACCGTCTTCATTGTAAGGGAAATCCCAAGGGAGGTAGAGATAAGTGTTGTACACGCTGCGTTGCTGACTGTCTGTACGTGAGAGCGAACCTGAAATCTTGGTTGACATGGTGAAGCGGTCTGTAAACTTCACATCATTGTTGGAACGGAAAGTGAAGCGGTCCAATGTAAAGTCCTTAATGGCTCCCTCTTCGCGGTAGTAGTCTGCCATAACAAAGGAACGCATACGACCGCTGCTTCCGGTATAGGTAATGTTTGCGTTGGTATATAATCCTGGTTTGGAAGCTTCTTTAAACCAGTCTGTGTTGTGTTTCAGAAGTTCTTCTGTGAACCACGACTGATTGTTCCAGGATTTCTGATAGTCATAAAGTTCTTGTGAATTCATCATCTCAAGGCGCCCGGTCGATAGTAAGGATACACCGGCATTGACCGATACACTATATTTGTTGGCATCATATTCGCCTCTTTTGGTGGTTACTACAATAACACCGTTGGCGGCACGCGAACCGTACAATGCGGTAGCCGAACCATCTTTCAGCACACTGATATTGTCTATCTCGTTCGGGTTCAGTCCCGGATCCTCACCTACAATCACACCGTCGACTACCCAAAGTGGAGAGACAGACGAGTTCAGTGTGCCTTTACCACGAATACGGATTTTGCTGGCTTGGCCCGGTTCGCCGGATGAACCTGAGACATATACGCCGGATACTTTTCCCTGGAGCATACTTCCTACTTCCAGTGTGTTTACGTCTTTCAATTTATCGGCTTTCACTACGGCTACCGATCCGGTTACAGCCGACTTCGTCTGTACGGTGTAACCTACTACGACAACTTCTTCCAGTGTTTTAGTGTCTTCCAGTAATTTGATATTGAGCGTTTTTTGTGAATCGATTTTGATAGTTTGTGTCAGGTATCCGATGAAAGAAACAATCAGTTCGTCACCGGCAGCTGCTTCGATGGAAAATTCTCCGTCGATATTAGTACTCACACCTGTACCTGTGCCCTTTATCATGATGTTGGCTCCGATGATAGTTTCTCCTTTGATGTCTTTCACCACTCCTGTAATATGACGTTTTTGCTGTGCAGCGTCTGTTTGAGTTGTTTTTGCCATCAGCATGATGTTGTGTCCTTCCATGGCATAACCTACATTGGTGTTACGGAATAGAGAAGAAAGTACATCAGCTACCCGTTGCTGACTTACATTGACGGTTTTGCGTTGATTTACATCTACCTCCTTCTCGGAATATACGAACAGGTAATCTGTCTGGCGTTCGATTTCGCCCAGGATTTCCCGGATCGGTTTATTGTTTTTCGAGATAGATACCTTTGTTTCCTGAGAGTTCGCATTGCCGGCGAATACTCCCGAGATGAAAACGAAAAGGAATAAAACTATCATTTTCATAGTATGTGAAATTGATTTATTTACGATTTTACTTGTTTTTATCAGAGTGTTTTTCATACATTTGTACACTGTGTTAATTAATACTCACTAAGTTTTCGCAGACTGGGGTGTTGTTAACCCGGAGCCGGAAGTGTGCCACCACTTTCGGCTCTTTTTGTTCTTATGTTTTCATTGGTTCCTGTTTTTAGTTTAAAGTTAATACTTGTTTTTAATTTATAGTAATGGTATTACTGTCTTCATCCCGTTGATAGGTGAATTTACATTTCAGTTGAAGCACCTTTAATACGTGTTCTACACCGTCTCTGATACGAAATTTTCCGGTGAACCGTACATTTGCCAGGGAGTCTTTTTTTAAAATGAATTTTACATCATAGTATAGACCTAACTGGCGGATAATTTCGTCCATGCGCGTATTGTCGAAATAAAGGATTCCTTGCATCCACAATGCCCGGTTCCACTCGTTGATACTCTCTTTCCGGAGTTGACCGGCTTTGCCGAATAACCGTTCGTTGGGTTGCAGTTTTACTTTCCTGCCGGTAGTGGTTTCGTTTACTTCTACCGAGCCTTTCAGCAAGACTGTTTCGAAAAAGTCCTGATCTTTATACATCATCACATTAAATTCGGTACCCAATACTCTTACTTCATATTCTTTGGCTTGTACGATGAAGGGTTTCTTTTCATTTTTTGCCACCTGGAAATAACCTTCACCGTCCAGTGTCACTCTACGCTCTTTCCGGTCGAAGTGGTCGGGAAACGTAAGTGTCGTATTTGAATTCAGGCATACTCGGGTTCCGTCACCTAATGTTAATTCTGCCCGTTGTCCTGATGGGACATGTATTGCTTTCAAATCAGGTGTATCTTTTCCTCTCTCCGGAGCCAGGAAATAAACAGAGGTAACTGCTATGAGGAAAATAGCGGCTATTTTAATGAACTCCCTGATGTAAGGAAGTGTCAGCCGTTTCTTTTTATCAACCGTTGTTGCCGGTTTCTCTTGCCAAAGGGTGATGTCGTGCAACTTTCTCAGGGCAAGATACTCACGCATGTGTTGTGGATCGGCATCCAGCCATCGGACTACCATTTGCTTCTCTTCCGCACTGGCATCTCCTGTAAGATATCTGTTTAGTATCTCTTGATTCATAATTTATACGAGTTCTTGATGAACGTTTTTTGCTCCGTTACATCTATAAGACGATAGAAGTGAATACAACCCTAGTCTGTTTCTTGATTTTTTTTAGTGGAAATAGAAAAAGAAGTAAAACAAGGGAAGATAATCTTTGAGTGAAATCCGGAATTCTTTAAGCGCCCTTGATATGTGATATTCCACTCCTTTGACTGTGATACCCAGATTTTCAGCTATTTCCTTATTCATTTTATTCTCGAAACGACTCATTTTAAAGACTCTTCGGGTTTGTTCCGGGAGTGTGCGTAGGGTGGCTTGGATAATTTGGTTAACTTCTTCGGAAAAAATCTCTGACGGGTCACAAGCTTCCAGGCTGGATACACGAATGTCCAGTTCGCGAACATAAAGTTCACTCAACTCGGACATGGCATTCAGTTTGTTTTGTTCCAGACGTAAGTAATCCAGTGATTTATTTTTCAGAATGGTGAGTAACATGGCCTGAGGGGAATTTATGATATCAGTTTTCAGTTTTTCCCACAATTTGATCAGTGCTTCGGCCGCAATGTCTTCTGCTACCTGTTCGTCGTGTACATACGATTTGGCAAACAAGAAAGACTTCCTGTAATAAAGAGTATAGAGAGCGTTAAAACTGTTGATATTTAAGTCGTCCATTCTTGTATACTGTGTTCCGGGATATTTTTCTGTATGATCTAAAAGTGCCGCAAGGTATGAAAAAAAAAGCAAAAGAGGATTAATAGTTGTGAGTATTTCTGTTTTGCTTCTTTCCCGGGGATGTTGTCTGCTATCGTATGTTTCACTTGCTCCTTTTTTATAGTGTCCGCAAATGTAGGTGAGGTGTTCGTTGTCGAACATCTTTTCCCTTCTTAGAATCTTTGATTATTAGGAAGTTATGTTTTTGGCACATTACTTGTATAACAATGAAGGAGTGAGTTGTCCGGTCGTGGTATAGCTCATTCTTAGATTGTAATTTTGATTGGTAAAGGGTGGAATGGGAATTTCGCCCTTTATTTTTTGTATGGCCTGAAAGGTAATAAAAAATAAGGGTAGAACCATTGTCCCACCCCTATCACTTACAATAATAATAATAACTTCTCTTACTCAATGGGCTGTCCTTTGTAAAAGTCCAGAATCTTTGTACGGAACAGATAGTCATATTTGGCCTGAATCCGGTCGGACAATGCCTTAGTCAGATTTAGTTTGGATTCATTGTACTCGACCGAGGTCGCTTTTCCATTGTCGAACTTTTCACTCATCAGGCGGAAGGACTCTTGGCTGGCTTCTACTGCCGATTCACTTGACTTAAACTTGCTCTCGGCAGCTATGGCATTGTACCATGCTTGTTGGATTTCTTTATATAATACCTTCTTGGTATTGTCCAGTTGCAATGCCAGATTGGTTTGTTGCAGGCGTGCAGTGCGTACACGGTTGCGAGTGGCCAGGCGATTGAATAAAGGTATGTTCAGACTGAATCCGGCATATTTATTCAGGTTGTTCTTCATTTGGTTGCCAAAATTTGAACCGGCGTTACCATTTACCGTATAGAAGTTTGTACCTAATCCCGCAGAGAAAGACAATTGCGGATAGTAACTGCTCTTTGCTATGCGGACATTCTTTTCGCTACCTTCAAGACGATATTCGGCTGCTTTGATGCCCGGTTTGTAGAGCATGGCCTGGTTATAGATTTCGTCGGGTGAAGTAAGGGGAGAGAATTCCAACTCCGTATCCGGTGTGGCAAGTGAGAAGTTCTCCGGAGTCGGAAGTTCAAGCAATTGACTTAAATCGAGTAGAGCTAACCGGTAATTGTTGTCAGCCTGTACCGCACTCATCTCATCTTGTGCAACGCGAGCTTTGGCTTCGGCAACTTCGGCGGGAGAAGCTTTTCCTACTTCATGCAAGCGTGTGATGCGGTTCAGTTGTTCTTTGCTGAGTCCTACCTGACTTTGTGCGACTTTGCTTAACTCTTGATTAAAAAGCACTTGCAGGTAAGCGGAAGTGACATTGATTGCCAAATCTTCTTTTGCTTTATTCAGGTCTTCGATTGCTGCTTTCAGGTTTAGTTTGGTAAGTGCATACTGGTTCGGTAATTCCAGACCGGTGAATAACGGAATATTCGTACCCAGGCTGAAGCTACTGCTACCGCTGTTGATATCATTATAGGTGTTATCTACCGGCGATGCTGTACGTCCCCAACTCCAATTTTGCGAAGCACTGCCGCTAAGGTTGGGTAAGCGTGCCCATTTGGCGGTATTCACCTCCACTTTACTCTGTTCGGCCGAGTTTGCCGTTTGTTGCACATTGATATTATGCTCAATGGCATAATCGATACACCGGCGTAAAGTCCATCCTTCCTGTGCCTGTGCAGTGTAAGCTGACAGTCCGGTCAGTATCAATAAGTTGATCAATATTTTATTTCTCATATTATGCATTGTTGGTGATTCATACTTTCCCTATATTATACGAGAGGTTTATTTGTCTTTCTTTTCCGAAGCTCTTACTTTTTCCTTTCCGGTCAGACCTTCCTTGATTTCCAGTTTGATACCGTCACTCATGCCGGTTTTAATCTGGCGGCGTTCAAACTTCTGTTCGGGTATACTGTCGGTCATTACCCATACAAACGTACTGTCGCCACTAAATTCGATAATGCCTTCGGGAACTGCCAGAACTTTTTGCGCACGTTGAAGCACGATTTCTGCATTAGCGGAATATCCGGAACGGATTTGTACAGAGTCCGGTGCATGAACGGCCGCTTTAATTTCGAACTGATTGGCTCCGTTCTCTTCTACACCTTTCGGAGAAATATATTCCAGTTCGGCATCGAATGTAAGATTTTGCAAAGCTCCGATAGTCAGTTTCACCGGCATACCTTCATGGATACGTCCCACTTCTGTTTCGTCAATCTTGCCTTTGAAGATCAGATCGTTCATATTGGCTACTGTGGCAATAGTCGTACCGTCATTAAACGTATTACTCATGATTACCGAGTTACCTACTTTGATCGGTACGTCCAGAATCAATCCGTCGATGGTCGAACGAATCAGCGTACTGCTGAAGGAAGCGCTGTTTTTGGTGATACCTTCTTTGATAATCTCCAGTGCATCTTTTGCAGTTTGCAATTCTTCACGTGCTTTCTTTATTTCTACTTCGCTTTTTTCGTAATCTTCTCTGCTGATTAACTTGTCGTTATAAAGCTTCTTGATACGTTCATGATCTGTTTCGGCTTGCGCGGTACTGATCTCTGCCACACGTACACGGCTTTCGGCAGAGTTCAATTGTCCCAGTTCCGGGATGACTTTTACTTTAGCGATTACTTCACCTTGCTTAATGGTCTGCCCGGCCTCTTTGTATACTTCGGATATGATACCCGATATTTGCGGTTTAATGAGTACTTCGTCTCGCGGCTCTACTTTGCCGGTGGCAACCGTAGTCTTTTCCAGATCCGCAATCTCCGGGGTAACGGTTTCATATACGGTTGTTTTAGGCTTTGATTTCTGGTACAGGAAAATGAATGTCCCAATGAAGATGGCGGCTACCACTACCAGTAATGTAATTTTCAGATACTTTTTCATCTTGTTTTATATTTTGAATTATTATTTTCTATCTTGACTGTGTATTCTTTGTTAACCGATGCTGTCTTGTCGTCCTTTTTTGTGCGGGAGACAGAGAAAGATCGTACTTTATTCATCCCTGATAGCTTCTATCGGTCGGATAGCCATTGCCCTATAAGCGGGTGCCAGTCCGGCGAGTAGTCCCAGCGTCACCAGTAACAGGCAGGTTCCGATAGCCATACCAAAAGACACTTGGAAGTGGGAATAATGGTCCTTACCGGAGTTGACGCCTATTTCCATTAATTGCAGGATCAGTACACCAAAAGAGATGCCGGCCATACCTGCAATGGTAGTCAGTACCATACTTTCTGATAAAATCTGTTGTAAAATGTCTTTCGGACGGGCACCGATGGCACGCCGGATACCTATTTCGGTGGTCCGTTCCTTCACGGTCACCATCATGATGTTCGATACACCGATAGCCCCTGCCAGCAGAGTGCCCAAACCTACCATCCAGATCAATACATGGATACCGGTAAACAGATTATCCATCATTGAGAACATGGCCTCCGCATTCAGTTTCATAACTGCCTGTTTGTCATCCGGCGATATATAATGGGCCTCTTTAAGGATGGCTTCTATCTCCGGTTCAAGGTCGCTTACCTTTTTCCCCGGTTTCACGGTATAGCATATCACGTCGATACGTTTTCCCATGTTGTAGGCTTGCTGCATCGTACTGAAAGGTAGCACAACGGCTTCCGAAGCCCGGCCTTGGATATTTATGTTGCCTTCGGACACACACATGCCTATTACCTGATAATAAACGCCGTCTACCCGTACATATTTACCACAAGGGTCTTCGCCCGGGTTGAAAAGGCTCTCGTAAACACGTTTGCCGATAACGCACACTTTGCGTCCCTCGCGTACGTCTACGTCGTTGATAAATCTTCCGTAAGCCATATCCTGGTTTTCAATCTTTGCATAGTCCGGATAAAGCCCTTTCACGCTGCAATCGTACTTTTTCTCTCCATAAATGGCTGTCGATCCCCAGCGGGCTATCGATGGAGTGATTACATCGATGTCTTTTACTTTTTTGCGGATTCGTTCAATATCTGCGTTTTCAATATCCCAATAGCGTCCTTTGCGGAATCCTTTGTAAGCCTCTCCTGTCTTTTGTGAGGCTATGAAACCCGAGTTGGTTGCGAAGCCTTCAAATTCGGCTTGCATCATCTCCTGCATTCCTTGTCCGCCTCCCATCAGGGCCACCAGCATGAAGATGCCCCAGAATACTCCGAATGCCGTCAGCAGGCTTCGTGTTTTGTTTCTTGTTATCGTGACGAGGATTTCCTCGCACGTATCCATATCTACTCTCATAATCAATCTGCTCTAAGTGCTTCAATAGGTCTGATACTCACTGCTTTCTTTGCCGGGAAGAATCCTGCCAGTGTTCCTGCAACGACCAAGGTCAGCGTGGCTTGTATGGCAATGCTGATATCCACCGTCGGATTCAGGAATACGGTTTCCGAAAACATTCCTACATCTACGGTTTGTTCTCCGGCCACTTTATTCATCCATTCGGTAGCGGCGATTCCGGCTACCATCCCGATGTATCCGAATAGTGTTGTGATGGTCACGCTTTCCACGATTATCAACCACAGGATAGAGAATGGCTTGGCACCCAATGCTTTGCGGATACCGAACTCACGTGTCCTCTCTTTTACTGTGATCAGCATAATGTTCGATACGCCTACGATACCACTCAGCAATGTGAAGATGCCGATCACCCAGATGGCTGTACGCAAGATGCCCATAGCGTTTTGTGACTGTAGATAATTGGTAAAACGGTTCCATATCCACAGTGCGCTGTTGTCCGATGGGTCAAAGCGGTGTTTGGCGCCCATTACTTTGCGATAGGCTGCCTCGAATGCTTCGTTTGTCTCAATGGTGGTGAGCCCTTTGGTGGTGAAAGTCAGGTTATTCAGTTTATCACCTTTGTTGTAGATTACCTGTAAGGTGGAGAAAGGAATATAAGCCTCGCTGCTTCCCTGATCGCCCGGATCGGTGTAAAGGCCTACGACTTGATAAGAGACTCCACCGGCATTTACAAACTTTCCGATAGGTTCTGTTTTGCTTTTTCCGAAAAGGATTTCAGCCGTTTTGGTATGCAGTACAATTACTTTCCGTCGTTCTTTGAGATCGATGTCATTGATGAACCGTCCGTCTGTCGATTTTACGGATTCCACTTCGGTAAAGTTCGGATACACACCTTCCAGTGAAAGGTTAACGTACTCCTGTCCGTAACTCAGGTTTACATTACTTTGCCATTGGCTGGCACCTACACTGATGATGTTGTCGCTGAAGTGCTCCATGGTGGCATCCAGGTCCTTATTGTCCAACTGGATGCGTCGTCCTTCTTTTAATCCGTCGTAAGGTTTCCCTGTCCATCCCGGATATATTTTTATGGAGTTCAGCGCCCGTGCCGATGATGACTTTTCAAAAGCATGGATCAGTCCGTTTCCGGCTCCCAACAGCACTATCAGCATGAAGATGCCCCATGCTACGGCGAATCCGGTCAGTAACGTACGGAGTTTGTTCCGCTTGATGGTACCGTATATTTCTTGCCAAATGTCAATCATATTTATATCTGTTTTTATTTCATGTATCCATCCTTGCCGAATGGTGAGGCATCATGATTCAGGTTCTCTTCAATCCGTTCGATTATACCATCCTTGATGTGGATAATTTTATCTGTCTGATTGGCAACTCCACTTTCGTGGGTGACTACGACAATGGTCATTCCGGTCTTGTGCAGGTCTTTCAGTATTTGCATCACCTCTACGGACGTCTTACTGTCCAATGCACCGGTAGGTTCGTCGGCCAGAATAATCTGAGGCTGTGTAATCAAGGCACGGGCAATGGCTACACGTTGTTTCTGACCTCCACTCATTTCATTGGGCATGTGATGTGCCCAATCCTTGAGTCCCAGCTTGTCGAGGTACTCCATGGCCAGGGCATTACGTTTTTTCCGGCTTACTCCCTGGTAAAACAGAGGCAGTGCGACGTTTTCCACTGCATTTTTAAATGAAATCAGGTTGAATGACTGGAAGATGAAACCGATCATCCGGTTGCGGTATTCCGCGGATTTAGTTTCGCTCAGGTCCTTAATCAGCACGTTGTTGAGGTAATACTCTCCGTTATCGTAATTATCCAATATACCTAGTATATTGAGTAAAGTAGACTTGCCGGAACCTGATGCTCCCATGATGGAAACGAATTCACCCCGCTCGATGGATGATGGGAACGGTGAGTTCCGTGCGGGCCTGAAACCGACGAAATCGACACGATGGTCATCGTCCACCCAGACCTCAGACGAGACCAGGGAGTATTCGCGACGCAGGCGAGCCAAAACGCGTTCGGATAGCTCCCGTGTCGTCTCTTCACGCTGTCCCAATTCAAACCTCCAGAGTCAATCAGGAACCCGAAAAGCCGGCTATCTGTCCGACTTCTTGCACAGATCCTTCTCGATTTTCTTTAATACGTCTAGCTTGTCCCTCTCAATCTCATTGCGCTGTCTCAGCGCTGTGTGAATCTCACCTAAAGATCGCTCGAGTGTTCCAAAATCGATATTGCAATTTGTGGCCATGAATCAATTCCTCCTATTACTTTGCGAATGGCATGTTGAATAATGTCAGTAATTCACGAGCTTCTTCATCTGTGTTAGCAGTGGTA
>ERZ772881.1900-NODE-1900-length-16800-cov-39.805375_pt1 | contig 16800 bp, 10 predicted proteins | sample MGYA00580581_ERZ772881 | MGnify/ENA primary metagenome ERZ772881 (study PRJEB29015, sample SAMEA2737668) | human gut metagenome | biome: human gut; feature: human-associated habitat; material: faeces | place: China | collected 2012 ...
CCCATTATTCATGGACACAATCTGCTCGGCTTCGCTGTGAACCAGAAGGTCATCATCGATACCGGCCTCACCGTACTCATTCTCAATCACGGCGATGCGGTGATGATGATCTTCTTTCAGAATCCGGTTTAAAAGCGTCGTCTTTCCCGCGCCGAGGAAACCCGTCACGATAGTTACGGGGATCAGCGTGTCAGCTAATGATTCTGCCATCCTTTCTCTTCCTTACTTAATAAGTTCTCACGGCCTTACGAGCAGGTGGAGTCCCTTCAGGTACTCCCCTTCCGGATAGGTCACGAGCAGCGGATGATCCGCGCCGGCTCCGAGCCGGCCGACAATCCAGGCGTTCACACCGGCGTCAAACACCGCGCCGGCAACGATCTTCTGGAAAAGATCCGCATCCACTGCGCCCGAACAGGAAAATGTCAGCAGATGACCGCCTGTCCGAAGAAGCTTGAGACCGTTCAGACTGATGTCCTTATAGGCTCTCGCAGCCCGTTCGACATGATAACGAGTCGATGCAAACTTGGGAGGATCGAGAATAATGAGGTCAAACTTCTCGCCGCGGTCTCTCGCTTTCCTAAGATATTCAAAGACATCGGCTTCAACCCACTCGCATTTGTCCTGCGGGAAGCCATTCCGCTCAGTGTTCTCGCGGGCCAGCGCGAGCGCCTCACCCGACGAGTCCACGGAAACCACGCTGTCAGCCCCGCCCGCCATCAGGGCAAGCGAGAATCCGCCCGTGTAGCAGAAGGTATTGAGGACCGTGCGTCCTCGGGCGTAGCGGCGTACCAGTTCGCGGTTGAAGCGCTGGTCGATAAAGAAGCCCGTCTTCTGGCCCTCTTCCCAGTTGACCAGGAATTTTTCGCCGTTTTCGAGCACGGTGCGGGGCATTCCTCCCGTTTTGCCGTAAAGGTACCCGTCCACGGGATTCAGGCCGGCCTTGAACGGTACGGTTTGGGAACTTTTGTCGTAGATGGCGGTGATCCGGTCGCCGTAAACCGTTCGGATCGCATCGGCGATTGTCAGGCGGGCGTGGTACATGCCCACCGAGTGACATTGAATCACGGCGGTCGTGTCGTAAATATCGACGACGAGTCCCGGCAGGGAGTCCCCCTCGCCGTGAACCAGACGGTAGCAGGTGGTGTCGGGGGCATCCGTGAGCCCGAGCGTGCGGCGCACGTCGAGTGCGGTGGAGATCATCCGCTGCCACCAGGCCGCGTCGATCGGTTCCTGTTCGAAGGTGAGCACCCGCACGGCGATCGAACCGATCTGGTAATGTCCCCGGGCGATGAAGTCGCCCGAACGGGTATAGACATCGACGAGGGCACCTTCGGGGATTTCGTTTCCGTCGTAACGGACGGATTCGATCGCGCCCGAGAAAATCCAGGGATGGCGGCGCAGCAACGACTCTTCCTTGCCGCGTCGGAGGTGTATTTGCGGGATCATTTCTTCGTTTTCTTTGGTTTGGGTGTGTGCAGCAGCCGGTCGTAGATACGCGTGCAGACCCAGGCGTCCGTTGCGGCGTAGAGCTGCTGCTTGTCGGTGAGTTGTGCGGCTTCCCAGTTGCTCAGGCGCTGAGCTTTGGATACCCGCTGGCCGAGTACGATCGCCGAAAGTTTGCGCAGGCTTTTCTCTTCGATGCCCCACTCTCCGGCGAGCTCCTGAAGATCCACGAAGCCCGCTTCCTGAAAGTGCCGGATGTTGTGCAGTGCCCGCAGGTCGCCCTTTACATCGGCGCCGATTTTCAGGATCTCCTTGTTTTCGAGGATTTTGACGATGGCTTTGTCGAGAGGAATCTTGCAGAGCCGGAACAGGAAGCTCTGTTCCGGCGAGGAGAGTTGCAGCAGTGCGACCCGATTGACGACGCCCGCCCGGAACGAAGGCCGGGTTTCGGTGTCGAACCCGATGACGGGCTGTGCCGCCAGGTAGCGGCAGGCCTCCCTGAGCCTCGGTTCCGAGTCCACGACGACGATCGGGCCCCGGAATTCGATGGCCGGAAGCAGAGCGGCCTCCTCGTTGCTGATGCTATTTTGAAATGTGATCGGTTTGTTCATGAAATCGCGCAAAGTTACCGATTAATCGTGACTTTTCCATCCGGGAGTATGGAAATTTTGCCTTCGCCGCTCAATTTGCGCAGGAGCTCGGCGATTTGTGCCGGATCGGATCGGAGTGCAGCGACGATTTCCCGGGGATCGAGAGCGTCGTTGCGGAGCAGCTCCAGAACGGTCTTTTTCGAGGCTTCCGCCTGCGGAGCGCGGGCGGCGCGTTTGCGGGCGAGGCAGAGGTCGCAGATGCCGCACTCCCGGGGCTCCGGCACTCCGAAATAGGCTTCCAGGAAGGAGCTGCGGCAGCCGGTTTCCGCCGTGGCATAGGCGAGCATCCGCTCGAATCGTTCGCGGGTCTGTTTCCGGCGCTGCTGGTACGATTCGGGGGAGATGTAGAGATCGGCGGTGGGGAGCCGTTCTTCGTCCATGTAGAGGAGCGGCGAGCGGTTCGAGGGGATGTAGCGGATCACGCGCAGTTGCCAGAGCCGTTTCAGCAGGTCGTGCACCTTTTCGGGCGTATAGCCGCTCCAGGTCGCTATTTCCGTTTCGTCGATGGGGCGGAAGTCGGTGAAAACCCCTTCGTACAGACGCAGCAGAACACGGATGATGTGGTCCAGATCGTCGCGGATCACCCGCAGGCGGTAGAGATCGTCGCGGCTGACGCAGAAGAGGATGCGCGCGGGGTTGGCCGCTTCGTCCAGGAGGGTCATGTAGCCGTTCTGACTCAGGATCTTCAGGGCGTTCTGTACCAGACCCGTATAGAGGTGCTCCCGGGTGCAGAAATCGCGCAGGTTGAATAGAAAGGAACTTTGGGCACCGTCGCCGATGGCGATCTGGAGGTAGCTGCAGATTTTTTCGTAGATCGAACGGATCTTTTCGAGCGGAGGGTAGTCCGCTTCGAAGCGTTTGGCGATGCGTCCCGCATCGTCGGAAGAAATCAGCAATACGGCATAGCTGCGTCGCCCGTCGCGTCCGGCACGTCCGGCCTCCTGATAGTAGCTTTCGAGTGAGTCGCACATCGTATAATGTACCACGTAGCGGACGTCGGGCTTGTCGATCCCCATCCCGAAGGCATTGGTAGCGACCATGACGGGGGTACGCCCCGAAATCCAGGCTTCCTGCCGCATCGAGCGCTCGGCGTGTCCCAGCCCGCCGTGATAATATTCTGCGGAGATACCTTCGTCGCGCAGGAAAGCCGCGACCTGTTCGGCTCCTTCGCGGGTGCGGACATAGACGATGCCGGAACCGCCGACGTTGCGGATGATCCGCAGGAGCTGTTCGTTTTTGTCGTCGGTATGGCGCACGGCATAAGAGAGGTTGGGACGCGAAAAATCGCTGCGCAGCAGATGGGGTTCCGCGAAGCGCAGCTTTTCCATGATGTCGTCCGCGACGCGCGGTGTGGCCGAGGCCGTGAGAGCCAGCACGGGGACGCCGGGAATCCGCTCGCGCAGCTCGGCGATCCGCAGGTAGGAGGGCCGGAAATCGTAGCCCCATTGGGAGATGCAGTGGGCCTCATCGACGGCGAGAAGCGATACGTTCATTCGCTGCACCCGCAGGCGGAAGGCCTCGGATGCGAGCCGTTCGGGAGCGACGTAGAGGAATTTCACGTCGCCATAGACGCAGTTGTCCAGGTCGATGTCGATCTGCCGGGCCGACAGGCCCGAATGGATCGCCAGAGCACGGATGCCCAGCTTGCGGAGCCGATCGACCTGGTCTTTCATCAGGGCGATCAGCGGGGTGACCACGATGCATACGCCCTCCGAAGCCAGTCCCGGAATTTGATAGGTGAGCGACTTGCCGCCGCCCGTGGGCATCAGGGCCAGCGTATCGCGTCCGGCGAGCACCGAGAGGATGACCTGTTCCTGCACGGGGCGGAACGTGTCGAACCCCCAGTAGCGCTTGAGCAGCGCTGCGATCTGTTGCCGTCTGTTCGGTGCTGTCGATTCCATATACACAAAGGTAGTGTTTTTGGCTTTTACCCGAGCCCGGAGGGGATAAAAAGTGCGTCATATTAGGTTTCTCGAAATATTTTCCTATATTTGCACGTTGAAGAAGAAAACCGACCGATGAGAATCAAAGAGGAATATAAGGTCCGTGAAATGGCAGGCGAGCATATCGTGGTGATGCAGGGCCGTTACGGAGTGGATATGACCAAAGTGATTGCATTGAACGAAACCTCGCTCTGGTTGTGGAACCGGTTGCAGGGACGTGAGTTCGGTACCGACGATGTCCGCGATTTGCTCCTCGGCGAGTACGACGTGGATGCGGAAACCGCCGAGCGCGACGCCCAGGCGTGGGTCGCCCGGCTCAAAACGTGTAATTTAGTCGAAGAATGAGCGTAAAGCTGCGCAGATATATGTCCGTGTGGATGCTGCTGGTCGCCTACTGTTTCTCGGTAGGAGCAGCGGCATACGCCGTACTTTCGTGCCACTGTATGGGGCAGGAGAAAGGCGAGGTGCATATATGCTGCCGGGGTTGCGACATCCATACCGAATGCGATTCGCATTCGGCCGGTTTTAAGGCCGTTTGCTGCGGAGTGGATCACTCCAAGGTGTCGGAGCTATATACTTCCGTATCGTCTTCCCAATGGGAGCGTGATACGAAGGTCATGATCGTCGATCTTCCTGCCATATTGGCAGCGGAGATGACGGCGATTCCGTTCGATTCCGTTCATTGGGCGACGGTTTCTGAACGTCTCTGTCTGGCCCATAGCACGGTCCATCTTCTCTCTTCCGGACTGCGTGCTCCTCCCGTTTTCGTGTAACGACGCATGAAAAAGTGCAGTGCCTGCGTGTACTGTGTTTTTCCTGCAACAGGCCGGTTGCCCGATTTGCAACCGGATTGCAAGAATGGAATATTATTTTTGCATCATGTTTACACAATCAACGGAAAATCAAATGAAATTCAAGTATTTAGCAGTATTAGTCTTTTTTGTTGCATCGGCATTCGGCGCGGCTCGGGCTCAGAATGTCAAAGGTGTCGTATATGGAGCCGACACGGACGAGCCGCTGATCGGTGCATCGGTGTACTGGGCCGGAACGACGGTGGGAACCGGTGCCGATGCCGAAGGAAATTATACCATACACCGGGTTAAGGGATACGATATGCTGGTCGCCGGCTTCGTCGGATATACCAGCGATACGATTCGCGTCGAGAGCGGCGTGGAGCGGGTCGATTTTCGTCTGTCGAACGACGGGGTGGAACTCGAGGAGGTCGTGGTGAACAGTACGCTGGGCGGTAACTACGTGAAGCGGGACGGCATTCTCAAAGGGGAGATGATCTCCTTCGCGGGCCTCTGCAAGATGGCTTGTTGCAACCTGGCCGAGAGTTTCGAGAACTCCGCTTCGGTGACAGTCGGTTACAGCGACGCCATTTCGGGTGCGCGTCAGATCAAGATGCTCGGTTTGGCCGGCACTTACACGCAAATATTGGACGAAAACCGTCCGATCATGCGCGGTTTGAGTGCTCCCTACGGCCTGAGCTATACGCCGGGCATGTGGCTCAATTCGATCCAGGTGTCGAAGGGTATTTCGTCCGTGACTGCCGGACATGAGGCCATCACCGGACAGATCAACCTCGAGCACCGCAAACCGACCGACGACGAGCGGCTGTTCATCAACTTCTACCTTGACGACGAACTGCGTCCCGAGCTGAACCTTTCGACGGCGCTTCCTGTAACCAAGGATAAGAAATTATCGACGATCCTCCTGTTGCACGGATCGTTGGATACTCATTTGCTGGGCGACATGGACGACAACGGCGACGGATTTATGGATCTGCCGAAAACCCGCCTGGGAGCGGTTGCAAACCGCTGGCTTTATACGGCTGACAACGGAGCGCAGGTGCGGTGGGGCTTCAAGTATCTGGCGGAAAATCGCTTGAGCGGTCAGAAGCACTACAAGGCTTCGATGCGTGAAGAGATGGATACCGACTGGGACAAGGGGGCCATGTACGGCTCGCAGATCAAGAACCGCGAGCTGAACGCCTACTTCAAATTCGGTATGCCGGTCGGTCCCGGTGTCTATGACGAGGACCAGCAGGACGAGCTTCGTTCGAACATCGCTTTCGTGGCCGATTACGACCGCTTCCGCGAACGGGCCTACTTCGGGCTCAACGATTACGACGGTACGGACAACATGGTTTCGCTGAACATGATGTACAACCACTATTTCTCCTTCCGTCATTCGCTGATCGTCGGCGTGCAGTCGCATCTGCAATTCCTTGACGAGTCGCTGCTCAACCCGACGCCGTGGCTGGATGCCGCCGGAGCCTGGAATCTCGACCGTCAGGAGAACGAGGTAGGCGCCTATGCCGAATATACCTACACGATCAAGGACAAGCTCTCCGTAGTTGCGGGCATACGCGGGGACTACAACGGTTATTACGATAAGTTCTACGTTACTCCGCGCGGTCATATCAAGTGGAACATCACCCCGACGACGATCCTGCGCGGTTCGGCCGGGCTGGGTTATCGTTCGACCAACGTCATCACCGATAATATCGGCGTTTTGGCTACGGGACGGCATATTACGTTCGAAAGACCGACGGCTCTTTCGGCGGGAGCCGCCGCTGTGCGCGGACCTCTCAATCCCGGCTCTGCTTACGGGGGATATACGACCTGGATGGTCGCAGACGGCGGTGCGGGCAATTTCAAAGCGCTCAACCGGATGGAGAAAGCCCTCACCGCAGGCGGTAGCCTGACGCAGATTTTCACGCTCGTGAAAGAGGAGGACGCGACGTTGAGTTTCGACTACTTCCGCACGCAATTTTATAATTCGGTGATTGCCGATCAGGAGTATTCGCCGAACGACATTTATATTTACAGCTCGGACAAACGCTCCTTTACCGATACTTATCAGGTCGATTTTTCGTGGACTCCGGTGGAGCGGTTCGATATTTTCGCTACGTACCGCTATACGAACAGCCGTATGACGATCGATCGTCCGGACGGCAGTACGGCGCTCGTGGAGCGTCCGCTGGTAAGCCGTTACAAGGCGCTGCTCAACTTGCAGTATTCGACCCGCTACAACCGCTGGGTGTTCGATGTGACGGCTCAGCTCAACGGTCCTTCGCGCCTGCCGACCCAGACGGGCGACCTGGCCGATTCCGAGATGTCGCCGACGTATCCGATGTTCTTCGCGCAGGTGACCCGCAAAGTCGGCAAGTTCGATATTTACGTGGGCTGCGAGAACATTCTCGATTATAAGCAGAAGCACCCGATTCTGAATGCGGACGATCCTTTCTCGGCGGGTTTCAACTCGTCGGTGATCTGGGGACCTCTGATGGGGCGCAAGTTTTATGCGGGATTGCGTATCAATTTTTATTGATTGAAAGAACGAATTAAATTAGTTATACGACGATGAAAAAAATGATTTTGTGCTGCCTCGTGGCAGTATTGGGATGCGGGGTGTTCGCCGTGGAAGCGAAGACGCCGCAGAAGAAGGGCGAGATCGTTACTACGGTGTTCACGGTCGATATCGATTGCGAAAGCTGTGCGGCCCGCATTATGAACAACGTGCCGGTAATCGGCAAGGGGATCAAGGATATTCAGGTCGATGTTCCCTCGAAAGAGGTGACCGTGACCTATGACAGTGCCAAGACCTCGCCCGAGGAGCTGATCAAAGGATTCGGAAAGATCCGGGTCAAGGCGGAAGAAAAACCTGTCAAATAGTTATATATGGGTTAGTTAATTTGGATGGAGAGCCGGGGTTCCGAAAGGAATCCCGGCTTTTTTCGATCGGCGAATGTCCCCTCAGGGAAGAGGTATCCGATCGGAGCAAAACGGACGGGATGCATCCGTAATAAAGGAAGAGCACGCGTCGTACCATTGGTATTTTAGAACTTTTCCACGATCTTTGCGGCGGCAATACTCCACAGTGTGTTGTGTATTGGAAAACATTCACTAACTTTGCGGTGCCGTCCCCGCGGATGGCGACATATTGTTTAGTGAAAGTGTTTCGCTAATCCTTATCAAGAAAATTTGGCGATTTTTAGGAAACAAGGATGGCAATACGAACACTCATCACCGTGTATAGCTATATCGGTTCTCGATATACTGGGGTATTGTTTATTTGTTTCCGGGCCACGCCGAATGCCTCTTGATGGATAAACGAACGACTCCACGCTTGAGCTGAAGTGTAGTTTATATCAATCTGATATATAACTAAATATATACCATCTGTATCTTTATTTGATACCGTAAAGTTCCCACTTCTTGTTGGTTTTCCCAAATTAATCTCAAGCTACAATAGCTTGTTGTTATCAATATTTTACTCTTAAACTAAACAGCAATCTAATCGCAAACATCTTATAAAGTCCGATTTTCTTTAAGATTTTCGGACATTTTATTGCTGAGTTGGAGGGAATATTGTACCTTTGCATTCAGATTATTAATGATCATGGGAGTAATACTAACAAAAGAGATACGCAATACTATTGAAAGCAATGGGCCAAACAAACTCTATATGGTTCAGGATTTTGCCTATCTAAATAATGACGGGTTGGTTACTCGTGCCCTTTCCAGATTAGAAAAGGAAGGTGTTCTTATACGCCTCTCGCAAGGCATATATTTATATCCGTCACGAAATAAGTTCGGAATACTTCGACCCTCTATAGAGGAAATCGCTTATGCTGTTGCTGAGAAGGATAAAGCACGCATTATTCCCAGCGGATTGACTGCATTGAACAAATTAGGACTTTCCACACAGGTTACGATGAATGCGGTCTATTTGACAGATGCCGCTGCAAGGGAACTTACTATCGGAAACCGTAAAATCATATTCAAGCGCAGCGTACCCCGCAATTTTGCCTATAAGACGGACTTGTTCCCACTTATAGTCGCTGCCATGAAAGAGTTAGGGAAAGATAACGTGACAGATGAACAGGTTGCAATCATAAAACAAGCCATTGAAAAATATGGTAGTCCTGATGAAATCAAATACGATTACAGCATTGCCCCGCAATGGATTAAACAAAGACTTGCATTATGAATTTTACTAAGCTTACAAAAGAAGAACAACTTACCATTTTGGCTAATGTAGCCGAAGATAAAGGGATTGTGGACAATGCCGTAGAAAAGGACTATTGGGTCAGTATGGTGTTACGTGCCATATTTTCTTTGCCGTATGCAGCAGCTTTTGTTTTCAAGGGAGGAACAAGCCTTAGCAAAGGTTGGGGATTGATAGAACGTTTTTCGGAAGATATTGACCTTGCAATAGATCCCCAATATTTCGGCTTTACAAATATTGAGACTAAAAGTCAACGGACTAAGTTGCGGAAAGACTCCAAGAAGTTCATAGATGGCTCTTTTGCGCTCGATGTTGAGAACAGAATAAAAGAGTTTGAGCTATCAGAGAGCTGTAAGGTCATAGTTCCGGAGACATCTGTCAGTGACCTTGACCCTGTAGTCCTGTTTGTCGAGTATAATTCAGTGCTGCAAACGAAAATGCAATATATACCCGAGCGAGTCAAAGTTGAGATAAGTTGTCGTTCACTCATGGAACCGTCAGAAGATGTGAAAATGCGTTCTATGGTAGAAGAGGCTTATCCAGGTGAAGAGTTCTCATTACCTATATTCACTGTTCCTACCGTAGTGCCAGGACGAACATTCTTGGAAAAGGTTTTTCTTTTGCATGAAGAGTTTAACCGTCCCAATGGCTGCACGCATATCGAACGTATCACACGACACATGTATGACATTGTAAAGATGATGGATAAATCGTTTGCGATGGAAGCAATGCAGGATGTACAATTATACGAGGACATTGTGACTCATCGTAAAAAGTTCACGGCATGGAGTGGATTGGACTATACGAGTCATCTTCCACACACAATATCGTTTCTACCTCCTGAAAGCATCGAAGATGTTTTGCGTGACGACTATAAGCAGATGCAAATCGGCTTCATCTATGCCAATGCACCTTCTTTCGATGAGATTATGGAACGATTGAGTGAGTTGCAGAACAGATTTAGGACATTGGAATGGGAAAATAATCGTTGACGGTATGGCGGACATTCTTTTTGATATAAACGAACCTATCCCGAACTATCGTTAATATTTTAGATTGATAAAGAATACAAAACATTATTCAATATGGCACATAGTTTCATAACCAATCGGGACCGTCTGCTTTCCGACATTATCACGGGTATTTTGCCCAAGTCAGATGCCGTGGATATTCTTGTGGGCTATTTCTATTTTTCGGGGTATGCCCATCTTGCAGACAAGCTCGCTGACAAGTATCTCCGTATTTTGGTCGGACTTGACATTGACACCCGGATTTCAAACCGAGTTCGTGAGGTTGAAGAACTGGTAGAGTGGCAGCGCATTCGTAGCAAAGTTCGGGAAGAATATTTCAATAACTTGGTAAGGCTCATCAATGAAACCGACAATACCGATACAGACGAAACCATCAAAATATTTCGCCAATTCCAGCGTAAGATTTATGACGGTACATTGGAGATACGCAAGACAGAAGACCCGTGCCATGCAAAAATGTACCTCTTTGCCTATAACGACAGTAACAACGAGAATGGAGAACAGCCCGGTGATGTGATTACGGGGTCAAGCAACCTTTCCTATCAAGGGTTGCAAGGCAGAACGGAAATCAATGTCCGGTTTACAGACAAAGGTAAATATACGGAAGGAAAACAAATCTTTGATGAGCTTTGGGCAAATGCTATTCCTATTGTGGACGAAAATACCGTTGACCGTTGGAAAGAAAAGGTCGAAAGTCAAATATGGATTGACCGACTATTTCAACCGTATAAACTTTATCTACGAGTGCTCAACGAGTATTTTGACATTCCGTCCAAGACTAATGTGCGTACACCTTTCGACATTACCGATGGTAAGTTCTTTAACCTGAAATACCAAACTGATGCCATCCAACTTGCATTGAAGTCTATCGAAACACACAACGGAACGATTGTGGCTGACGTAGTGGGCTTGGGCAAGAGTATCATCGCCTCTACCATTGCTCACAATCTCCGTTTGCGTACCATTGTAGTGTCGCCCCCACACTTGAAGTCGGGTTGGGACGCTTATAAGGACGAGTTCGGTTTTACGGGTACTGTGTTTAGCGGTGGCAAAATATCGGAAGCCTTGGTTCATTACAATGGTTTGAAGAGGCCTGATGAACAATTTCTTATTATCGTAGACGAGGCGCACCGTTACCGCAATGAATATACGGAAGATTACGCTATGCTGCACAATCTTTGCCAAGGCAATAAAGTGGTGTTGTTAACGGCTACCCCGTTCAACAATGACCCTGCCGACATCTATTCTATGTTGAAACTCTTTCAGATACCTACAAAGTCCACACTTAAAACAGTGGAAAATCTTAGTATCGAGTTCCGCGACCTTATCAGCCAATACAAGGAACTGCGCGAACTGCAACGACAAGGCAAACTCTCCAAGCAGGATGTGAAGAACGAAACCGCCAAGATAGCCCGTACCATTCGTTCAATTATCGGACCTTTGGTTATCCGTCGTTCTCGCATCGACCTTCAGCAGATTGACACCTACAAGGAAGACCTCAAAAAGCAAAAGATAGAGGTGGTTATTCCACAAGACCCTATTGAATTGACTTACGATCTCAAAGAGTTGAAAAACTTGTATCTGCGCACGCTTAACTTCATTTACGGAACGAAATCAAACGAAGAAGATTCTGACGATGGTGTTTACCGTTTTCAGGCGGCTCGTTACAAGCCGGTGCTGTATGTTCCCGAAGACAAACGCGAGGCATTAGCCAAGGATATAGAACGCCAAACGGGACTTGACGATGTAAACATGCTTATTGGTCGTCAAGCGAACGTGGCTAAATTTATGCGCCGTTTGTTGGTACGTCGCTTCGAAAGTTCGGTTGCAGCTTTCAAATCTTCGCTTGCCTTTATGATAAATTCTTCTCGTAATGTGCTTGATTGGATTGAGCGTACTGGGAAGATACCCGTTTGGAAAAAAGGAGGTATGCCCGATGTGGATGATTTCTACGAAAGCACCGATGACGGCATGGAGGAGATAGAAGATACGTTTGAAAAATATTCAGGCAAAGGTTTCTTTGTTATTGATATGAAGTTTGTCAATGACGAGTTTATCAATGACGTGAAAGCCGACATCGCACTGTTGGAATCTATCTATTTGGAATGGTTCGGAGAGGAAGATGTAATCAAGTTCGACCCGAAACTTGAATCGTTCATCCGTCTTGTTCGTAATAAACTCACCAAAGAGCCTAACCGTAAATTGGTTGTGTTTAGCGAGTTTGCCGACACAGTCAACTATCTTGGCGCAGCTCTGAAAGAAGCAGGACTGCCTGCGCTTAAATATACTTCGGCAGATGCTACTCCCTCTATGCGCCAAACCATTCGCAATAACTTTGACGCAAGTGTGAAGCAAGAAACGCAAGCCGATGATTACAAGGTATTGGTTGCCACCGATGCCATTTCCGAGGGTTACAACTTGCACCGTGCTGGAGCTATTTTCAACTATGATATACCGTACAACCCCACAAGGGTAATCCAGCGTATCGGGCGTATCAACCGTATCAATAAAAAGGTGTTCGACAACCTTTATATCTACAACTACTTCCCCACGGAGGTAGGCGAAACAGAAATCCGTGCCAAGGAAATATCCACCTTGAAAATGGCAATGATTCATGCCATTATGGGTGAAGATACAAAGGCATTGACTTCCGATGAAGAATGTACCGCTTTCTTCCGCGACCGTTACCGTGCGGAAATCGAGCATTCCGAAACGGAATCATGGGACACCCCGTATCGCAGTTTCTTAGAATCGGTTAAGGGAACAGACGAATACAAAGAGGCTTTGCAGATACCGCACCGCGCCCGGACGGGTCGCATCGTGGAGAAACCGTTAGGTGGTGTTATTCTTTTCGGAAAGAAAGGTGAAGACTTTGTATTCAAAATTTCCGATGGCGACCGCGAGCCGATAATGCTCTCTGCCGAAGAAGCCTTACAGCTCTTTGAAGCCGCACCCGAAGAAAAGCCGTTTGCCACCACCGAAGACTTCGACCGATTGTATCAGCGGGTGAAACTTTCGCTGTTCCGTAGCGATACAAAGAACCGCAATGACAAGAACATTTTGAAGGCGATTCAAAAAATCAATGCCATAAAAGTTAAGTTGCCTGAAGATTACTATTCTGACCTTTTGGCGGCTCTCGATGCGGAAGCATTGTCGGGCTACGAAGTGCGTTTCATCAATCAGGTGAAACCGTCTGAGATTCAAAAATTATTCAAAGAGATACCTGCCGACTATCTTATGCGCTTGCTCGAAGTGCAAGCCAAAGTCGGCGAGGGTGACGAAACATTAATCATATCTGAAGAACTGCAATGATGATAGATTTTAGTAAAGCATATAGCCGTGCGGACTTTGTCAATTACCTCCGCCGTGATTTTCTTCCCGATGATTTCGAACAGGGAGAAAGTAATGTACCATTTTGGGCACATATGAACTATGCGTCTGCTGCCACTTGTTTAGGCAAGTCGAAAACGCTTGACCTTGTGGTCTATGAAATCAAGCACACCTCGCGTCACGATGCCCGTGTGGGTTTATCGAAAGATGCGTTTCGTATGCTTGCCGGAGAGAAGCAATCCCGTGCTTTGGTGATATTTGTTCCTGAAGATGATGCAAACAATTACCGCTTCTCGCTGATTGAAATCCAACTTTCTATCGGAGAAAATGATAGTAACGTTACTCGTACTTATTCCAACCCTCGTCGCTATTCTTACTACCTTGGCAAGGGCATTGCTTGCTACACACCCAATAAATACCTAAACGAACTGGGCAGGGTCAAGGATGTTAAAGACCTCTTTGATCGTTTCTCGGTAGAAGTTCTTACCAAGGCTTTCTATCAAGAGCTGTCCGACTGGTATGCTTGGGCTATTAAGGTTATCTCTTTTCCTAACGACATTACCAAGCGTACTGATGATAAACTGCACAACCATGAAGGAGCAATCCGCCTTATCACTCGTCTAATTTTTGTGTGGTTCTTGAAAGAACGTAAACTCATTCCATGGCAGTTCTTCGACCAAGAGTATATTGCCAACCACCTTATCAAGGGCTTCAATCCGCATCAAATTGACAACCTTTTCGGCAAATCAGAAGCCAGCGTTTATTACCGCGCTATCCTGCAAAACCTTTTCTTTGCAATGCTTAACTGTCCTATTACCAAGGATGGCAGTACAGAATTGACAGAACGCCGATTCAAGGACAACCGTTCGCAGTTTGATGATAATAAATTGATGCGCTACCGTGATGAGTTTAACGATCCTGACGAATTCTTGCGTCTTGCCAACGAGACAGTACCGTTCCTCAATGGTGGACTTTTCGACTGCTTGGACGAAAAACGCACGGGAATGTACTACGATGGTTTCAGCGAACGTAAGGAGTCTATGGCACAACTGATTGTGCCAGATTACCTTTTCTTTGGTGAGGAAGCAGGTAAAAATATCGACTTATCTGAGTTCTATGGCGATGCCAACAAAAAGAAAGTGTCAGCTCGTGGTATCATCGACATTCTCAAACGCTACAATTTCACAGTGGAGGAGAATATGCCGTTTGATAAGGATGTGTCGCTTGACCCGGAATTGCTCGGTAAGGTGTTTGAGAACTTATTAGCATCTTACAACCCGGAAACCCAGCAAACCGCCCGAAAACAGACGGGTTCTTTCTATACTCCGCGCGAGATCGTGCAGTATATGGTCGATGAAAGTCTTGTCGCTCACCTCAAACGCACGGTTGGTGATGAACTGGAGGACGAATATCGTAAGTTGCTTGCCTATGCCGACAGTGAGACCGTGCTCACCGAACAGCAGAAGTTGGCGATTATGCAGTCGCTCTACAACTGCAGGATTCTCGACCCGGCTTGCGGTTCGGGCGCATTCCCCGTGGGTGTGCTCCAGCAAATGGTACATATCCTCAAACAGATTGATCCAGATAATAGTCGTTGGAAGAATATGCTCCTGCAATTTGCCATTGATGAAACTTCCGAAGCATACCTCACTTCGACCGCCGAAGAAAGACGAGAAGCAGTCGCTGATATTGAGAGAGCTTTCGATGAGAATGTAAACTACCCGGACTATGCCCGTAAACTTCACCTCATCGAAAATTGCATTTATGGTGTAGATATTCAGCCAATTGCAATTCAAATTTCAAAGCTCCGTTTCTTTATTTCGCTCGTCATTGACCAAAAGCGAAATGATAATCCGGCTGATAACTTTGGCATTCGACCGCTCCCTAACTTGGAAGCTAAGTTTGTTGCTGCAAATTCGCTTCTCGGTTTGAAAAAGACGGAGGCAACTCTTTTTGACTCCGAAGAAATAAAGCAAAAAGATAGTCAACTGAAAATTGCCAAGCATAAGATTTTCAGTGCTCGCCGACCTGCGACAAAGGAAAAATGGCGCAAAGAAGTGGTTCGCTTGCGTCAGGAAATAGCCGACCTCTTACTTGACAAAGACTGTATCGGTAATGAGCAAGCAGCACAGCTTGCTCAGTGGGATATGTTTGATCAAAATTCTTTCGCTCCTTTCTTTGATCCAGAATGGATGTTCGGTGTCAAAGAGGGCTTCGACATTCTTATCGCCAATCCACCTTATATTTCTACAAAAGGGGTTTCTACTGCCGATAAGAAATTATTCGAGGCGGAATTTGGTTTCTCTGATGACACATACAACCTGTTCTTTTTCAAAGGCTTTTCCTTGCTTTGTAAGGGCGGATGTATTACATACATTACTCCAAAGACATTTTGGACAACTCAAACCAAGCGCAGTTTAAGAGATTTACTGCTTGCCAATACACTTAATTACGTGTTCGATACAGCCAATCCATTTGAAGCGGTGATGGTTGACACTTGCATTACCTCGGCTGTTAAGAATAAGCCTGCCGCAGACAATCTCGTGCGCTTTATGGACGGTCGTAAGAATTTATCACAGCCCGAATGTCTGATTGTAGCTCAATCGGTATATCTCAATACTCAAAATAGCGTAATATTCAAACCGTCCGCGTTGAATATGCGTATCTATGAGCTTTACGGTGAAAAGGTAAAAGCTCTATATGATAAGTGGTGGGACAAGATTAAGACTTCACGTGACATTGAAAAGAACAAACGCGAACTTGAAGAATATCGGGCGAGTCTGAAACCCGGTGATGTTGCACTTCTTGGGTGCTTGACCGAGGGAGGACAGGGCTTGGCAACCGCCAATAACGGTAAATACATTGCTGTAAGAAGCACTACTAAATGGGCAGACAACATCCGCATGTCCCGTCCTAAGAAACTGGCAGATTTCTTGGCTCGTACCCCGAAAGCTATTACCGCTGAAATGTACCGTTACCCATCGTATGCAGCTTTTTTGCAATCACTGTCAGAAGCTGAAATCGCAGGACTCTTCGACTCTCTCAAAGAACAATATGGTCGTGACATTTTTGGTCAAGGTTATCTTTACAAGATTGTGGATGATTGCGAAATAGCAAATGTGGATTCTTTGACGGATGACGAAAAAGAGAACGGTATAGAAACAACCAAACCATACTATGTGCCTTATGATAAAGGAGATAAAGACGGAAATCGATGGTATCTTGAAACTCCATTCGCTATTGCGTGGTCTAAGGAGAATGTCCGTTTTTTGAAGACTAATTCTGGCAAGAAAGGGGAAGGTATGCCCGTTGTTCGTAACCCTCAATTCTATTTTAGGGAGGGATTTAGATGGTCTGCAATTAACGGTACGAGAAGTACCAACGATT
>ERZ772881.1902-NODE-1902-length-16790-cov-4.674813_pt1 | contig 16790 bp, 14 predicted proteins | sample MGYA00580581_ERZ772881 | MGnify/ENA primary metagenome ERZ772881 (study PRJEB29015, sample SAMEA2737668) | human gut metagenome | biome: human gut; feature: human-associated habitat; material: faeces | place: China | collected 2012 ...
CCATCTTTTCAGCTTTGCGGCTTTTCTATATTCAAATGCTCTTCCCATTGGTTTGGTTCATTTTATCTGTTTTATCTTAATTCTGCATTGAGCTGCTTCTTCAAACTTGTGATAAGCTTCTGCATCATAGACTCTATCTGCTTCTCGGACAGAGTCTTCTCTTCATCTTCAAACACAAAGTTAACTGCATAGCTCTTCTTGCCGGCTGGCAGGTTCTTGCCTTGATAGACATCGAAGAGCGTGACGCTTTTCAGCAGCTTTTTCTCAGCCTTCCGTGCGATCTGCTCTATCTGTGCAAACTCCACATTGTCGTCGACAAGCAGAGCGAGGTCTCGACTCACTGACGGGAACTTAGAGAGTTCTCTAAACTCAATCTTATTCTTCTTGGTAGCTTTCACAATGGCACTCCAATTGAGCTCCGCATAGAAGACATCCTTGTCTATACCACATTCATGGGCGACTTTCTTTGAAAGTTTTCCATACTCAGCAAGAGTTAAACCTTGTCTTGTCTTCAGTGAAAGCCCATAGGCAAAGAGATTATTGTCGGTCCCCTGCTCCATGGCGAGGCTTTGTGCCAGACCGGCTCGCTGCAGCACATTGCTAACGTATGCCTTCAACTCATAAAAAGAGGAATCCTCATCAGGATGTGCCCATGATCCTTCCACACGCTTTCCTGTCAACCACAAGGCGATATGATACTGCTGAGTATAGGCAGGGATGGGGGTAATGTGGTCGTCTTTCTCTGGATCATAGCGATAAACATTGCCCACCTCGAAGAAGCGAAGATTCTCGCGCTTACGGTTGATATTGCGCGCAAGCGACTCCAGTCCTCCAAAGACCAGTGTCTGACGCATCACACCTAAGTCCGCCGAGAGCGGGTTCATCACCTTGACAGTATTAGCCCAAGGATAAGCGTTCAACGCGTCCTTCGTGTAGTAAGCTTCTTTTGTCAGAGAGTTGTTCAGAATCTCATTGAAGCCACAGCCTACAAGCTGTTCAGAGATGATATTCTCAAGCTTATGCTCTTTATCCTCCTCATTCTGAATAGTCAAAGAAGACTTCAGCTGAGTTGGGATCTCCACATTATTATATCCATAAATGCGCAGGATGTCTTCCACCACATCGCATGGACGACGCACGTCTACCCGATAAGCGGGCACCGTCAGGTCAAGACCCTCTGTGTCCTCTTTGTTGATCTTCATTTCCAGGCTGGTCACAATGCTCTTGATGGCATCGGCGCCAAGCTTTTTGCCAATCAGCCGGTCAACATACTCATAGTTGAGCCGCACATCGAAATTGGGTAATGGATGGGGATACACATCTTTGATCTGCATCGACACCTTTCCGCCTGCAAGCTCCTGGCAGAGTATAGCCGCCTGCTTGAGAGCATAGATGGTACCATTGGGGTCCACGCCACGCTCAAAGCGGAAGCTGGCATCAGTGGAGAGGCCATGATGACGCGCGCTCTTGCGGATCCAGGTGGGGTGGAAATAAGCTGACTCCAGCACCACGTTCTTAGTCGTCTCATATGTGCCTGAGCCCTTGCCGCCAAAGATACCCGCGATACACATGGGCTCTTTGGCATTACAGATGCTCAGATCGTGTTCGCCCAAGATGTGTTCCTCGCCGTCAAGAGTCACGAATTTCGTGCCTTCGGGCTGTGTACGTACCACGATCTTGTGGCCGATCACTTTGTCAGCATCGAAGCAATGCATCGGCTGGCCGTAAGCCATCATGATATAGTTGGTGATATCGACGATGTTGTTAATAGGTCTCAAGCCAATAGTGGAGAGCTTTTCCTGCATCCACTTAGGGCTTTCCTTTACCTCACAGTCGGTAATGCTCAGGCAGGCATAACGCTTGCAAGCCTCCGTATTTTCAATTTCCACATCAATAGGCAGCGACTCGTTGTCAACATGAAACTTGGTGCAGTCGGGACGATGGAGACTTGTCTTGTATCCGCGCTGTATGAGCCATGCGTAGAGGTCGCGGGCCACACCATAGTGAGAGAGAGCGTCAGCACGGTTGGCAGTGATGTCGATATCAATCACCCAATCGCTATCGAGATGATAATACTCCGCAGCGGGAGTGCCCACCACGGCCTCCTCAGGGAGCACGATGATGCCGTCATGGCTCGTGCCCACGCCGATCTCATCCTCAGCACAGATCATGCCGAAAGAGTCGACACCGCGCAGGCGGCTTTTCTTGATGACAAACTCCTTATCGCCGTCGTAGAGCTTGCAGCCCAAGTCAGCAACGATCACTTTTTGTCCCGCTGCCACATTGGGTGCGCCACAGACGATTTGCTGTGGCTCGCCTTTACCCAGGTCAACAGTGGTGACATGCAGATGGTCGCTGTTGGGATGCATCTCGCACGTGAGCACCTTGCCCACATAAAGCCCCTTCAGGCCACCCTTGATGGCTTCCACCTCATCAAGGGCATCCACTTCCAACCCCGTAGAGGTCAGCGCGTCGGCAGTCTCTTGGGGAGAAAGGTCAAAGTCAACGTATTCCTTAAGCCATTTATATGATATTTTCATTTTAAGATTGATATTTTCTGCAAAATTACTAATAATCTATGAGCCAGGCAAACTGACTGGCGATTTTTTCCTTTATGCCGCAAAATACGGGGGAGTGCGTCAGGTCTCATCCTTGAGTACCGGAAGCGACAGATGGTATTTCACCGCAAGGATGCGGACGACGACAATGAATAGGAAAGTAGTGATCACAGTCACCGGCAAGTTCACCTCCAGTTCATTGAACATCCAATAGAGCAGTCCGCCTATGACACTGGCCATGGCATAGATCTCCTTGCGCAAGACGACGGGCGTCTTATTGAGCAGCACATCGCGGATTACGCCGCCGGCGCATCCGGTGATGCAGCCCATCACGATGGCCACCCAAAAGGGGAAACCGCATTCGAGAGTCTTTTGGATTCCCGTAATTGTGAATGACGCAAGGCCCAATGTGTCGAAAAAGAACCAGGCATTGTCAAGGCGGCGAAGCAATTTTGAGAACGAGATTACGAAGATCTGGGCGACGATCGTACAGATAATATAGAGTGGCGAGGTCATCCAAAATGGGGGAAGCCCCAACATGACATCGCGCAGGGTTCCACCCCCAATGGCCACGGCAAAGCCGCAGACAAATCCTCCGAACCAGTCGAAGTGCTTGGCGGCAGCATGGCGGATACCGGAGATGGCAAAAGCCAAGGTGCCGAGAATCTCGATGATAGTCTGTACAGTGTGGACTAATTGTGGATCAGCAAATTGCATGGCAATACTTAAACCTTATTGATGGGCTCTCCCTGAAGGAAGGCCTTGATGTTGGCCATACAAATATCCATCAGTCTTCGGCGTGCCTCCAGTGTGGCCCAAGCCACATGCGGGGTGATATAGGCATGCGGCTGTCTGAATAGCGGATTGTCAGGGCGCGGCGGCTCCTCGGCCATCACGTCGGCCCCATAGCCGCCTAACTGTCCTCCGGCGAGCGCGTCGGCTATGGCCTGCTCATCGACGAGCGCACCGCGGGCAGTATTGATGAGAATTGTGCCCTGCCGCATCTTTGAGATACTGTCGGCATTGATGAAATGGAAGTTATCCTTTGTCAGCGGGCAATGGAGACTCACAATGTCTGAGGAGTGCAGCAGTCCGTCGAGCGTGGCTTTATAGACACCTTCGGGGAGCTGTGACTGATCTTTCGACGTATAGGCGAAGACACGCATGCCGAAAGCGAGGGCCACCTGAGCCACACGCTGCCCGATGTGGCCAAGTCCTACAATGCCCAACGTCTTGCCAGACAACTCTGGCAGGGGTGTATCCCAATAACAGAAATCCGGATTGCGCGACCAGCGCAGGCCTTCGCCTTCCTTGTCAGCAGCACGGTTCTGGTCGGCATAATGAGCTACCTGATTGGTGATATTGAGAATATGAGCGAAGGTGGCCTGCACTACGCTCTCTGTGGAATAGGACGGGATATTGCACACTATCACACCATGACGATGGGCCGACTCAGTGTCAATGTTGTTATAGCCCGTAGCCAGAATGCCGATATATTTGAGTTTCGGCAGTTGGCGGATAACTTCATCGGTCATGTCGATCTTGTTCATCAGCACGATGTCGGCGTCTTTGGCGCGCACGATGACCTGGTCAGGGGCTGTCCGCTCATAGACCTTCAACGCGCCGAAGGCCTTCAGAGGCTCCCAGGAGAGATCGCCTGGATTGGCGGCGTGGCCGTCAAGTACTACAATATTCATCATATCGAATTAAAAATTTATAAGGTTACTATATAGTAAAAAATCAATGTCAGCCGTATTCTCTCTTCCTCTACAGTGTAATGGCATCGCCTCTACGGCGTAATGGCATCGCCTCTACGGTGTAATGGCATCGCCTCTACGGTGTAATGGCATCGCCTTTACGGCGTAATGGCATCGCCTCTACGGTGTGTGTAATGGTGCCGCTACATTTTATATCTGTCACCCCAGCACTGCAGCATGCGCTGGTAAAGCTTTTCTTCCGCCGGCGAGTGCTGGGCGTGCCAGAAACGCTTCTGCCGCATCTCGTCGGGAAGATACTGCTGTGGTGTGAAATTGCCTGGATAGTCATGTGGATACTTATAGCCGTCGTGGTAGCCCAACTGCTCCATGAGCTTTGTGGGGGCGTTGCGAAGCGGCAGGGGCACCGGCTGGTTGCCGCTTTGCTTCACTTCCTCAATGGCCGTGTTGATGCCCATGTATGCCGAATTACTTTTGGGACTGGTGGCCAGATAAACGGCAGCCTCGGCCAAGGGAATGCGCCCTTCAGGCCATCCTATCTTCATGACGGCATCGAAAGCGGCATTGGCCAGTAGCAGTGCATTAGGGTTGGCGAGCCCGATATCCTCGGCTGCGGAGATGACGAGCCGCCGCGCGATAAACTGCGGGTCCTCGCCTCCCTCGATCATCCTCGCCATCCAGTAGAGTGCCGCGTCAGGATCAGAGCCGCGAATGCTCTTAATGAAGGCGGAGATAATGTCGTAGTGCATCTCTCCCTGCTTGTCGTAGGCCAGGGGGTTGGTCTGCAACTCCGCTTCCACCCGCTCATCGGTAATCACCACATCGTCTCCGTTGACAGAGCCGACTATCAGCTCAAGGATGTTGAGCAGTTTGCGGGCATCGCCGCCACTGTAACGCATCATGGCGCCTGTCTCCTTGAGCTCAATGTGCTTTTTCTTCAGTTCTGAGTCTGTCGCTATAGCTCTGTTAATGATTTTCAGCAGATCCTCCTTGCCAAGCGATTTCAATACATAGACTTGGCAGCGAGAGAGTAGCGGACGGATGACCTCGAACGAAGGATTCTCCGTCGTGGCTCCAATGAGCGTTACCACGCCACGCTCCACAGCTCCAAGCAGTGAGTCTTGCTGTGACTTGGAGAAGCGGTGGATCTCATCAATAAAAAGAATGGGCGAGGCATTGTTGAAAAATCGTCCGTTCTTAGCACGCTCGATAACCTCCCTGACATCCTTTACTCCGCTGGTGACCGCGCTGAGCGTAAAGAAGGGTACCTTCATCTCTGCAGCCACTATCTCGGCCAGTGTGGTCTTGCCCACACCTGGAGGCCCCCACAGAATAAACGACGAGATCTTTCTGCTTTCAATCATTTTGCGCACCACACCGCCACGCCCAACAAGATGCTGCTGGCCGACATAGTCGTCAAGGGTGCGCGGGCGCATGCGCTCTGCCAATGGTTCCATAGTCTTCTTGAGGTCTTTTAGATGGGCCGTACAATGCGGATACCCAACGCTGATTTCTGATGATAAAGATATGTCTTCAACAAGTTGTTGTCCTCCACTACTCGATGATAGATGGCCGAGGCATTGAGCATGTGCAGTCCGTCGCTATGCCATACGGCAATGCCGAGGTGGCTGATTTCCAATCCCTTCTTAGTGGTCACAATGGCGATGATGTCGCCGTTGTGGACAGTCTTCCGCAGCAGCCGGCTGTTATTCACCGCGCTCTTCGGTATATAGCGCTGGTGGGTACCAGTGATGGACTTCTCCATCTCCGCTATCTGGCGGACCCACTGAGCTCTTCTGCTTAGCATGGGGTAGCTCTCTAAATGCGTCGTCATATAGTCGGCCTTCACTGTCTGGACGGCTGAGAAAGGCGGATTGGGCGACTGTATATCCGCCACAAGACCTTCATGGACATTCTCCTGAATCCAGTAAGTGAAGTAATGCTGGCGGGTGGGATACGACACCACCCCTCCCTTATATCGTACCTGCCGCAGATTGGCACAGTAAGCGGCAAATGTGAGCTTGCCCTGCCGCATACACCTTGACAGGGCAAGAACCGTCTCCACGTAGGTGGTGCAGTCAAGCTGGCGAAGGTTGACGACGAGTCTTTCTGTCCTATTCTTTTCCAGTGTCTTTGCCACGTAGGGCTGTCCCTTCAACGAACGAGCGAAAAAGACCATGTAGGAGCCCATCGACTTATCTTTGAGTCTTTCCGCCTTCCTCATCAGCTCCATCGCCTTCATAGAGTCAGACTTCGTGTAGTCCACGCCCTGAGCCTGAAGGTTAAGTGCCAGCAAAATAGAAAGTATACCCAATATGATTCTCTTCATTTTTTTCTATATTGTTTTTTTAAACCGAAATTATAACCTGCATAGATGTAGACATTACCGAATGTGGTATTGGCTGAGAAACTGGCTTTTCGATAATTATACGTGTGGAAGACAGCGCTGGCGCCTGCATACCACCGTGTATCATTCCACACGAGTCCCAATCTCGACACGCCGTCGAGCATGATATCCCTGATATTAAAATTGCGGAAGAAATTCTTGTTCTCACCATTGGACTTGCCCTTCAACTGCTTGTATCCCAACGCTGCCTGCAGGGAGATGTCGAAGAGCCAGTTGCGGGCGAAGACCCAATTGTAAGCATAGCCGCCGCTGAGCGAGAAGTCTGTATAGTCAATATCTGAAAAGTGCATGGCGGTGTCGCTCACGGCCTCTGCTGTTCCCTTGCCTACCACTTGGTTCATCAATTGGTGGAACTTGTCCCAGTCTACATTCAACTTGTGGCGGGAATAGCTCATGCCGGCGAGTGCGCTACCAGCCGATCGGCGCTGCTGTGTGCTCTGACTGTAGGCGGCCGGATAAGAGAATTTTTGATGATTGAAGATGTAGTAGGCGTTGATGCCTCGCTCAGAGGTCTCAAAACCATCGAAATCCTGCCGTTTCATCGCTCTATCGACAGATTTGTCGCCGAAATTGATGCCGCCGATTCGATAGTTGTCGCCCGACTTTCTGAAAAAGATATCCACACCTATCTGCGGGGCATACAGACTGAAATTAATCGCTTCACGCGCTTCGTTACCCAACTGCCGCAGGTCAATAGTGTAGCCCAGAAAAACAAAACGCCAGCCAAAATACGGTCCTATCTTATAAGAAGGCTCGGGTGAAAACACTACCTCATGACCATTGCGCGTCTTGAGTGTGTAACCCTCAAAACTGATAGTGTTTTGCAGCATGATCGTGAAATTATACTTCTGCGGCTCGATATAGTTGGTATCCACCCGTGAAAAATTGCGTACCATCCTCATAAACCCCGACAGTCTTTTCGTTGGGATGGCAGCAGGAATGCTGTCAGCACACGCAGCGCCAGAGAGCCCTGAGAGGAGAATCAATAGCCATATTAACCGTGTGCGCATTCTTTCCTGTCAACCTTTTATGCTGCAAACTTACGATAATTTTCGATCATGACAAAGAGGAATAACATTTTTTTGGCTCTATTCTTCCCCATTCGTTTAGCGGTAATACCCTAATGCTTAATAACGATAGTCTATTGCTTAACGCCGATGTCCTATTGCTTAACGATGATATCCCATTGCTTAACGATGATGTCCTATTGCTTAACGATGATATCCCATTGCTTAACGATGATATCCCATTGCTTAACGATGATATCCTATTGCTTGGCAGCAACGATAAAAATGAAACCGAGCGCGTCCCTGAAGAGCGCCAGCTTCATAGCTGTACTTCCCCCTCACAATTAGTGCAGGGTGGCCCCCCGTGGGCCACCTAAAATAATGTTCGACAGATTGAATGTTGGTTGGAATATTATTTGAGATAGGGCACAAGGCTCTACCCTGCACTCCCTCACATCCGTCCGGACGCGTTCATTCGTGTCATTCATCATCAATGGCGTCAGAACTTTCCCAGGACACGGTCCATCACCCAATTGACCGGGGTAGCACTGACTGATGTGGCTGTACAGGTAGCTATGCCTTGCAGATGATGGATGACGGAAGTGATGATAGGCAACTGCACATAAGGGGGATTGGGTACAATAATGCTTCGTGATCCAGAGTTATTGACCAGCTGGATGGGGTCATAGTTATATACACTAAAAGAGAGTATGCCCTTGTCGCCTATCACCGTTATGCGGTCGGCCTTGGCGCTCTCATGTCCCACGAAACACCAGGACGCACTGCCCGAGATGCCACTGTCAAAGATGAACACTGCCGAGATAGTGTCCTCTGCCTCATAGAGATGCTCGCGGTTCGTGGGATAGCCATGGGCTCGGACAATGATCCCGAAGAGTTCTTGGAGCAAATCGAGCTGATGGGGTGCCAGGTCATAGAAATAACCGCCGCCGGAGATGTCGGGCTGTAACCGCCACGGTTTTGAGGACGAGGCACTGTAATCCAGGTCACGTGGAGGCACGGCAAACTGCAACTGCACGGTGAGCACTTTGCCAATACCGTCAGAGGCGATAATCTGCCGCACCCTGTTGAAATAAGGCAGATAACGGCGGTAGTAAGCCACGAAGCAGGGCACGCCTGTCTGCTCGCTGATGCGGTTGACGCGGATACAGTCCTCATAGTTGGCCGCCAATGGTTTCTCCACATAGCACGGTTTACCTGACCGCATGCACATGACGGCGTATGTAGCATGGGAGGACGGCGGCGTGGCGATGTAGACGGCATTGACATCGGGGTCGTCGATGAGCTCCTGAGCATCGGTATACCATTTTGGTATGTTGTGCCGTTGCGCATAGGCTTTCACACGCTCTCCGTTACGGCTCATCACAGCCACGACACAGGACCCCTCAACCTCATTGAAAGCAGGTCCTGATTTCTTCTCCGTGACCTCCCCGCAGCCGATGAATCCCCATTGTATTTGTCTCATGCTAAATTACGATCGTTATTCTCATCTAATGCAGTGGCCGGTCCCGTACCGGCCACTGCACTAAATATCTTATGCCAGACCGAGGCTCTTCTTGATAGCCTCAATCTTCTCCATTCCCTTCCTGTCAAGAGCCTCATACTCCGAAGCATCATGCATCACGCCCTTGACCTCGATATAGAACTTAATCTTCGGCTCTGTGCCTGAGGGGCGCACGCTGACTTTTGTATCATCGCCGCAGAACCACTGCAGCACATTGCTTGTCTCAGGCATGACGAGCTTCGTCCTGTTGCCCTTGTCGTCAACAGCCTCAAGCGTCTTGTAGTCTTTCCACAGCACGACCTTAGAGCCGCCAAGCTCCTTCGGCGGATTGGCGCGGAAGTCGGCCATCATCTTCTGTATCTCCTCGGCACCGGCCTTGCCCGGACGCTCCACATTGACCGTGAACTCCTTGGAGAAGCCGTACTCCTTATAGATATCCATCAGGATGTCATAGAGAGACTTTCCCTTATCCTTGGCGTAAGCGCAGATCTCAGCCAGCAGTGAGCATGCCGACACAGCGTCCTTATCGCGGACAAAGTCCTCAGCCAGAAAGCCGTAGCTCTCCTCGCCGCCACCGATATACTGCTGCCTGCCTTCAGAAAGCCGGATTTCACGGGCAATCCATTTAAAGCCCGTGTAGCAGTCTCGCATCTCCACACCCTGCTTGTCTGCAATCTTTTTGATGAGCTCCGTCGTCACAATAGTCTTGACGATGAAGTCAGTCGGCTTCAGCAGCCCCTTAGCCTTACGGTTGGAGATGATGTACCACAGGAAGATCATGCAAGTCTGGTTGCCGTTGATGAGCACCCACTCGCCCTTGTCGTTCTTGCAGGCCATGCCCACGCGGTCAGCGTCAGGGTCAGAAGCCATGAGGATATCGGCATCGAGCTTCCTGGCATCGCGCAGACCGAGTGTCAGCGCTTCGGCGAACTCGGGGTTGGGACGGTCCACAGTGGGGAAGTTTCCGTCTTTAATCATCTGCTCAAAGACACAGTGAACATTGTCAAAGCCCCAATAAGCCAGAGAGCGCGGAATGATGACGCGGCCAGCTCCATGCAGCGGTGTATAGACAATCTTCAGGTCATGCTGCTTCCTGATGACCCCGGGGTCGATGCTGACAGTACGGATCCTGCGCAGATATGGCTCGTCGATATCCTCGCCGATAATCTGGACAAGATCCTTGTTGCCCCGGAACTTCACGTCGGCAATGGCGCACCTGCTCACCTCGTCAATGATGCCCTTGTCGTGCGGCGCAAGCACTTGAGCTCCGTCCTCCCAGTAGGCCTTGTAACCGTTATATTCACGGGGATTGTGGCTGGCTGTGATGTTTACGCCGCCTTGAGCCTTGAGATAACGGATGGCAAAAGAGCACTCCGGCGTCGGGCGGAGGTCGTCGAAGAGATAAGCCTTGATGCCGTTGGCCGAGAAGATGTTGGCCACTGTCTCGGCATACAGACGACTGTTGTTACGGCAGTCATGACACACAACGGCAGATATTTCCTTGCGGTCTTTAAAGTTTTTCTTTAAGTAGTTGGCAAAGCCCTGGGTTGCCATGCCTACCGTATAGATGTTCATGCGGTTCGTGCCTGCGCCCATGATACCGCGCAGGCCGCCCGTACCAAACTCGAGATCCTTGTAGAAACTTTCAATGAGATCTGTCTTGTCGGAATTGTCCAGCATAGCCTGGACCGAAACGCGCGTCTCTTCATCAAAGGCAGGAGAAAGCCACTGTCTGGCCCTGGCCTCACACTGGGCAATAAGCTCTTTGTTATTATCCATAACTGATAGGGTTTAAAAAGTGTTTTACATATTTTTATGTCGCAAAGATAGCATTTATTTTCCTAATAATAGACAGTGTGCAAATTAATTTTTGTAAATTTGCAGTTGTAACTCAACAAACATGATAAGATAGTATGTATTTCTCTGGAACAGCCATCGCCTTGTGCACCTTTTTTATAATTGGTGTCTTCCACCCCATTGTCATCAAGACCGAATATTACTTCGGCACACGTCCCTGGTGGATATTTCTTTTGACAGGCATTGCCTGTATGGCGGGCTCCCTCTGTATTGAGAGCACGTTCCTCTCTGCCGTCGCCGGCGTGGCAGGCGCCTCCAGTCTTTGGGCCATCGGAGAGCTCTTCGAGCAGAAGAAACGCGTGGAGAAAGGATGGTTCCCGAAGAACCCGAAGAGACAATAAGCATCACAGAGACTGGAAAACACCTTATTGCGACATGCGACATTGCAACGCTTTTGGGTTGTCACAGCATCACTCCAGTGCAATCATAAAAAAATTAAAATCCATAGCCGTTCGTTTCTTTTTTAGTACCTTTGTGGGCAACAGCATAAGCTGAATCTGATTTTTATTATAATAACTAATTTATTAGAACAATTTTAAAGAGCTATGACAATCGATGAGTTTAATTTTGCCGGTAAGAAGGCAATTGTCCGTGTAGATTTCAATGTGCCATTGGATGAGAATGGCCACGTGACGGACGACACCCGTATCCGTGGTGCTCTGCCCACCCTGAAGAAGATCCTGAATGACGGCGGCGCTCTGATCATGATGAGCCACATGGGCAAGCCTAAGGGCAAGGTGAATGCCAAGCTGAGCCTGAGGCAGATCGTTCCTGACGTGAGCAGGGCGCTTGGCGTTGACGTGAAGTTCGCTCCCGACTGCGGCAAGGCTGACGCCGAGGCCGCCGCCCTGAAGCCCGGTGAGGCACTGCTGCTGGAGAACCTCCGCTTCTATCCCGAAGAGGAGGGCAAGCCTGTAGGCGTAGAGAAAGGTACCCCTGAGTACGACGCTGCCAAGGCAGAGATGAAGAACCGTCAGAAAGACTTCGCCAAGAAGCTCGCTTCTTACGCAGAGGTTTATGTCAACGACGCTTTCGGCACCGCACACCGCAAGCACGCCTCTACAGCCGTCATCGCCGACTATTTCGACAAAGACCACAAGATGCTCGGCTACCTTATGGAGAAAGAGGTGAAGGCTATCGACAACGTGCTGAAGAACGCCCGGCATCCTTTCACCGCTATCATCGGCGGCTCCAAGGTCAGCTCCAAGCTCGGCGTCATCAAGAACCTCCTCGACAAGGTCGACAACCTCATCATCGGTGGGGGTATGGGTTACACCTTCGTCAAAGCTCAGGGCGGCCACATCGGCAACTCTCTGCACGAAGACGACCTCATGCCCGAGGCCCTGAACATCATCAAGACGGCCAGAGAGAAGGGTGTGAACCTCTCTCTGTCTGTCGCCACCGTCTGTGGCAGGGAGTTCAAGAACGACACTCCGCGTAAGGTGTTTCCTATCAATCAGATTCCTGACGGATGGGAGGGTATGGACGCTTCCGAAGAGAGTCTGGACAACTGGAAGAAGATTATCCTCTCTTCCAGGACCATCCTGTGGAACGGCCCTGTAGGCGTTTTCGAGCTCGAGAACTTCGCTCACGGCACCGGCGAGATCGCCAAGACTGTGGCAGAGGCCACACAGAAGAACGGCGCTTACTCGCTCGTGGGCGGCGGCGACTCTGTTGCCGCTGTCAACAAGTTCGGTCTGGCCGACAAGGTGAGCTATGTCTCTACAGGTGGCGGTGCCATGCTCGAGGCCATCGAGGGCAAGGTACTCCCCGGCGTGGCTGCTATTGAGGGCTGATCTTGAATCACAGAATCATCATTCTTCTCATCTCATTGCTCTGTGCCACCGCAAAGGCACAGCGCAGTGAGATTTTTGTTTCTACCATTGCTTCTCTCCAGGTCGTTCCAGGGAACAACTGGATGGAGCCGTTGCCTGTGATCAGCTTGTCACCGGCTAATAACGGCAATGATTCCAATAATGCCGGTGAGGGTTTTGTCACCATTGCCTTTGACGAGCTCTCTCACGACTATCACCGCTACACTTACACCGTGCAGCACTGTGAGGCTGACTGGACACCGTCCGAAGAACTGTTGGAAAGCGATTATGTCGACGGCTTCGCCTCAGGAAACACCATCGACGACTATGGACAGTCGGTCAACACCAACACGCCATACACTCATTACAAACTGACACTCCCCAATGACCGCTGCCGGCTAAAACTAAGCGGTAACTACACCGTCACGGTCCATGATGAGGACACCGGCAACACGCCCGTGCTCAAGGCCTGTCTCATGGTGACGGAACAAAGTATGAAAAGTGCGATGGAGCAGACTGCGAACACGGATATCGACATCAACGGCAGTCGCCAGCAACTAAGCATCAGCCTCAATTTCGGCTCCAACCGTGTCACATCGCCATTAACACAGATCAAGACCGTCGTGCTACAGAACGGTCGATGGGATAACTGTGTCTGTAATCCGAAGCCACAGTATATCAGGGCTGACGGCATGGCGTGGGACCATAACCGCAGCCTCGTCTTCCCCGCCGGAAACGAGTATCACAAGTTTGAGATCCTCGACCCCACCCACACCACCATGGGCTTGGAGCGTGTCGGGTGGGATGGAAAACACTACAATGCATGGGTGTTCATGGACGAGCTGCGCCCAAACTATATTTACGATGAGGATGTCGACGGTGCCTTCTGTATCCGGAATTCTGATAATATCAACAATAATACGCAAAGTGACTACATTCTCACCCATTTCACGCTGAAAGCTCCACGGCAAACAGCCGATGTTTACCTGAATGGCGCATGGACGCAAGACAACTTTGATGAACACTACCGGATGACTTGGAATGAAAACGACGGCCTCTATGAAGCCGTCGTCCCCCTCAAACAGGGCTATTACAATTACCAATATCTCTTGATGCGTGCCGACGGCACCACAGTTCCCCTACCTTCTCAAGGTAACTATTATCAAACAGAAAACAGCTACCAACTACTTGTCTACTTCCGTGGTCAGGGAGAGCGCACCGACCGGCTCGTCAACTATCTTAACCTATCCTCTCGCCTACCTTGATAATTTCAAGATAAGCCGTCCCCTCTTCAAGATTATCAAGTGAACCAGACAGGTAAGCCACCTTGTCCTCATTGGTCACATAGCCTTTTTGTCTCAGCATACGGATGGCGGCGTTGAAGATGTCGTCGTGCGAGGCCTCTTCTTTCTGTCGGACGGCAATCACGCCATAAGAAAGGTTCAGCCAGCGCTGCAGCTTGTCATTATAACAGATGGCAAGAATGGGCTTGGGGCCACGGTACGATGCCAGACAGCGGGCCGTATAACCCGAACGTGAGGCTGTGATGATGCCTTCAACCCCCAACAGGCGTGTAGACTCAATAGCAGCATGAGACAAGAATTCGCGTTGAGAGCAATGATCATTGAGCGGCACATTATAAATAGAGTCAAAGTTTTGGCGGTCGTTCTCAGCCTGTTCAGCAACTGTTGCCATGGTCTCCACGGCCTCGAGCGGGTATTTACCTGCTGCCGTTTCTCCACTGAGCATCAAGGCATCGGTATTACTATAGATGGCGTTGGCAATATCTGTGACCTCTGCACGCGTTGGCCGAGGATTGTTGATCATGGTGTGCAGCATCTGCGTAGCCACAATCACCGGTTTGTGGTGCTCTACGCACTTACGGATGATCATCCGCTGAATGCCGGGGATTTTCTCCACGGGCACTTCAATGCCTAAATCACCGCGCGCCACCATGATACCGTAGCTTGCCTTGATGATCTCGTCAATATTGTCGACACCCTCCTGATTCTCGATCTTCGAAATAATCTTGATATCTGAATGGTGCTTATCAAGAATTCTCTGAACGGCATGCACATCATCTGCCGACCGCACAAAACTATGGGCGATGAAGTCAATGTTTTCGTCAATGGCCAACTGAATATTCCGCTTATCCTTCTCGGTCAGGGCAGGCAAATCAATGTGCTCACCCGGCACATTGACGCTCTTGTGAGCACCGAGCATACCGTCATTTTGTACTTCAACATAGACTGTAGGGCCCTCAATGCCCGTCACCTTCATGCCGATGGCGCCGTCGTCGAAGAGAATGACGTCACCCACTCTCACATCCTTAGCGAAGTCAGGAAACGACACATTGATGATGTCGTGGGTGGTTTCCATCTCCGGACGCCCGAAAATCTTCACAGCCTCACCTGTTCTATATTGTATAGGTTCTTTGACATCTGTGGTCCTTACCTCAGGCCCCTTAGTGTCGATGAGGATACCGATATGAGGCGAAACGGCACGAGTGTTTTCGATGATGGTGCGGATGCCATCCGGCGTGGCATGCGCTGTGTTCATTCTCACTACATTCATGCCTGCGTTGAACAATCCGCGAATGAAATCGACATCACAACGACGGTCACTGATGGAGCATACTATTTTTGTCTGTTTCATGAAACTATCATTATTATCCTTTGGCAAAGATAGGATATTTTTCCTTTTCCTACAAATCTTTTGAATGAAATTATCACTAAAAAAGCCACTCTAAGGCAGCCTTGAGAGATGAACCCGCCAGTAGCCATCTATCAGTCTGATAGGAATGTGAAATTGACGCTTGGTGACTCTGTGTGGTGCCGCTCCTATCGTGTCCATGGCAAGATAATCTTTTACTGTCAGAGTAGCAATAACTGTAGAATCGTCAATATTGCTCAAATCATCCACCGTGATATCTGCTGCGTATTTCTTGGCACGCAAAGAGTCAATGTCTTCCTCAACAACTTGGGATGCCGCAAACCGCAGCCATTTCTCGGACTGAGGGGTCACACATGGTACCGCGTCTTTAAAGCGCCAATTGAAATAAGCCGTCGAGAAAGAATCGACAGCCGAACGGGGATCATTCTGACCACTCTCACCACAGCCAGTAGTTATCAAGCACAGACACAACGATGCAAGGCAAATACCAAATAGACTTTTCATGAACAATAAAAGGGATTTGAGAAATTATTGAATGAAACAAAGGCAGGAGACAAGCCCACAGCCCATCCCCTGCCCTATCTTATTTAAGTAATAATCGTGTGATTGGAGATTACTTACCCTTCTCCATGTCAGCCCTGAGCTTGGCAAGCACGTCAAGGTCTCCGAGAGAGGTACCGGCCTGCACGTTGTTGATGACGGGAGCGTCATTCTGCTTGCGTGCGCCGCTGTTTGCATGACGATGCTGACGAGGCTCATCGTGACCCTCCTCAAAAGTACGGCTGTGAGAGAGGATAATGCGGTGAGAGTCCTTGTTGAACTCAATCACCTTGAACGGAAGCTCCTCACCAAGCTTAGCCTGTGAGCCGTCTTCCTTTGTAAGATGCTTTGGAGTAGCGAAGCCCTCACCGCCCTCATCAAGCGTGATGACAGCACCCTTGTCCATCATCTCAGTGATCTTGCCGTTGTGGACGGTACCCGGCTTATAGACAGCCTCATACTTGTCCCACGGATTCTCCTCAAGCTGCTTGTGGCCGAGGCTAAGCCGGCGGTTCTCCTTGTCGATCTCCAGCACCACCACGTCGATATCAGCACCGATTGTTGTAAACTCGGAAGGATGCTTCACCCGCCTGGTCCAGGACAGGTCAGAGATATGAATCAGGCCGTCAACGCCCTCCTCCAGCTCGCAGAAGATGCCGAAGTTGGTGAAGTTACGGACCTTAGCAGTGTGCCTGGA
>ERZ772881.1905-NODE-1905-length-16774-cov-14.032358_pt1 | contig 16774 bp, 16 predicted proteins | sample MGYA00580581_ERZ772881 | MGnify/ENA primary metagenome ERZ772881 (study PRJEB29015, sample SAMEA2737668) | human gut metagenome | biome: human gut; feature: human-associated habitat; material: faeces | place: China | collected 2012 ...
AAAATATAACAGTTATTAAATTTCTTAAAACAGGTGAAATCTCAATCGGAATTTGTGAAAGCGAAAAAATTCAAACAGCTTCATTGCATGGCTTATAAAAACAGGCTATGATTAAAGCAGGAGGCGGCTATTATGGCAAATGAAGATAAAAAAGATCTCAACGCTATGTTGCATGACAGTAAGGGCATGCCTAAGTTTCAGACGATTACGGATGAAAAGAGCATAGAAAAATATGGTGGGGACAGAATGTACTTTGCACCGCCAATCGACTATGACAGAATTATGAAGTGTGTTCCCTATGGAAAAGTAATTACTGTTGGGAAAATTCGTGATTACTTCGCAGAACAAAACGGCGCAGATTTTACAGAGCCTATTACGGCGGGAATTTTTGTATCCATTGCAGCTTGGGCAAGCTATCAGCGCTCTGAGGATGAAACGCCTTATTGGAGAACGCTGAAAGCAAATGGAGAGTTAAACGCAAAATATCCTGGTGGTATAGAAGCGCAGAAAGAAAAATTAGAAGCAGAAGGGCATACAATTATTCAGCGGGGGCGCAAAAATATCAGTTATTATGTAAAAGATTATGAAAAGGCGATGTTTGAATTGAATTAGACAGATTCAAGTTTGTCGGAGCAGCCTATGAACATTCGAGAAATCCATGAAAACAAAAAGCAATTCCTTCCGCTTTTGCTGTTGGCGGACGAGCAGGAGGACATGATCGACCGCTATCTGGAGCGGGGGGCCATGTATGTGCTGGAGGACGGCGGCGTGAAAGCAGAATGCGTCATCACCGATGAGGGCGGCGGGATTCTGGAGCTCAAGAACCTTGCTGTGGAGCCGGAAGCGCAGAGAAAGGGCTACGGTAAGGCACTGATTGACTTCCTTGTGCGCAAATATGCGGGTCACTATGCTCTCTTGCAGGTGGGCACCGGCGATAGCCCGCTGACCGTGCCGTTTTACGAAAAATGCGGATTTACCCGCTCCCACCGCATCCCAAACTTCTTCACCGATCGCTATGACCATCCTATCTACGAGGCCGGGGTGCAGCTGGTGGATATGGTGTACCTGCAAAGAAACTTATGATTCTGATCGTCAATTCTGCCCATCCCGAATTGTCACTTTCGTAGAATCTTCAAAGACCACTCGCTATTTCCGCGTTTTCTGGTATTGTTGCTGTTACAAAATCTCAGCCGTGCTGAGCAGAACAGGAGAAATCACAAATGGCAAGTATCAGAAAACGCGGCGCTGTTGCACGTGGGAAGGATGCATGATATACTCGATGTAGAAATCAGGATTTGCGGAGGCAATATGAAAAAGACGGACGCGCTTGTAAATATGCTGATCTCGGATATCGAAAGCAAAGAGGTTCTTGAAGTTGCGTGCGGTGCGGCGGATTTCTCTGTTTCGGCGGCGCGGGCTGCAAATCATGTTTCCTGCATCGACCTTGATGCGTGCAGACTGAATCATTTGGATAAGCAGGAGAATGTGACCTTTCAGATCATGGATGCAGCCAGAATGTCCTATCCGGACAACACGTTTGACACGGTCGTCATCTACAATGCCTTTTTCCATATCCGGGATCAATGGGATGAAATTGAGAAAGAATGCAGGCGGGTTTTAAAACGCACGGGAATCCTGTATGTGATCGGGACATGGAGCTTGGATACAATCCTGATGATCGAGATGTTTGGCGATCAGGCATTCTGGCAAGCTGGCTTTTTGCTCGTCAGGATCGAAAAGGAATAAGCTGATTCCGGTTTTACAGAAAAGTCCCGTGAAATCGTCTGATTTCATATCGCACCCCAAAAACAAACTCGCCGCCCAACAACGTGGCTGCGAGTTTGAACGAAGAAAGACCTTTGCTGTCGAGATGAGCACACTTGTGTGGTCATCTGACATCCAAAGGTCATTTTTGCGTGGTACGCCCGACACGATTCGAACGTGCGACCTACAGAGTCGGAGTTTTCAGGCATCAACTGATAAAATGCTGTGTTTTCAAGGGTTGTACGGTTTTTAACGAGAACACCCAGCTTCTCTGAATTTTACGAAAACCATTGAAAACACTGGGCGAACCGGCTTTTTCGGTTTCGGGGATGATAGTAGTCAAACAGTAGTCATGACCCCGCCGTTGACGGCGCGGGTAATTCGGGGTATAATGAAAATAAAGATTGGAGGCGATCATATGTGTACCAGGAATCAGGCAGAAGAAATTTTGCACAGCGTTTATGATGCGTGCCGCCCGATTTTCGGGTGCATCCATGACGCTTATCTGTATGGCTCCTATGCGCGCGGCGATTTCACGCCGGAATCGGACATTGATATTTTGCTGACTGTGGATCTTGGACAGGCTGAAATCGCCAAGCATCGCAATGATGTTGCAAAGGTGACCAGCCGATTGAGTCTGGAGCATGACATCACCGTTTCTGTGACCGTCAAGCCGCTGGAGCAGTTCCAGCGCTATCAGAAGGCGCTGCCGTATTATCAGAACGTCGTTCGGGAGGGCATCCGCTATGCAGGAGCATGAACGAAAAGCCTTATTGCAGGCGCGGCTGGAACACGCGATAGAATGCCTTTCCGCGGCAAGAAATCTTCTTGAAACGGAGAATTACAAAAGCGCAGCGAACCGCTCCTATTATGCGGTCTTCCATGCAATGCGCGCGGTGCTGGCTTTCGACGAGATCGACATGAAGCACCACAGCGGTATCATCTCTGAGTTCCGCCGCCGGTATATCAAAACGGGAATCTTTGAAACGCGAATGTCGGAGATTATCTCTGTCCTGTTCGACGTGCGGACAGACAGTGACTACGACGATTTCTTCGTGATCTCCAAGGCAGATACGGCTGCGCAGATCGAGAATGCAGCATATTTCGTTGACCGCATTGCGGTATATCTGAAAAGCAAATAAAAAATGGATGAAACAGCCCAGAAATACACGGTATGTGCTTCTGGGCTGTTCTTTTCACGGTGCTGCCGGCGGGTTCGGAGCTTCACCTTTTTTGTTGTTCTGATCGTTCTTCAAATCTGTGGTGGTTAACTGGTCGATGGTATCCGCAATCGATGCGGCAGTTTTTGCGGCATCCAGCAGATTGCCTGCCGTCATGATGTCAAGCCCATCGAAAACGAGCGAGGTAATCGGAGCGCTCGGTTTGCTGAAATGAGCAACGGCACTTATTGCCGAATGAAATACGCGGCGAATTTGCTCCTGTTGTTCGGCAGTCAACTGCGGTTTCGATGGCGGCTTCTGGATGGGTGCAGACCAATAGCGAACAAAGTTGTTTTGTATATCCGAAAAAGAGCTCTTGTATTGCGTCTGGCTGATCGGCGTCATGATTTGATACGGAATCTGATTTGCATAGCCAAACACCCTGCTTTTCCGGAAATCTAACTCTGCTTGCAGCCGCTCGCATTCAGCTTGCCGCTGCCTGAGTTGCTGTTCCAATTCCAATTGCCGTATTTTCTGCTCTTTTTCATTGGCTAACATTTTATCAACGAGGTCGCGGTAAAAAATATTTGTCCTGTAAAGTTCGCTATTGATATTCTGCATAATTCCTCCCTTCCAGTAAAACAGATCACTTCCAAATCGATGATACCGCATAAAATGTTTTCTGCAAAGGGATTCCGTGAAAGCTTAGCGCTGTTTTGACAGAAAACGCGCGAAAGGTGTTATCGGTTATCAAAATATTTCAAAATATTTCTGAATTATCTGCATCAACTCTGCTGCAAGTGCCTGTTCTGTAAAATCATCTATACGGGCATCATTTCCTGCTGCGATAAGATCACACAGAGGCGCATCCATCGAGGCATATAGTGCGTTGGCGATTTTAAGATATATTGAATCCTGCGAAACTAGTGGAATAGAAGCATCGGATCATTTTCGTGAGGTCGCAAAAACGATAACCGCCGGCAAGGGTGCACAGCGATCGGTCAAGGATTATATGTTTACTCGTTATGCCTGTTATTTGATTGCCCAGAATAGCGATCCGAAAAAAAGAAGAAATTGCATTGCACAAAGCTACTTTACCGTTCAGACTCGAAAGCAGGAACCGATTGAAGAACGCATTTCTGAGGATTTTGCAATTGCCGATCGGCAAGTTCTGCGGTTTTGGACATCCGGACTCCGCGATTGCTTTGTAAGCGCGGTATAATGGCCCCCTGAGGCGAAAAACTATTAAGGTGAACGTACAGGAGGGATTGCCATGAATGGACGAACGTTAACAGCATCCATGCTCACAGAGTATGACCGCTGGCTGCGGCGGGAGGAGCGGTCGGACGCTACGCGGGAGAAATATCTGCGCAGCGTTCGCGCCTTCGCTGGGTGGCTGGGCGGCGCGGAGGTCACAAAGGAGGCCGTGACGGAATGGAAAGCGCAGCTGGCCGCGCAGCGACGGGCTCCGTCGACCGTCAACACCGCGCTGGCCGCGCTGAACGGCCTGTTCCGCTTCCTCGGCTGGGAGGACTGCCGCGCAAAATTTCTGAAGGTTCAGCGCCGCATCTTCCGCGCTGCGGAGCGCGAGCTGACGCGGGCGGAGTATGACCGCCTGCTCACCGCCGCGCAGAGCGCAGGCGACACGCGCCTTGCGCTCCTGATGGAGAGCATCTGCGCGACCGGCATCCGCGTCAGCGAGGTGAAATATCTCACCGTTGAGGCCGCGCAGTGCGGCCGCGCCGAGGTCGCGCTCAAGGGCAAGATCCGGACGGTTCTGCTGCCCGCAAAGCTCTGCCGCAAGCTGCTGAAATACGCCAAGAAGCAGAAAATCGCCCGCGGTGAGATCTTTCTCACCACGGACGGAAAAGGCATGGACCGGCGGCAGATCTGGGCCGCAATGAAGCGGCTGTGTCAAAGAGCGGGCGTTGCACCGTCGAAGGTGTTCCCGCACAATCTGCGGCACCTGTTCGCAGCGGCATATTACCGTGCGTACCGCGATATTGTAAAGCTTGCGGATCTGCTCGGCCACAGCTCCATCGAGACGACGCGCATTTATCTTGTCGAGAGCGGCGCGGAGCACCAGCGGCAGCTCGAACGGCTTGGGCTGGTCAGCTAGAACGGAATCCATATTCCGTCAGCAATTCCTGCATTGTACATAGCTTCCCGTACTGTTTACTACTGAAAATATAGCACAGAGCCAGAAGGAAATCAATAGAAAACCGTTTTAGGGTGCAAAAAATCCAAGCCTCAACGGCCTTCGCTTTTGAGGCTGCGTTTTTGCGCACATTTTTTCAGGCCTGCCCAGTTTTTGGGGCTAGGCCTGAGAAAGTGTGCGCTTCTTTTTTACGCATTGAGGGCCGACAGCTGACGGAATATGGATTCCGTCAGCTACGGAGGTGGAGACATGGGAAAGAGTCTGCGGGAGTTCTGTGCGGAAAACGGGCGGGATGAGCTGCTGCGGCAGTGGGACACGGAGAAAAACGGCGGCAAAACGCCGGACGACGTTTCCTCCGGAAGCTCCGCGATGGCATGGTGGCGCTGCGATAAGGGCCACTCGTTTCCCATGCGCATCGCGTTCCGCACAACGCGCGAACAGGGCTGCCCCTACTGTGCGGGCCGCAGGGTGCTTGCAGGCTTCAACGACCTTGCGGCCGTCGCGCCGGACGTCGCCGCCGAGTGGCACCCCACGCTCAACGGGGAGCTGAGGCCGGAAATGATCATGGCAGGCAGCAGCCGGTATGTATGGTGGCAGTGCCCGCAGGGGCACGTCTGGAGAGCGCGCGTCGACACCCGCACAGGCGCACAGCACAGCGGCTGCCCCGTCTGCGCCGGAAACTGCCGCAGACGCCCGCACACATACGCCGACACATCGCCCCGGCCATAACATTAAAAACGTTTCTTTTTGTGCAGCATTGGCGCGGGAGCGCCCAAGCTCTCCTTGGAGCAAGGGGAGGCATCGGCCTACAAACAAGTGGGAAACTGCATACGAATTTGCCGAAAGCAGCTGCACACAGACAGACAGGAAGGGAGGCGCGCGAGATGGGCGCAGAGGCACGACGGAGCCTGTACGAGTATTGCAGGCTGAACCAGAAGCAGTATCTGCTGGACGAGTGGGACGACGGACGCAATCTGCCGCTCACGCCGCAGACTATTACATACGGCAGCAAACGGGCCGCCTGGTGGCGCTGCGCAAACGGCCACACCTGGCGGGCGGTGCTCTACACAAGAACCGGCGGCGCACGCTGTCCCTACTGCACGGGGCGAAGGGTGCAGCCCGGCTTCAACGATCTGGCGTCGGTCCACCCGGAGCTGGCGCGGCAGTGGGACTACGCGAAAAACGCGCCGCTCGTCCCGGCGGATATCAGCGCCGGAAGCGGGAGATCCGTCTGGTGGCGGTGCGAAAAGGGGCACAGCTGGCGGGCGCTCATCCGGTCCCGCACGGCGGGCTGCGGCTGCCCGGTCTGTGCCGGAAGACAGCTCCTGCCCGGCGAAAACGACCTCGCGTCGGTCTGTCCGGAGCTTGCAAAGCAGTGGGACGCTGCGCGAAACGGGAATCTGCGCCCGCAGGACGTGCTGCCGGGGACGGAGAAAAAAGTCTGGTGGATATGCGAACGCGGCCACCACTGGCGCGCAGCAATCTCGATGCGCACACGCAGCCTGAGCGGCTGCCCGGTCTGCGCCGGGAAGCAGGTCCTGCCGGGCTTCAATGACCTCGCTTCGCAAAAGCCCGCGCTGGCCGCGCAGTGGGACGCAGCGCGCAACGGCACTCTGACCCCGGAGCAGGTCACACCCGCAAGCAACCGCAAGGCGTGGTGGCGCTGCGAAAAGGGCCACAGCTTTCAGGCCGTCATTGCCTCCCGTGCAAACGGCAGCGGCTGCCCATACTGCACGAACAAAAAAGTGCTGGCAGGCTTCAACGATCTTGCAACAGCCGAGCCGAAAATCGCCGCCGAATGGCACCCGACGCGCAACGGCGCTCTGACCCCAGGAATGGTCACAGCCGGCAGCCGCAAAAAGGTCTGGTGGCAGTGCAGCTGCGGCCACATCTGGAGTGCACGCATCGGTGCACGCACAGGTGCGCAGCGCAGCGGCTGCCCCGTCTGTGCAGGAAGCTGCCGTCGGTATGCAGGTACCGCGATTCTGCCATGCAGCCGCAGAGAAAAACACGGAGGGATGTGAGCGTTATGGCGACAACAGCGACAAGCTGGCTGGCAAAGGACGCCTCTGTCGATGGGAGCATTCATATTGCAGTGCCCATTTTGCAGCGGAAGCGGCTGTATCGGATAACAAAGCGGTGCTTTGATATTGTGTGCTCGTTTTTTGCGCTGGTGATACTGTCTGCTCCGATGCTTGTAATTGCGTTGGTCGTCGCATTGGACTCGCCGGGCGCGCCGATCTTCCGGCAGGAACGGCTCGGACTCAACGGAAAGCCGTTTTGGATCTATAAATTCCGCTCAATGCGGCTGAACGCCGAAGAAAACGGCCCGCAGTGGGCGAACGAACAAGACTCCCGGTGTACACACGTTGGGCAGTTCCTCCGGCGCACCCGGCTGGACGAGCTTCCCCAGCTCTATAATATCCTGCGCGGCGACATGAGCTTCGTCGGTCCGCGTCCGGAGCGTGCGTATTTCTACAGAAAATTTGAGACGTACATCCCCGGCTTTTCCAACCGCCTGATGGTCATCCCCGGCTTGACCGGCTATGCGCAGGTAAACGGCGGATACACCCTGAAGCCGGAGGAAAAGATCGTTTATGACATGGCGTATATCGAAAATCGTTCCATCTGGATGGATCTGAAGTGCATCATCAAAACCATCCGCGTTGTCCTCAGCGGCAGAGGCGCCCGATAAAAAAGAACTATTCGGAGGACATTCCCTTACATGAATGAAAACAAGAATCCATACGTCCCTGCAGACGGTACGGAGCTGTCGTTATGGAGCATTGTGCAGCTCTTGCTAAAAAAATTCTACTGGCTGCTACTGGCAGGGATCGTCGCGGCGGCAGGCGTTTACGCGGTGCTGACGCTGCTCGTTACGCCGACCTACGAGTCGAAGGTCAGCTTCTATGTATATAACAGCGCAAACAATACACAGCAGACAGGCACGATCAACAACAGTGACCTTCAAGCCGCAGAAAGTCTTGCGACGACATATTCTAAAATTCTGGAAAGCAACTCCGTTCTGGATGCCGTTCTGGAAGATCTGCATGCAGCCGAAGGACTGTCCAGAAAAGAACTCAGCCGGATGATTGAGGTGTCCGTCGTCTCCAATACACAGCTGCTCGAGGTCGTCGTTATCTCGACGGATGCGCAGTTTGCCTGCCGGATTGCGGACGCCTTCGGGACAGTCGCGCCGACAGAGATCGTCCGTATCACCAAGGCGGGAGGCGTTGAGGTCGTGGATCATCCGGAGGTGGCGACAGAGAAATCCTCTCCGCGGACGGTCTTTGACAGTGCGCTCGGATTTGTGGTGGGCGCGATTCTTGCCTCGCTGATCCTCGTACTGCGGACGCTGTCCGACACAACGATCTACCTGCCGGAGGATATCGAAAAGCTGGCAGGCATCACCGTACTGGGACAGATCCCGGACATCAACGTTACGGATAAAAAGTACACCTATTGGGAGCTGACGGAAGGAGGTACGGCACGCGATGCGACAGAAGAAAACAAGCAGTAAAGCAGCAAGTGGGGCCGTCGCCGTCAATCGCAGGCGCTTGCTGAACAACGAATCGCCGTTTGCAATCAAGGAAGCTTATGTCAAGCTCCGCACCAGTTTGATGTTCTGCATGACAGCGGACAAAGAACGCGCCTGCAAGACCTTCGCTGTCACTAGTTCCAAGCCCTCGGAGGGCAAGAGTCTGACAGCGGCCAACGTTGCGATCAGCTACGCAATGCTCGGGAAAAAGGTTCTGCTGATCGACGCCGATATGCGCAAGCCGACGCAGCGCAAACTCTGGAAAGTAGAGCTCACCGTGGGGCTTTGTGATTTTCTGGCGAAGATCTGGAAGCTGGAAATCGTAAAGGTGCAGGATCTGCCGCTCTGGATCGTCTGCACGGGAACCATTCCGCCAAACCCGTCCGAGCTGCTGGCATCCGACCGGATGAAGGTCTTTGTGCGCGAATGCGCCAGAGTTTACGATTACGTCATCATTGATACGCCGCCGATCAACACGGTCGCGGATGCGCAGATCGCTGCGGCCTATGTGGACGGCGTTGTGCTTGTGGCCAAGTCCGGCTATACAACAGCGGACGAGCTGAGAGCTGCGATCGACGCGGTGCATCAGGTAGGCGGCAATCTGTGCGGCGTGGTGCTGAACGACCTGAATATGAAGTCCGTGAAATACTCGTACAAATACAAGTACGGGGACAAGTACGGATATAAGTATGGCTACTCGGACACTTATGAAACGCACAAATAGCATGATCGATCTCACACTGGACTACCACGCGCATATACTTCCGGGCTGCGACCATGGGAGCGACAGCGTGGAAACGTCCCGGAAGCAGCTCGCGATGGCAGCTGCGGCCGGAGTCCGGACAGTCTGCGCAACGCCGCATTTCTACCCGCACAAGGAATCCATTCCGTCCTTTTTGCAGCGGCGCGAGGCCTCTGCCCGGCTCCTGCGCGAAAATCTGACGGCAGACGCGCTGCAGCTCCAGCTTGGGGCGGAGGTGCTGATCTGTGATGGGATGGAGCGGCTGGACGGGCTATCGCGCTTGTGCCGCGGCGAAACGAACGAATTACTCCTCGAAATGCCGTTTTATCAGTGGTCAGAGTCGATTTGGGACACGCTGTATGCGCTTTGCGAAAGACGTGATATCGAAATCGTCCTTGCGCACGCGGAGCGGTACCCGCCCGAAGCGATCGAGCAGTTGATTCGGGACAATGTGGCACTCCAGCTCAATTCGGAATGCCTGACAAGGCCATTGCATCGTAAACGCTATCTGACATGGATCAAAAATGGAAGCGTCAAGTATCTCGGAAGCGATATTCATATGCTTGGAAACGGATACCGTGATTTTGAAAAGTGCAGACGGCTTCTGAAAAAAGAAGTCTGACTGGAGAGAGTGAAACATGGACGCAAAAAAAGAGAAACCCCTGATTTCCATCATCATGCCTGCCTACAACACCGAAAAATACATAGAAGCAGCCATCTGCTCTGTCCGTTTACAGACGTATACGAATTGGGAGCTGCTTGTCCTCGACGACGGCTCGACCGACCGGACAGCCACCATCGCGGAGCGCTTTGCAGAGGCCGATCCGCGGATCCGTCTGCTCCGCAATCCGCAGAACATGGGTGTGGCCCGGACGAGGAACCGCGGGTTCGACATGGCGGCGGGAGACTGGGCCGCGCTACTGGACAGCGATGACGTGTGGCACAGCGACAAGCTGGAAAAGCAGCTGGCTGCTGCGGAGCGCTCCGGCGCTGAGATTATCTACTGCTCCTATTCCATGGTGGACAAGGACGGCAGGAGGCTATCGGACTTCCTCGTTCCGGAGCGGACCTCCTATTCCGAGATGCTGGAGGAAAACGTACTGGGCTGCTCGACGGTGCTGCTGTCCAGACGCATTTTTTCCGGGTTCCGGTTCTCGACGGAATACTATCATGAGGACTACGCGCTCTGGCTCCAGCTGCTGCGGCTGGGCTTTCCCGCTTTCGCATGCAGAGACGTGCTTGTTGATTACAGGATCCTGAACGGCTCACGCTCAAATGACAAGCTGCGTTCCGCAAAGCACCGGTGGCTTATCTATCGGAAAGCCGAAAGGCTGTCGTTCGTCAGCTCCGCACATGCCTTTGCGGGCTATATCCGGCATGGAATCGAAAAGTACAAGAGCGTGTGAAATGGAATCCATCAAGACAAAAAGAGCGCTGTCTGCGCATCAGGCGCTCCTGCTGGAGATGCTGAAGGATTTTGACGCGACTTGCAGAAAGCATGCGATCCGGTACCAGCTCTTCGCGGGCACGGCGCTGGGCGCGGTGCGCCATGCGGGTTTTATCCCGTGGGACGATGATCTGGACGTCATTCTGCTCCGCAGCGAATATGAGCGTTTCTTCGAGGTAGCCGCGCCGGAGCTTGACCCGGAACGGTACTATGTCCAGCAGGAGGGCACGCCGCACTGGCCCATGCAGTTTTCAAAGCTGCGGCGCAATCACACCGCCTGCATGGAGAAATACCACCCGAAGGACCCGTGCATCCATCAGGGCGTCTACATTGATATCTTCCCCTGCGACAATCTTTCCGACCGCCCAGCAGTGCGCAGGCTGCAATTTGCCGCGTCCAGAGCTGTGATCGCAAAGGCGCTTTATATGCGCGGCTACGAGACGGGCAGTCTGGCGAAAAAGCTGTTTATGCAGCTCTGCCGCTTTCTGCCGCGCAGGCAGCTGGAGCGGCTGTGCATGCGGAAGGGCGATGCGTCCACGCAGATGGTGCATACCTTCTTTGCAGCCGGAAAGCGCTATGAGAAAAACATTTTTCCGCGAAGCTGGCTGACTGAAAGCATAGATATGCCGTTTGAAGATGGCGTGTTCCCCGTCTCCAGACGCTATGACGCGCTGCTGACACGTCTATATGGAGACTATCATCAGCTTCCGGCTCCGGAGGAGCGGAAATGCAAGGAGCACGCTGCGATCCTCGACCTGACGCGATCCTATGAAGCCTATCTGGACGCGCAGAGGAACATGGCGTTTGAAGTTCATACACGAAGTATTCGATAAACAAGAGGAGGAAACACAATGAAAAAGATTTCAGCCCGTCTGGGGATCTTGTGCCTGCTGACGTTCAGCCTGCTGTTTGCGGGCTGCTCCGCAGGCAGCAGCACACAGAAGGGGAGCGCGTCGTCGTCCGGCGGACAGTCGGCGCAGGCGGAGCACGCGGAGGAGGTCGTGATCGGGACAGCGTATGGCGACCTGTATTATCCGGCGCAATGGGAGGAATTCCTGCAGGTCGATCAGACTGAGGAGAACGGGCGCGTTCAGGCTGCCTTTTCCGGCAAGATCGACGAGACGCTGTACCCGCTTTTTACGATCAGCATCGGCAGCGGAGACGGCGTCGGCGCGGGAATGCTGACCGGCAAAGACGGAACGCAGCGCCAGGTCTATGTACAAATTGCGGAGATCACGGGAAATGCTGCGCTGAGCCAGATCGAACTGAACCGGCTCTACGCCATGCAGGAGGATCTGAACTATCTGATCGATCATTTGAAATAAAACATAAGGAGAGACTGATATGGCAAAAGGAATGCTGAAACGGTACCTGTCGATCTGCCTGATTGCGGTCATGCTTCTGACCACGCTGCTGCCGGTCCGTGCGCTTGCGGCGGACGAGGCAGGGTTCGACGATACCAACACAAACTACGAAGATTCCGCAGACACTGAACCCGAAGAGCCTTCGTTCACGCTGGACGAGCCTGAACTGGAAGCTGAGCCGGAGTCGGACGACACGGCGGACGAGCCCGTACTTCCCGAGGTTTCGGACTATGCGAGCTTCCTTTCCTGCTTCAAAGTTCTGGAAGAGTATGCCAACGCCTATGCGGCAGAAAACGGTGAGGATGCCAATGCGCTGATCATCAACTATATCCGCACGGGCGTCGAGCGCTACACCTCTGGCACGTGGGAGATGGTCTGCGGCAAGGAGAATACTGCCTTCACCGCCTACGTTTCCGAGCAGGACGCCGCAAACGGCACTTCGGCCTCCGCGCTGAAGCGCATTCAAAACTTTACGCTGCCCAACGGCAATCCTGCCGACCTTGGCCATGTGTTCGGTGCGATGGACGTGGCGAACTATGCGAAGGTGCAGGGCATGACGGATGCCGTTGTGCTGGCCCGCGCCGATATGGGCAGCTGGGCCGGTGATATCACGGATCTGATGTACTGCGCGGAAAACGTGGATATCGCTGACAAGGTGGATACCACGGAGACTGACGTGGATACCCTCGCCGCGAATCTTCGCACAAGATACCTCGGCGTGCCCTACAGCACGCTCAATGAGGTCGATCATTCGTTTACCGATACCGACCTCTATGGCGATATGGACACCTTCTATCTCACCACGGAGATGAACCGCGGCGGTGTGGCTCTGAGCACGATCATCGAGAACTACTTCACCGCAGGGCCTACAGATGCAAGCCGTGCTTCCTACTTCCTGACCAACCGTCTGGGCGGCATGGTCACCAAGGACGGTATCCGGAGCAAGGTTCTGAGCACTTATACCGGGAATACCCTGATCGGTGCGCTGGAGAGCTCCTATTCTCTGACCGACCTTTCCAACTATGAGACGCTGCGTAAAGCGTGCTGCTACGCTTTTGCAGATTATCTCTTTGACCTTGCGGGCAATCCTGACGGCACCGACCCGGTCGACCCCGATCCAGATCCCGAACCTGACCCGGAGCCGGATGACGCATACTACTCTGTGTTCTCTTCGGATACAACGACAGTTGCTCCCGGCGTGACGCAGACGATCAACTACGCGCTGACAAAGGACGACAAGCAGATCGTCTATTACATCGCGACCGCCGACATTTCCCGCAGCGATGTCCAGATCTTTGCAAACTACCATGCGAACGACCCCTCGCAGGGCTGGGCGATGTCCCGCGTATCCGACCAGATGGCCGCTGCGCAGGCGCGGCATTCCGATCCGTCCGACACAGCGAACTATGTGGAGCACTACAATGCTGTGGTCGGCGTCAACGCGGACTTCTATAACATGACGAACGGCGCTCCCAACGGCGTGCTGGTCATGGAGGGTGTCGAATACCACCGCGGCGCATCGGCGAGCTTCTTTGCGATCCTGAAGGATGGCACGGCCATGATCGGCAGCTCCGGTGAATACGACTCCTATAAGGATCAGATCCAGGAGGCCGTCGGCGGCAGCGTCTATCTGGTCAAAGACGGCAAGTCTGTCGTAGATAGCTCTGCCGACTATTATAACAGCCGCCATTCCCGCACCTGCGTGGGCATCACTGCCGAGGGCAAGGTCGTCCTCATGGTGCTTGACGGACGGCAGGAGCCGTTCTCCGCAGGCGGCAGCGCCGAAGAGCTGGCACAGATCATGCTGGACGCGGGCTGCGTGACCGCGATCAATCTGGACGGCGGCGGTTCCACTACCTTCGTAGCGAAGCAGGAAGGCAGCAATACGCTCACGGTTGTGAACCGTCCTTCGGATGGTTATGAGCGTTCCGTTAGTTCCTCTCTGATGGTGGTCTCCACGGCCCCTGTCTCTACGGAGTTTGATCATGCCCTGATCACCTCTGCTTATGATTACTTGACGAGCGGCGCCGCAGTCCGTTTGATCGCTTCCGGTGTCAGTGTGTCCGGCAGCGCGGCGGAACTCCCTGCCGATATCACATGGAAGTCCGCGGATGAAACCATCGGTACCGTCTCTGAAGATGGTGTTTTCACCGCCGTCAAGAAAGGTAGCGTGGAAATTCAGCTCCTGTCCGGTGACACGGTGATCGGCAGCAAGACACTTACCGTGGTCGAGCCGAACGGCCTGAAATTCTCCAAAACGAGCATCAACGCCATTTACGGAGATTCGGTATGCCTTCCTCTGGTTGCAACCTATAACGAGAATCCCGTCGCTGTGTGCGCAGGCGATATCACATTTGAACTGAGCAACAGCGCAGCAGGTACTGTGGAAGCTGCGAATAACGGCTTTGCCTTTACCGGCAGCGAGGCGTCCGGTCTGCGCAATGTGACCATCACGGCCATGATCACGCGGGACTACTCCATCAGTGCCACGATCAAGGTCGCTATGTACAGTGCCAATCAGGCAATTTTCGACTTTGACAACGCCACGAGCGGCGACAGAACCTTCGCATGGACAAGAGATGTCTCTAATGCGGAATACCTCCCCGGCGGCGACGGCGAGACAGACCGCTATCATGTGATCGATCCCAGCCAGCCTATGAACGTCACCTATGTCTTCGGACTGGATATGATGACGATCAAGGTGCCCGAAAAGTTGGAGCCGCTTCTGTCCATGGTTGCTGGCGGCGATATTTCCGGCATCACAGCTTGGGATCTGCTGCTCCAGCTGGCGGAGCGTGTCAGTTCGAAGACCGAGGTAACGGTGAAGTTCCAGTTTGACCAGAATGTCGCTGTGGACATCTCCAACCTGACGGTGTCCAATGATTATTTCCGTCTGACATCCGCATCCTTGGACGAGAATAATCTGCTCACTGTGAAGTGTAACTTCATCAAGCAGAGCCAGGCCATCGATCCTGACACGGCCAACCCCATCTGCATCCTCAGCGGCGTGCAGTTATCCGCCAAGGACGGCGCACAGTGGGATGCGGATCAGTGCCTGAGTATCGAGAACTCCGGTTCGGTCGGCTACGATATCTATCTGGGCGCAAATGCACTCTACAGCATGGCCAAGCAGACCTCCTTCCAGGAGCAGTATGGAATCTATCCCTATGAGGAGCCGGAGAATACTACGCACCCCTGCGGCGGTCATTTCTACTGCGAATCTTATCAGGAGTTCACGGATCGTTTCATCCTGGACAACGGCTCCTGGTCCGGTTGGAAAACGGTCAACGGTGCATCCTACTACTTCGTCGAGAACAACGCCTTGAAGGGAATCCACAAGGTTCCTGGCCTCAACGATGAGAGCAACGAGTATTTCTATCAGTTCAATGAGACTACCGGAGCCTGTGAGGGCAAGGTCACCGGGCTGATTGAAGTCGACGGCGCATGGTATTACGCCATCAACGGTGTGGCCAAGTCCGGCTGGTGGAATCTGACGGATGCAGATGGCAACAACGGTTATTACTACTTTGACCCCGAGACTTTCCAGGGGCTGAATGGTGAGAACAGCAGCTTCTTCCCCAATGTGACCTATCAATTTGAAAACGGCAAGCTGGTGAAGGGTGCATGGCTGGCCACCGACCACGGTAAGCGCTACTATTATGGCCCCGGCTTTGTTCAGGGCAAGTGGTACACCATTGAAGGCAACCTGTATTTCTTCAATCAGAACGGTTATCGCTATGAGGGCCTCCGGTATGTAAAACTGCGCGATAACCATGATGACCCGATTTATTGGTACGACTTTGGAGAAGATGGTATCTGCCATGGCGTATATCAGCACACGGGGCTCTTCTACCTCAATGGAAATACGTATTACACCATCAACGGTATGGTCTGCAATGGCCTGTATCTGGCAGATGACGGATACTACTACTATTTCGGAAGCGTAGACTACACGGCAGTGAAGAACACCCGTCATTGGGTTTCCTACCCCAATGACACTGGCTTTGCACCGGCATTCTACAGCTTTGATGAAGATGGCCGCATGATCATTGATACGCCCGATCCTTCAAAGGATGGCATCGTAAATGAAGACGGCGAACTGTATTACTATGTCAACGGCGTTCGCTTCTACGCTGGCCTGATTCAGATTGACGGCGATTACTACTATGTAAACAGCTCCTGCAAGGTAGTCACCAACCAACGCTACTGGGTGTCCAAAACCAATGACCTGTTGCCTGCTGGTTTCTACAACTTCGATGTAGACGGCAAAATGACAGATGCGCCCATTCCGACACCTGACCCCGATCCGGATCCCAATCCTGATCCCGAAGTGAAGAACGGCATCGTCAGCGAGGACGGCGAGCTGTATTACTATGTCAATGGTGTCAAGACCTACGCTGGCCTGATTCAGATCGACGGCGATTATTACTATGTGAACAGCTACTGCAAGGTCATCACCAATCAGCGTTACTGGGTGTCTAAGACCAATGATCTGCTGACCGCTGGGTTCTACAACTTTGGTGCAGACGGCAAGATGACCGATGCACCCATTCCGACACCTGACCCCGATCCGGATCCCAATCCTGATCCCGAAGTGAAGA
>ERZ772881.1911-NODE-1911-length-16736-cov-7.878724_pt1 | contig 16736 bp, 11 predicted proteins | sample MGYA00580581_ERZ772881 | MGnify/ENA primary metagenome ERZ772881 (study PRJEB29015, sample SAMEA2737668) | human gut metagenome | biome: human gut; feature: human-associated habitat; material: faeces | place: China | collected 2012 ...
CCAAGACGAGCGAGGACCCGCAGTACCAGTATGACGGCATCGTCGCCGCGTTCAAAACGGCAGCGTCCAAAATGCCCCGGGTGGACGGCATCGGCGTTTCCTCCGCAGGCGTGTTCATCGGCAACGCGCCGATGGTGTCCTCCATTTTTATCAGGGTCCCGCGTTCACGCCGCGAAGAGGTCAAGACGGTCTACGACCGCGCAGCTAAAGAAATCGGCGACGTTCCCATCGTTGTTGCAAATGACGGTGACGTGTCGGCACTGGCAGGTTCGATGAGCCTTGGCGAAGGCGCGGTCATGGGGCTTGCCATGGGCACGAGCGAAGCAGTCGGCTATGTTAATGCCGAAAGCAACCTCCTCGGCTGGTTCAGCGAACTTGCCTTCGCTCCGGTTGATCTGAACGAGAACGCGATGCGTGATGAGTGGTCGGGGGATATCGGCGTCGGCTGCAAATATTTCTCACAGGATGCGGTTTCCAAGCTGGCACCCGCCGCAGGAATCGCGCTGTCCGAAACCCTCACACCGGCTGAGAAACTCAAGGAAGTGCAGAAATTGGCGGAGCAGGGACTTCCGTATGCGTTGGAGATTTTCAAGTCTATTGGCGTGTACCTCGGCCATACGATGTGTTTGTATGAACGCTTCTATGATATTCGCAATCTGATCGTTCTGGGCCGCGTGGCATCCGGCGTAGGCGGAGATTTGATCGTCGCCGAGTGCCAGCGGGTGCTGAAGGAGGAATATCCAGACTTGGCGCAGAAGATCCGCGTTATGCTGCCGGATGAAAACTTCCGCCGCGTTGGTCAGTCCATGGCTGCAGCCAGTCTGCCGGAGGTGTGAGCATGCTGTTCAAAAATGCGAATATTTTTGTAGACAGTCGTTTCCAGCACGGATCATTCCGTGTGGAAAATGGACGATTCTCCGAGATTTTGTCTGCAGTCCCGGAAGAGGACGGCGTTGATCTGGAAAATCAGTATGTGATTCCGGGACTTATCGACGTGCATAACCACGGCAATTCCGGTGCAGATTTTTCAGACGGCGATTATGCCGGCCTCGTCAAAATGGCACGCTATCTTGCAAAAAATGGCGTGACCAGCTTTGCTCCCGCGTCCATGACGCTGCCCTATGATGTGTTGGAAGCAGCATACAAAACAGCTGTCCGACTCAAAAACAAGCAACCGGCGGATTGTGCCCGTCTCATGGGTATCCAGATGGAAGGCCCCTTTTTCTCTGAAAAGAAAAAGGGCGCGCAGAACGGCGCATATCTGCGAAACCCGGATTTCGGCGCGTTCCATCATCTCTATGAAGCTGCCGAGGGATTGCTCCGCATTGTGGATGTAGCAGCGGAACTTCCCGGTGCGGTAGAGTTTACCGAAAAGGCGTCCAGACTCTGCACGGTCTCCATCGCGCACACCGATTGCACCTATGAAGAAGCCGCTGCTGTTTTTGATGCAGGTGCAAGTCATCTGACGCATTTATACAACGCCATGCCCGGCATCCATCATCGCAAGCCTGGCCCCATCGGCGCAGGCTCAGAACGGGAAAATGTTGTTGCGGAACTGATCTGTGATGGCCAGCACATCCATCCAAGCGCTGTACGCATGGCATTCAAGCTGTTCCCCGGTAGAATTTGCCTCATTTCCGATGCGCTGCGCTGCTGTGGCATGCCGGATGGCCAGTATACCCTAGGCGGACAGGATGTATTCCTGCAAAACTGTGTTGCAAGACTTGCCGACGGTACGATTGCAGGATCAGCCACGAATTTGTATGACTGCATGCGAAAGGCCGTGGAATTCGGCATTCCGAAGGAGCAGGCGATCCTCTCCGCGACAAGCGTTCCTGCAAAGGAACTTGGGCAGGAGGCAGAGATTGGCGAAATCAGTTCTGGTAAACTGGCCGATTTTGTTGTCTGCGATGAGGAATTGAACCGAAAGCATGTTTATCGCTCTGGCACTCAGCTGGATTCGTAAATATCGTTGCATGTTCAAACAGACACCCCGCATGCGTTGGCATGCGGGGTGTTGTCGTGCTATTATGCGGCCTTACGGCAGTGTTCGGATGCAGTCCTTCAGGATCTGCATGAATGCTTCGCGGTCAAGCTTCAGCAGAACAAGTGCATTTTTCTTTCCAAATTTCTTGTCGCTCTGCAGATCGGTAACAGTTTTGCCAAGTGTGATCTCAGCCTGTGTTTCTACAAAGACGCCCGCCATTTGGCCCTCGAACAATTCTGGGTGGGCAAGGTACATGATAGGGCAGGAATCATGCTGTGCAACGCCGGTGAGTCCGACGGTCTGTACTGCACTCCATGCACAGGCGAACAATTCTCGCACCAGCTTGCCGCAGCGGTTGCCATAGGCGGCCATCTCATCCCAGTCTGCAGGGCGCAATTCGGCCTGCATGGTGACATCCAGACCGCACATGACGAGAGGTACGCCAGATTTGAACACGATCTGCGCCGCATCTGGGTCATCGTAGATGTTGAATTCCGCTGCGGGTGTCACATTGCCGCCAACAGCTGCACCGCCCATCAGTGCAATGGAGTGCAGCAGCTGTTTTAGTTCTGGATACTTTGTCAATGCGATTGCTACGTTTGTCAGCGGTCCGGTCGCAACCAGACGCAATTCGCCCGGCATGCGCTTCGCTGTTGCATAAAGCGCGTCCCACGCGAATGTTGACTCTGGCGCCGTGTCTGGCAGCGGTAACTCGACGTCTCCAAGACCGTTTTCCCCGTGGAATTTGCCCGCCACATGCGGTTCGCGCATGAGCGGACGCTCCGCGCCGGGATAAACCGGATAATCGGCTCCCAGCAGATGCACTACACGCCTTGTGTTTGGGAAGGTATTGTATAATGGACTGTTGCCAGCCACAGCGGATAGACCGATGACCGAAAGTTCCGGCAGCGCATGCGCTAGCATGATTGCGACGGAATCGTCCGTGCCGGTATCGCAGTCAATCCAGACGGGAATCTGTTTGTTTGTCATGTCCCTGCCTCCCCGTAGAATTTGATGGCTTCAACCAGAAGATCGGCGAAGCGATCCCGGTCAACACCCATCAGCACATCCGCATTCGGCGCGTGCCCAGAGAAGCCGAGCAAATCGCCCACGGTCGTGCCACGGCAATATTCGCCTGCTGTCTCAATCTGCACATACATGGGGCGGATGGTGAAAATTTCGGGATGAATGAGCGCCATGACCGCGCACGGGTCGTGCATCGGTGCGCCTGCATAACCAATGGAACGGTGGAACTTGTAGAAGAACTCCAACCACTGTGCAACGATGTCGCTGACCGGATTGCAGAGCGCGCGGACACGTTCAAAATCTTCCGGCAGAATGAGCGCCTTTTCTGTCACATCCAATCCGGCCATTGTGATGGGCACGCCAGACGTGAACACGATTTTAGCTGCCTCGGGATCTACGAGAATGTTGAACTCCGCTGCGGGCGTCCAGTTGCCGGTAGCAATGCCACCGCCCATGAGGGAAATGCGAGCAATCTTGGATTTCAGTTCCGGGTGGGCCAGCAGCAGCGCCGCAACATTCGTTTGCGGACCGGTTGCCACGATAGTGACAGGTTCCGGAGATTCACGCAGCACCTTCGCCATCAGTTCCGGCGCAGAAAATGCGGACGGTTCAAACGCAGGTTCCGGCAGGGCAGGGCCGTCCAGTCCCGACTCGCCGTGAACGGATGGTGCGTTCATCACGTCATTTAAAAGCGGATGCGGGCAACCCTTTCCGACCGGTGCATGCAGACCAATCAACGTGCAAACACGCAGTGCATTATAGGTTGTTTTTTCGATCGTCTGGTTGCCGCAGCAGGACGTTACAGCAAGAATTTCGAGTTTACGGCTGGCTCGTGCCAGAACCCACGCAATGGCATCGTCATGACCGGGATCGCCGTCGAGAATGATGGGGATTTTCTTAAATTCAGACATAGAGGTTCCTCACTTGAGTGCGGCAGCCGAGTGCAGCTTCTTCGCACGGCTGCGCCGCACGAGAGAGAAGATCACAAGGCCAATGATGGTAACGGCATAGGGGATAGGGGAGGCGAGGTTTGAGTCGAGGCCGACGGCGGAGAACTTGATGCCCAGCGCCTGCGCAAAGCCGAACACGAGCGAGGACAACATGCCGCCGAGGCATTCGCCGCCGCCCATAGCTTGCGCCGCCAGCGCAATAAAGCCGCGTCCTGCAACCATGTCAAGTGACCAACCAGCCGCATAGTACATTGACATGAACGCACCGCCAAAGCCGCACATTAGGCCCGAGAAGCCAATAGCGATGTACTTGATCTTGAGTACAGACACACCGACGGAACTTGCTGCGTTCGGATTTTCGCCGACTGCGCGGATATTGAGGCCAAGGCTCGTTTTATACAGCATCATGCTCGTGAGCGCACAGCAGATGAACGCCACCCACGTCAGCAGATTGTGGCCCGAAATGATGCCGCCCAAGAATGGAATCTTGTCGATCAGCGGGATATTGATGTTCGGAATCAGCAGATTCGAGGTGATCAAACCTGTGGAGGACGCCATGGATGTGCCTTCAGTCAGATTCGTAATGACCTTGCATAAGAACAGTGTACCGCCGGAGCCCATCACGTTGATGGCGATGCCGACAAGGGTAATGTCGGTCTTAAGCTGGAAGGCGAAGAAGCCCATCATCAGGCTCATCAGCACGCCGATGGCCAGCGCAGCAAGCAAGCCCCAGAGCCAGCTATGTGCGTAATAGGAGACAAGTGAGCCAGTTAACGCAGAGAACATCATCAATCCTTCCAGACCGATATTGCAGAAGCCTGCCTTTTCGACCACAATCGCGGCCAGCGTGGCAAACAGGATCGGCGCGGAAATGCGGATGATGGAGAAAAAGAACTCCGGTGTCAGCAACATCTTCAGAAAATCAAGCATGCTCTGCACCTCCTTTCTGCTCTTCCAGTGCGGCCTTTGCAGCAAGTTCTTCCTGCGCTGTCTTGACGACAAGCTTCTGACGGTATTTTGACAGGAACTGCTCGGCAGCGAAGAACAGGAAAATGACACCCTGAATGATATCGATCAGCTGAGACGGCACATTTGCATACGTCGCCATCAGTTCACAGCCCTTTGTAAGATACGCCATAAAGAATGCAGCGAACGGCACGAACCACGGGTTGTTGCCAGCCAGAATCGCAATCGTGATGCCTGTCCAGCCGTAGCCAGGAAGCGAACTCCATGAGAATGTCGGGTAACGACCCAGCATCTCAATGCCGCCGCCCATACCGGCCAAAAATCCACCCAGCACCTGCGACAGCACGATCACGGTCGCAACCTTCATACCAGAGTATTTGGCAAATGCCTGATTGATGCCAATCATGCGGATGGTGTAGCCCCAGCGGGTGTTGAACATGAAAAGACCAACCAACACGACACAGGCAATGGCAATCACAAAGCCCCATGAAAGCTTCGAGCCATTGTCAACCAGCGGTGCAATCTTAGAGGTTTCCAGAAACTCATACGACTGGATCTGGCCCTTTGTCTTGTCGGCAAGATAAGTGTTCATCAAATACTTGATGAGATACATAATGATGTAATTGAGCATCAGTGAGCATACCATCTCGCTTACATCCAGCTTGGTTTTCAGCAGCGCAGGCAGAAGCATGATCGCTGCCACTGCCAGTGCGCCGGCCAGAACGCCCACAACCGGGTGAATGAAAGACGCCATCGGCACATAGACCGCGACCATGGCGGTTGTAAACGCGCCGAGCATGATACCACCCTCAGAACCGAGGTTAAACTGGTTGGCGGAGAACATGACGCAGACGGACAGGCCCGTGAAGATAATGGGAATCATCGAGGCCAGAATGTCGGTCAGGCGCTTGAAGTCAAAGGTGGTGCCACTCCGACCCATGCGGAACAGCGGGCCGACGAGCAGCTGCTTGAGTGCGTCGCCAGTGGCGGAAAGCTTTGCTGCAAAGCTGTTTCCGTCTGCAGACAGGAAGATCAGCAGCATCGCCACAAGGATCGCAATCAAAATGGCGAGCAGGCCGCGGGTCACAGAGAACAAAATCTGACGTTTCTTAGTCATGGCAAACCCTCCTGATTTCCTCTTCACTCTGGGTCTTGAGACCGAGCATATATTCGCCCATTACATCGTCGGTGAGGGTGGAGGTGTCCTCAAAATACGCGGCGATCTTGCCGCCATGCATGACGATCAGACTGTCGGATAACTCCATGACCTCCGCCAGATCTGCCGAGATCAGCAGCACCGCAATGCCGGAGCGTGACAACTCAACGAGTTTTTTGCGGATGAACTCCGTCGCGCCGACGTCAATGCCTCGTGTCGGCTGGTCTGCAAGAATGAGAACCGGATTGCCGGAGAACTCACGCGCCACGACGACCTTTTGGATATTACCGCCCGAGAGCATGCCGACCTGCTGCTTGCGGGACTTGCACAAAACGGCATAGTCCTCAATCAGTTTGTCCGCTTCGTCGTGAATGGCTTTCATGTTAAAAAGCGGCCCATGGTTCAGACGCTTTTCTGCCGAGCGGTCAGAAATCAGGTTTTCCTCAATAGAGGCACTGCCTGCAATGCCGTAGAGCATGCGGTCCTCCGGAATGAGCGCGACACCGCGGTCACGCAGCTTCTGCTGCGAGAGGCCGAGGATGCTCTCCGAGCCAAGTGTGACGCTACCTGCGTTCGGCGTCAGGAAGCCAAAGAGCATATCGACCAGTTCTTTCTGGCCATTACCCTCGACACCTGCAACGCCGAGAATTTCGCCCCGGCGCACATCGAAGGATATCTTATCGAGCATCTTTTTGTGCCATTCATTGACGTATTCGACATCGCGTACACGAAGCACAACATCCGACGGATTCGCCTTATCCTTCTGCACGTTCAGAATGACATCACGGCCGACCATCAGACGCGAAATTTCTTCCTTCGTTACATCGCAAGTATTGTAAACACCCATTGAGCGCCCACCGCGCATGATTGTCAGCCGGTCGGTGATCTCCATGATTTCGTTCAGCTTGTGCGAAATAAAGACGATAGTATAGCCCTGCTCTTTTAGATGCCGCAATTCCTTGAACAACTCGACTGTCTCCTGCGTGGTCAGAACCGCCGTCGGCTCGTCCAGAATCAGGATCTTCGCTCCGCGCACAAGTGCCTTGAGGATCTCGACCTTCTGCTTCATGCCGACCGGGATGTCCATGACTTTGGCCTCCGGCTCGACGTGCAGGTTGTATTTTTCTGCGTATTCCTTCGTAATAGCAACGGCCTTCGCGTGGTCGATGAACAGACCCTTGCGCGGGGCCATGCCGAGCACCATGTTTTCCGCGACGGTCAGGCTCGGTACAAGCATGAAATGTTGATGCACCATGCCGATCCCGTGGGAAATGGCGACGGTGGGGGACGAGAGTGTCAGCTTTTCGCCATGCACCCAAATTTCGCCGCTCGTCGGTTGCTCCAGACCGAACAGCATCTTCATGAGCGTGGACTTGCCGGCGCCGTTTTCGCCCATCAGTGCATGAATTTCGCCTCTTCGGAGGTTAAAATCCACGCCCTGATTGGCCGCGACGCCGTTGGGATACACCTTCGTGATCCCTTTCATCTGGACGACATATTCCTCGTCCAAACGGCCGGTTTTTTCGTCTGGCATACGATATGTTCCTCTCTTTCTTTAGAAAAAGTCGTGCGTATGAAAAAGCAATAAGTAATAGTGAATAAAGAACAAGCGTTGAGATACGTTTTTTCGCTATTCACTATTACTCCGCAGAACCGGGAGAAATTGTAGGGGCCGATGCCCACATCGGCCCGGCAGAACAGCTTGCCGAAACGCGGAACACTCCGGCGAATTCGCGGTTCCTCGCGGGCCGATGTAGGCATCGGCCCCTACTATGTGCATGGGGTAAAACCCGGAAAGGGGGCTCATGGGAGCCCCCCTTATGATAAACTTACGGTCTGACGGAGTCGCGCAGAGCGGCGAGGTCGAAGTTGGCATCGAACGCGGTGTCAACCTTGATGCTGCCGTCCGTGATACCCTTCTGAGCAGCCTCAACAGCAGCCTTGGTTTCGGCAGAAGCGTACTTGTCATAGTTCTTGTGCCTTTTTTGTCCTCTTTGCGAATAATTGCATTAGCTAACGAAGCGGTTGTCTGACCACCATTTATAATTTGTAAATCCTTAAAATGAGTAATTCGAGTGTTATCTGCAGAAAAACCTATTGAACGGGCAACAATAGCAATGCCGTTATTATAGGTAAAGAAATTCTCTGGACTATTAATGATAGTATTTCGGATACCCTTGTTTACCTTACCACGAACACTCAGGAAAGCCCGCACATTGCCTTGCAATAATTTACTCCCATATTTCAAATAGATATCTGCCAAGAACTTTCCTGGAACAATTCCAAGATATGCATCATAGTCGCTACTATCTCCTAAATCTGCTTTTAGATATTGAATCCCCTCGCAATCAAAATCTTTTGTATCAAACTCAACAATCTCACTTGCATCGGACATAAATGTTTGGAACAGCCGTTCCAGCGTCCAGATATTTAACTCTACCGGTCTCTCAAGAAAATCTTCTTGAGAGACGTTCTTCACCTGTTTACTAAGAATCGAGTTAGAAATAATATAAAACTTGAAGCGAAGAATCTCTGTGTCCAACATTCCTTTGCCAATTTTCTTTCGAAATTCTTTTGCTAAAATAATGGCAGGATCGGAATCGTCACAATAGTCACTCATCTTGCCGTTGACAACTTCGTCAAGGAAATTGCACATGTGAGTATACAAATCCATGATGCGGGTGTTGGTCAACGTGTTTACGGCATCACGCTCATTGGTAAAATCACTTGCAATCAATATGAGTGCACTGTCAGCTTCGTCGTAAGCATAAGCATCAAAAGCCATGATACGACCACGCTTGCCTCTCATTTCAATAGACATCGGCATCGGATCATTAAATTCCCCGATAGATTCCAGTTCTTCTAATGTTTTTAGAATAAACTGAGTTTCCGGTTCTGTTCCTTCGTGATCGGCATCAAATCTAAGCTGATCAATAAATTGCGCTCTATATTCTTCAATCTCCATAGTGTAACGGATTTAAAGTTTATATTCTTCTAATTCAGAAAGAAAAATCTCGTACTGAATTCTGTTTATTGCATTCGGTATGTTTTTTCTGCATAGGCGAGGGAAATCGTTGCTTACATTGTACATTGAGAATCCCACATTCGTAAATACGAATTTGTCGTATTCTGGAGAGAAATCGAATTCGTACATACTCAGTTTAGACATGAAAGTCTCTCTATTTTGAGCTGTCCCCATTTTTGCCATTAGGTTTTGAACCAGTACATTCAATTTTATACCACTGAATGTTGGACTCATCTTTTCCAAACAATAAATAGCAAGATAGCCCTCGTCATCTCCATCCAGTTGCTCAAGTGATGAAATCTTTACAGAATCTTTGCCTGCACTTATTGCCTTTATCTCATACCAAACACTCTCAGTAGAATAGTCCTTATGGGTCTTTTCTGGACCCATCCAGCTATCTAATGCCATATCCACACCATAGTGAGGAATCATATAATCCTGCATAAAAAGCAGTTCGCCTATCAACCCCATTACCTCATTGTCATTCATTCCACCATTATTGGGTCGGAACAATTTTTTCCATGAGAAATATCTTGAACAAAGTGTTTTATAAGCATCTTCATCGTCCTTAATAGCTTCCGTAGAATCGAGCAAATCCTGGCAAAACGTACTAAAATATTCCAGTAGCTCTGAATTACAGAGTGAAAAGCGAAGAATATAATTCTCGCCACTCTTTCCCTGCTGTACTGTAATCACATCCGACTGAGATATTCTAACTGGAACGTATGTACCTCTAAAATCAAAGGCATAGTTTCCTTTCTCATCCTTTCCTACAAAAAGACTGAGGTCGCGGTTTTCACCAACACGGATAAAAGTTCCGCTTTGGAATCCTTGCGAGAATGTTGTAGATAATTTATTCTTCATCCTCTTCTATTTCGTCTGGTTCATCAAGCATGTTAAGCTGATAATATGTTTTATTAACTTTATATTTCTTAGTTTTACCTGTTTCTTTTAATCCAGGGAAACCAATAGCAAAAGCTATCATTTTATTGCCATTAAGTTTCTCTATGAATTTTAAGGCATTCTTGTTGGCTTCAATATTTTCTGGCTCTACCGGTTCGATGAGCATAATTATCAATACAGGTTTTCTGTGTGGAAGATGCTCAAAATATGCTTTAATAGGAATATGCCGTCCTTCAAACTCAGAACCTTCTCTCGCCCAAACTTCTCTGCATCGTTTTTCTGCCAAATCTATCTCATCTTGGCTTAAGCAGAACTTTCCTTCTCGTAAACCAAGAATCCTACGACGACTCGAAATTTGAATTACATGATCATGTTCCTCAATCTGACGTTTCGGACAACGTATCATTTCAAGTCCTGGTATGTCATAAAAGGTCTGCCCATCACCACCTTCGAAAACAATATCCCATTTATCTACTCCTTCTGTTTCTTTGTCGCAAATAAAATCAATTAAGTTTTGCCGGTTAAATTTCATGTTAGCTAATGAACATTTTATATTAGACAGGAAGTCTACCACTAATTCTTTGGACACATCAGAAAAATATCTAGATTTATCAATATCTGAACATACATCCTCATCTTTGTATTTGTCGACATTCGCGAAACCAAATTTATAATCATTTTCAAACAGGTGGGCAGTAAAACATTTTACTTGATTCCAGTTCTCTTCATTATGTTCCACCTTGACACTAAGGTAAGGGGTATCACAGATATTTCCATAGTAGGATTCCATCATCAACAATTCGTACGCGGTCCGCATCTTATTGTTAGCTGTTATCTGTAATTCGTCACAATAGTCACGAACTTTAATACCGAAATCTTTAGGAGTAAGATGTTGCTCAAACATTTTCTTAATATCTGCTTTCAATTCGGTGGTGGCTGTCGCTATTTCTCTATACCAAGTTGCACTTGCTTGGCTTGTCCATATTTGGAACAAATCGGCATAACCAGGTCGATAACCAAACCAACGCCCCATCTGCATCAACACATCAAATGTTGCAGTGTTTCGATAGAAATAGCTTACAAGTAAGCCCTCTAATGTGAGACCTCGCGAAAGAGCAAGTCCTCCAATAGCAATTACTCTCAACGAAGAATTAGATTTGTAATCTAATTTGCTTGCGCTACTACCATTAACAACGATAATTTCCATCTTTGGAACATCAGCTTCAATATCGAACACAGCACCTAATAAATTCTTCTTTTTTATAACATCAATAAAACAGATATCAGTAATATTATCAAAATGTTTTTTCCAAAGTCGTTTCAGTTCTTTATACAGTGACAGATGAGCATTCTTTGAGGTATCTTCGTCAAAGTTGTATTTTAGTATTTGAATAAAGTTGTTCTGTATTTCTTCAATATGTTCCTTAATCACCTGTTGCACCCTTATGAAACGAGACATATTAACCAACATACTTCTTGGTTTAGAGGCATGTCCTCTTAAATCTCGAATAACATTTGCCAGATAATAACAATAGATGGACTCCTTCAGCGAATTTGGCAAGACTCCATTCCATTCTTTTTTGTGACGAGAGTAGAATGTCCCAGAATTAAGTTCTTCTATATTTTCGTGTAAATCAGTCCTATATTCATCTGAAGTGTAGTCTGGTTCTTCAACATCAGTTATAAAACGTAAATTGCGATAGTACTCTTTATCCTCATTAAAAATTTTATCAGCACCAATATATGAGGAAGGGGTCGGTAACGTATATATGAAATGCTCTGGAAACAAATCTGCATTCCTCATACTGTCCACCGAATCCGGATCTATAAAAACATTTGCAAATGGAGTAGCAGTAAAACCAATATAATTCGCAGTCTGAAAAAGATTGCAAATCTTACGAATTATAGCGTTTGTCTTAGTTGGATCTGTATTATCTTTTTTTGTATTAACCGATGCATTGTCTGCCTCATCGTCAATAAGAAGCATTGGATGGTTTATACTATTTGTACGAACATCCATATTCTGGTTTTTCAACCAATCATGCAATTTTGTCAGAACTGATACATTTTTTTTAACGACAAAAAGGACCAGAGAATTATGCTCCGATAAAGTCGTTGAAATCAAATTACTCCCTTTAACAAAATCTTTTACACATGTAGTAAAAGAAGTAGCTCTACGTTGCTTGTTGTCTTTACCAACTCCTACCTTCCCCTCGCGAATATGTTTTTCAACCTTACGAATAGTGTACCCAACAACACTTTCATCAATACGTTCCTGTGTTTGCTGACGAAGACTTTCTGTTATACCAGCTAGAAGAATAACAACTTTATATCCTGCATCAGCTGCTTTACAAATCAGACCTGAATATGTAGCGGTTTTACCAGACTGTACATCACCAATTATTAAGCCCCTCTTCAAACGTTTACCTTCAAATTCTTCCTTTGGATTGTATAAACAATTCATTATGTCAGGCAATGTCTTTTCGTGCAAAAGATTAATACTTTTGTCGTCAATTGAAGTGTGTTCTTTTAAATAACGATAATATCTCTCCCAAAAATAGCTGTCATCTACTTTATCATTGAAATACCACTTCTTTTGTTCATAATCATCATAAATAATATTGCCCAATACATGAGTGATTTTCTCTCGGTATTCTATTTCTTCCAACAATTTATTTTTGTCTTCCTCATCACAATCAATACCAGAGAAGGCTATTGCGTCTTCAATCGCAGGCTTAATATTTTCCAAAGATGGAACAAAGCCCGACAGTTCCTTCATAAGTTCCAAACGTGCGGAAATTATGAGTAGAATCTTATTATATGCTTCGTTTGTTAATTTCATCCTTGTAGTTATCTAAAAGTTTTTCCTCAACAACTTTATATTTGCAGAATGGCTCTGATTTCATCAGATCAGAAACAATCTCTATTATAGATTTCTTGTTAAAAGATTTTGCCAAGTTTACCATATAAATCCCAAGTTGGAAAATCTCATCGACACGATTATCTGGTTCATCTTGACTGATTGCATCATTAGACTTGTCAATGTAAATCTGCTGAGTCGGAACGTTTTGCTCAATTTCTTTCAAAAGCATCTCAAGCAGAGTATAGTCTTCTTCTGACATTCTATCCCTCACCATCTGGAACACTTTGCTCTCACGATTGATTTGATAATAAAAAGTCTTTCCTCTGCCTTCCATTCTATCCCAAATATAGTCAATATCCTCAACATTTTCTTTTCGACCACGATGGGTTTGCTTCCTAACAGAAATATCCATCGCATCAATCACTGTTTGGCGCAATTGACGCTGAATTTGCTTTGGAATAGAAGCTGTTTGTTTCTTTATATCAATACTCCATATGTCATCAAGTGAATTCGGAATATCTACTCTAACTCTAGCATTTTTTGTGAGTTCACCACGCGGTTTCATCCCGAACCAAGTTCCCCAAATTATCAAACGTTTATTTCGATAAACATAGAAACCTTGTTTGATTCTTAATGTTTCTACTCCTCCTATGAGTTTTCTGTGTTCATCGTTTAAATCTGTTGCAAATGGCAAGATATACGGTTTAACCCAGATTTGCCGTTCTTGCCCCTTACTGTCCTGAATAGCAATGGAGCGTGCTTTCTTCGTTGTTGTCTTAGAATGTGATTCAAGGAAAGGATCCATTGGTTTTATCCTCCCTTTATTCAAGTACATCTTGATCTGCTCCTTACCTTTTGCTGAAAGAAAGTTATGGAAAATCAGAGCAATATTATTGGCTACAGATTCTTTAAGTTCAACAAGAGCATCATAAACCATTCCACCACTTGATTTCTCCAACACATCGAAATCCTGCCATAGTACAAGCGTGCCATGTGGCAATTCAAGGAGAGAGTGAATATAAGGAAGTGCTTTTATTTCATTTTTAGACAGCTCCTTCACCACCCACTCTTTTCTATTTTGAATATAATTATAATCCCAAGAATAGCTACTAATCTTCTCTTCCTGCAAACTGACAACCGTCAAAATTCTACATTGAGACAAAGAGGCAGATTTCATTCCTAAACCGAATCGTCCCAAATCATTTGCATTTCTTTCAAGTTCAGAGTCCGTACTTCCATACCTCATAGCCTCAAAAAGGACGTCTGCAGACATTCCTTCTCCATCATCTAAGATTCCCACAACAAGATCCTCTGTAGGTTCTGAAGGGAAGAATAGTTTGACTACGCTGCAATTTGCACTGATACTATTGTCTATAATATCTGCAATAGCAGCTTCGAAAGAATACCCCATTGAACGCATAGACCCCATAAGAGTATCAGCTTGTGGAATGCTTTGTCTATAAGTACTCATAGTTATTCCTTATTATATGATGAATCGTATTCCATAATCTGCGCCATCACTGCTTTAGACAATAACGGAGGAACCGCATTACCTATCTGTTGCTGTATGCTCATATGAGGTCCTTGAAAGATAAACGTATCAGGAAAACTTTGTAAACGTGCCGCTTCCCTCACCGATAAACCTCTGTCTTGATATGGATGAATTAGCATACTCTTCCTATAGTTTGAAATGACAACAGAAGGGCAATTTGCTTTCAGCCGTTTATATATTCCACTATGACAACGAGTCTTGTCTGAATAATTTTGCATCAAGAACTCCGGAATAGCTCTCCAATTCTCACCTTGACCGATATATTTGTAACGTTGCATCACAAGATCGTTACTCTTTGACACAAAATTCTGCCTTGATTCTACAGAACCTTTTCTCATCTGTTGCGCATAAGGGCTAGATTCCTTTATTGACTTAGTGTAAGGCAATGAATCTATCATATCACCATTATGTAAAACAGGTAAATCTCCAATAGCTTCTTCTACACTCACTTTATAATCAAAAGGCTTTGGAAACTCAAAGTCAATTCCTTGGTTATTTCCGACCATAAACATTCTCATCCGTCTTTGTGGAACACCATATTCATCAGCCCATAGAACCTTCCATTTGACTTTATAGCCTGGTTCTATCTCCTCAAAACAATGTTTTATCATTTCTATTGTCTCTCCATTGTTCATTTTAGTCATTCCCCAAACATTTTCAAGGACAAACCATCTAGGCTTTATTTCCGAGACCAAACGAACAAACTCTTTGAACAATAAATTATTAGGATTGTCCATATTGCGAGACATCGTATTTGACATAGAAAATCCCTGACAAGGAGGGCCTCCCATGATTATAAATACTTCCTCGTCCTTATTTAAGAAATCTATAGCTTTTACATCCCGAATATCGCCACATATTACTTTTGCTCCTTTGTGATTAAGTTCAAAAGATTTGGCCGCATGAGGATTAACCTCAATAGCATAGCGAACCTTAATTCCCGCCATTGAGCCGCCCAGACTTAATCCACCTGCTCCTGAAAAAATGTCTATACCGATTTTTTTCATAAGCCGAGCATCATAAGACATTATTATCTTTTGTTGTAGTTAGCAACTGTCGAATGTCAACATCCAACAAATTCGCTATTTCTTGCAATTGAATAATAGATGGTTGCGATTTATTAGAACACCATCTTGAAATTGTGTTCTCTGATTTGCCCATTTGAGTTGCCAACCATCTATTGGTTCGTTGCCTTTCAGCCAGTACCGCCTTAATCCTATTCATCATTATTTGTTGATTGTTCGACATCAGTATTCAAATTATACTCGTTATATTGCAAACAAAGATACATCTAATTTCCCATATAGCCAAGTAGATAAGCAACAAAAACATCGTTTAAAGGAATGACTACAGTTGGCATAAAGATATGCAAAAAAACACATGTATTGTTTTTATCCATTCCATCAATGAATTTCACCTTTCAAAAAATTATGCTACACAAACATTATGTTCGCGCAGCATAATACAAAGTTTAATCGCATCCAATCGCTCAACTACTTACAGCTCAGACATCTATCTCGTATCGCTTGGTAATTTGGCACATTTTTGCTTGGTAATTTGGCACACTATAATAGTCATTCCGCCTTATATCGCCCATCCAACACTCCGGCAAACATATCCGCTTCTCTCTTGGAAATACTTAATCGTGTTGCCAATTCGCGCCATCCTTTTACAGCTTCAATCACCCCCGAAATCATCTTTTCTGCTGTTTTACGGTTTAGCATGTAGTCTTCGCAAGCATCCAGCAAGATACTCAGCTCTGCTTTATTAGAAGTTAATGAAACAAGCAAACTTTGATACTCACTCAGCGTGGGATTCATGTCATATGCAGGAGATAGTGTCCAACCTTTTGCAGTCAAAAGAAAACCGTGATTGCGAAAATGGTCATCAGTATTGCCGATACAAATATTGAAAGCCACACGGCGGTATAGTTCCTGTAGGTTTCGCTCCACATCGGTACAGCTCTGAATAATAAAGTCGACTATATCCAGATAGCCATGCCCGGTAGTTGCATTGTCACCATCACTCAGCCCCAACAAGGTCATGGCAGATGCAAAATGAATGCGTTTTCCTTCTTGGGTTCTATCGAAGCGTTGTGACAGCAATGTATGATATCTCTCTCCAGTTGCCAGTACTTTGGTTTTTGCAGCGTTTATCCCTGCTTTTGTGGCAAGCAAATGACTGAAATGCTCCCAAAGTCCAACATCATAGTCATCCTTGCGCGATGGAAACTTGGCCACATAAAGAACTTTATCTGTATCTACAACATTTGCTTTAGGTCTTGCACCTCCCAACGATGTTCCCGGTT
>ERZ772881.1913-NODE-1913-length-16705-cov-3.146246_pt1 | contig 16705 bp, 15 predicted proteins | sample MGYA00580581_ERZ772881 | MGnify/ENA primary metagenome ERZ772881 (study PRJEB29015, sample SAMEA2737668) | human gut metagenome | biome: human gut; feature: human-associated habitat; material: faeces | place: China | collected 2012 ...
TGTAGTCGAGCCACATCTTTCGATTAGATACGCCATCAACAACGGCGCACGCATCATCATCACCACGCTGCAAAAGTTCCCGGTCATCTATACTGAGGTGAACAAGACCGCCGGGAAGAACTATGCCGTTATCATCGACGAAGCGCACTCCTCCCAGACCGGCACCTCCGCTTTAAAGCTGAAAGCAGCCCTTGCCGACACCGAGGATGCGCTGCGGGAATATGCCGAGCTGGAAGGCAAAGCGGAGGACGAGATCGACCCGGAGGATGCACTGGTGAAGGAGTTGACCTCCCACGGACGGCACAAGAACCTGTCCTTCTTTGCCTTTACCGCCACCCCAAAAGCCGCCACGCTGGAGCTGTTCGGCACCGAGTACCCGGACGGCAGCCACCACCCTTTCCACATTTACAGTATGCGTCAGGCCATTGAGGAAGGGTTCATTCTGGATGTGCTGCAAAACTACATGACCTATTCCACCTGCTTCAAGATCGCCAAGACCATCCCGGACAACCCCGACCTGCCCGCCAGCCGAGCGGCAAAGCTTATCCGCAAGTATGAAGAGCTGCACCCCTACAACATCAGCCAGAAGGCAAAGATCATTGTAGAGACCTTCCGGGAGACCACCAGCCACAAGATCGGCGGGCGGGGCAAGATGATGGTAGTCACCTCCTCCCGATTGGCGGCGGTGCGGTACTTCCACGAGGTCAAGCGCTATATTGCCGAGCAGGGCTATGACGATGTGCAGATCTTAGCGGCGTTTTCCGGTGCCGTACCGGACGGGTTTTTGACGTCTTTTCCCATTCATGACGGTTTTTTCCACTTAATGACGGTCTATTTCAAAACAGGGAGGGATTTTCTGTTTCCCGTAGAATGGGTTCACTATATACCCATTCTATAAGGAGGCAGATCAATGGAAAAAATCAAGACTTTTGACGAACTCACTATCCGAGACAACTTTCTCTTCCAACATGTCATGCGTAATGAAAGGCTATGCACCCATCTTATCGAAAAAATCTTGGATATCAAAGTCCGTTCTCTCCGCTATCAGGATTTCGAAAAGACCATCGACCTCCGCTTGGATGGGAAAAGCGTCCGTCTGGACGTTTATGTAGAAGATGATGAAGGACGAGTCTACGATATCGAGATGCAGTGCTCCAATTCCCCCAAGAACGACCTGGCCAAACGCAGCCGTTTCTACCAGAGCCTGATCGATGGGGAACTATTGGACAAAGGCAAGCCGTACGAAGAACTGAATCCGTCTTATGTAATCTTCATCTGCACTTTCGATCCGTTCCATCGAAATCTGCCGATTTACACATTTACCCATTGCTGTCAGGAGGATAACAGGGTAAAATTAAAGGACGAGGAAGCCAGGGTATTCCTGAACAGTAAAGGCAGTGAAAATGCAGCCGATCCTGACATTGCAGCTTTCCTCCGTTACGTAGAAGGAAAAGCGGCAAAGGGGAAATTCGTGGAAAGCTTGGATCAGGAAGTCCATCTTGTGAAAAGCATGGATAAAGTGAGGCGAGAATATATGATTTTAAGTGACGAAATCAGAAGACGCCAGAGAGAAGCCGCAGAAGAAGGCAGAAAAGAAGGACTGGAAAAAGGCATACAACAGGGTATACAACAGTGTATATAATAGGGTACACAGCAAGGTATGCAGCAAGAACGGGAAGCCAACGTCCTTGGCATGCTAAAAGAGAAAATCCCGATGGAAACTATTTCCCGGATCACTCATTATTCTTTGGAACAAATCCAAAAACTGGGAAAACTGCATGGATTGCTTTGATGTGAAAAAGGCCACCGAAAAATCGGCGGCCTTTTTGACCGTTGACAGCTGACCGTTGACCGGAACTTGCCCGGAGGCAGCCCCCAGTAGACAATCTCCCTGTAATTGATTATAATTACAAATGCGGTTAGTTTTGCGTAAATGGAACTTTGGCTGCAACAGATGCGGCCTTTTTCTTTGCGCCTGAATTTACTTACAGGGGGAAAGATTTCATGCTTTTAAAGGATTTGCAGACGGGGGAGTCTGCAGTCGTTACGAAAATCGACCTGCCGTTCCAGATCGAGCGGCGGCTCCAGGCCCTGGGGATGACCCTGGGGACCCGGATCCATTGCATCACCCGGAAGGGGAAAGGCATCATGGTGATCCTGCTCCGGGGCACCCGGTTTGCCCTGGACTACAATATGACCCGGAATATCACGGTGGATAAGGTGGAGGTGGACCATGACTGAGCAGCAGCCTGAAAAGCATCTCCACGATGCCCAGAATCTCACCATCGGCTTCATCGGCAACCCCAACTGCGGAAAGACCACCCTGTTCAATGCCTTTACCGGGGCCAACCTGAAGGTGGCCAACTGGCCCGGGGTCACGGTGGAAAAGGTGGAAGGGGCCATCCGGCGCCACAACATGAACATCCATCTGGTGGACCTGCCCGGCACCTACAGCCTCACCTCCTACACCATGGAAGAAATCGTTTCCCGGGACTTCATCCTCAGCGATGAAGTGGATGTGATCATCAACGTAGTGGATGCTTCCGCCCTGGAACGGAGCCTGTATCTGACCCTCCAGCTGCTGGAACTGGGGAAGCCGGTGGTCATGGCCCTCAATATGATGGATATCGTGGAAAAACGGGGGATGGAAATCGACCTGCACCGGCTGCCGGAAATGCTGGGAATCCCGGTGATCCCTGTTTCCGCCCGGAAACGCCGGGGCTTGGATGTTTTACTCCATGCGGCCATCCATCATCGGGATGCCAAACACACGGACCCGCTGATCCACGACCACAAGGCCATCGGAGCCCATCGGCTGGACCACAAAATGTACGCCATGGTCTATTCCGACCCCATCGAGGACCGGATCGACCAGTTGATCGCGGAACTGGAAGTGAAATACCCGGACATCATCAATCCCCGGTGGCACGCCATCAAGCTGCTGGAACAGGACCAGGAAGTGATGAAGAAGCACCCGGTGGACCGGCCGGACATCCTGGACAAGAACTATGAGACCCAGATCATCCGGGAAAAATACGACTTTATCGAAGAAATCATCCACGAAGTGTTGCTCCACAAGGAGGAAAGCGACAAGATCACCGACCGGCTGGACAAGGTGCTCACGGACCGGGTCTGGGGCATTCCGGTGTTCCTACTGATCATGGCGGTGGTGTTCTTCTTGACCTTTACGGTAGGGGATGTGCTGAAGGGATACATGGAAGATTTCATCGGCTGGTTCGGGGACGGGCTGGAAGGGCTGCTCACTGCCTGGGCTGTCAGTGACGGGCTGAAATCCCTGATCATCGACGGGGTCCTGGGCGGGGTGGGGACCATCATCACCTTCCTGCCTAACATCCTGATCCTGTTCCTGACCCTGGGCTTTCTGGAAGATTCCGGGTACATGGCTCGGGTGGCCTATGTCATGGAAGACATCATGAGCTGCCTGGGTCTTTCCGGCAAGGCTTTCATCCCTCTGCTCCTGGGTTTTGGGTGCACGGTGCCGGCTGTCATGGCGTCCCGGGCCCTGGAACACAAACGGGACCGGTTCAAGGTCATGCTGATCACTCCGTTCATGAGCTGCAATGCACGGCTCACCATCTACATCCTATTTTCGGAAATGTTCTTCGGCAGCCACGCCATGGTGGTGGCCTATTCCATGTATCTGATCGGTCTGGTGGTGGCCATCTTGGTGGCCCTGCTGCTCCACGGCATTGAAAAAGCCCAGAACCGGCAGACGGAAGATTACCTCTTGATTGAGCTACCGGAATACAAGATGCCCGATCTTCATACCGTAGGCATCTATATGTGGGAAAAGGTGAAGAGCTACTTGGAAAAGGCCGGGACCACTATTTTCGTGGCCACCATCCTGATCTGGTTCTTGCTGAACTTCGGCCCTAGCGGCTATACCACGGACGCAGGAGAAAGCTTTGGCGCCATACTGGGCCATGTACTGGTGCCTGTGTTCCGGCCCATCGGCCTAGGCTTCTGGCAGATCTGCCTGGCTCTTCTGGCCGGGATCTCCGCCAAGGAAGTGGTGGTCTCCAGCTGCGCCGTGCTCTTTGGCATCACCAATGCCAGCTCCGGCGCCGGCATGACGGAATTTACCGCGGCTTTGGAAGCCATCGGGTTCACCAGCCTCAATGCCCTATGCCTGATGGTGTTCTGCCTGCTGTATGTGCCTTGTGCTGCCGCTCTGGCCACCATCCACAAGGAAAGCGGAAGCTGGAAATGGACCTTCTTTGAGGCCTTCTTCCAGTTGGCTACGGCGTGGGTGATCACCTTCGCGGATTACCATCTTTTGAGTAGTTTGTAAATAAGGAAACAGTTTTTGAAGCAAGAGAAAGCGGGAAAAGAAAAATTCCCCTTCCTCTTGCTTATTTTTTGGGTTTGTAGTATAAATAATGCAGGAAATCAATTAAATAAATGTTTAATCGTTATAAAACAAATGGAGGGATGGATCATGAAAAAAAGCTACAAAGTGGATGTGGATTGCGCCAACTGTGCCGCCAAGATGGAAGCAGCCGTGAAAGCCACCCCGGGCGTCCAGGATGCCGTTTTGAACTTCATGCTGCTGAAGCTGAAGGTGACCTTTGAAGAGGGCGCGGATCCCCAGGAAGTCATGGGCCGGTGCCAGGCCGCCGTGGCCAAACTGGACGATGATTTCAAGATTTACTGTTAAAATGCTGCTGAATCGTAACCGGAGAGGGAGAGGGCCATGGAAAAAGAAGACAAAGTGATGATCGGACGGATCGCCGTATCTTTCATCCTGACAGTGGCCGCGGCGTTCCTGCCGGAAGCCTGGAAAGGAGAGGGAGTTTCCCAGGAATACCGGATTTTCCATCTGCTGCCCTATCTGGCGGCCTACTTAATCGTTTCCTGGGACATCCTGCTGAAGGCGGTGAAGAACATCCGGAAAGGCCAGGTGCTGGATGAGAATTTCCTGATGGCAGTGGCTAGTTTGGGGGCTTTCGGCCTGGGCATCTACCAGAACGGGGACTATGCGGAAGCCGTGGCAGTCATGCTGTTCTACCAGGTGGGGGAACTGTTCGAAGACTACGCCGTGGGCAAAAGCCGCCGGAACATCAGCGAGCTCATGGATATCCGCCCGGACTACGCCAATGTGGAGCAGGACGGGAAACTGGTCCAGGTGGATCCGGATGAAGTGGCCATCGGCACCCGGATCATCGTCCAGCCTGGGGAAAAGGTCCCCATCGACGGACGGGTTGTGGAAGGACGGTCCAATCTGGATACGGCGGCCCTCACGGGAGAGAGCCTGCCCCGGGAAGTGGGGGCGGGGGATGAAGTGATCAGCGGCTGCATCAACTTGAACGGAGTCCTGACCATTGAGACCACCAAAGAGTTCGGGGAATCCACCGTTTCTAAGATCCTGGAACTGGTGGAAGATGCCAGTTCCAGGAAGGCCAAATCTGAAGTGTTCATCACCAAATTCGCTCGGGTCTATACGCCAGCCGTGTGCAGTGCGGCCCTAGCCTTGTTCCTATTGCCTCCCTTGGTGCGGCTGGCCATGGGGGAAGCCCCTCTGTGGCATATGTGGTTGTACCGGAGCCTGTTGTTTTTGGTGGTCAGTTGCCCCTGCGCCTTGGTGCTGTCCATTCCCCTCAGCTTCTTCGCGGGGATCGGCGGGGCCAGCCGGCAGGGAATCTTGATCAAAGGTTCCAACTACATGGAGACCCTGGCCCATACCGCCTATGTGGTGATGGATAAGACGGGGACTTTGACCCAGGGCGTGTTCGAGGTTTCGGCGGTCCATCACAATAAATTGGAAGAAAAGAAAGTACTGGAAATGGCTGCTCTGGCGGAATGTGCTTCCAGCCATCCCATCAGCAAGAGCCTCCAGCGGGCCTATGGCAATCCCATTGACCGGAACCGGGTGACGGATATCCAGGAATACGGAGGCAAAGGGGTGGTGGCCCAGGTGGACGGCCATACCGTCGCTGCCGGGAACGCCAAACTCATGGACATGCTCCACATCCCCTACGTAAACTGCCATATGGTGGGGACCTTGGTCCACGTGGCCATCGACGGGGCATACCACGGGCACATTTTGATTGCGGACCGGATCAAGGCCCATTCCCAAGAAGCCGTCCAGGCTCTGAAGGCCAACGGGGTGAAGAAAGTGATCATGCTCACCGGGGATGAAAAACGGACTGCTGAAGCGGTGGCCAAGGAACTGGCCATTGACGAAGTCCACAGCGAACTGCTGCCCCAGGGAAAAGTGGAGCAGGTGGAAGCCCTGATCTGCCGGAAGGACCCCAAGGAGAAAGTGGCCTTTGTGGGAGACGGGATCAACGATGCTCCTGTGCTGTCCCTGGCAGATATCGGGATTGCCATGGGGGCCCTGGGCAGCGATGCGGCCATCGAAGCGGCGGATGTGGTGCTCATGGACGACGACCCATTGAAAATCAGCAAAGCCATCCGGATTGCCCGGAAATGCGTGGGCATCGTGTACCAGAATATCGTGTTCGCCATCGGCATCAAGGGCATCAGCCTGGTGCTCGGGGCCCTTGGGTTCATCAACATGTGGTTCGCCATTTTTGCCGATACCGGGGTGCTGATCCTCTGTGTGCTGAATTCCATGCGGTGTTTATTCAATAAAAAAGGATAAATATGAGAAGAGACTGGGGCATGTTCCCTGGTCTCTTTGCATTTTTATGCAAAAATCCCAAAAAGTATCTGTCCCTCTCCCTCCAACTGTGCTATAATGTTCCTACTTCTAATTTTACAAATTACCTGAGAATGAGGGGTGGTCATGATGTTTAAAGTGTTTATCGATGGCGGTGAAGGGACGACGGGGCTGCGGCTGGCCCAGCGCCTGAAGCAGCGGGAGGATATCGAACTGCTGGCCATCAGCAGCGACCTGCGGAAGAACGTGGACGCCCGGCTGGAAAAGATCGACCAGGCCGATGTGGCTTTCCTGTGCCTGCCGGATGCAGCTTCCCGGGAAGTGGCTGAAGCTGCCAAAGACTGTGAAACCAAGATCATCGACACCTCTACGGCTTTCCGCTGCGACCCGGGCTGGGCTTACGGGTTCCCGGAACTGGGCCCCAGCTATTTCCATGCCATCCAGGAAAGCAGCCGGATCGCCAATCCGGGCTGCCATGCCACCGGCTCCATTGCCGTCCTGGCTCCCCTGGTGAAGGCCCAGCTGATCCCGGCAGACGGGCTCTATACCCTGACTTCCCTGACCGGGTATTCCGGCGGGGGCAAGAAGATGATCGCTTCTTATGAAAATCTCCATGATCAGGAACTGGATGCGCCCCGGATCTATGCCTTGGGCCAGCAACACAAACATCTGCCGGAGATCTTGAAATATGCTGAGCTGGAACAGGCACCGATCTTCCTGCCCATCGTGGCGCCCTATTATGCCGGGATGTTGGTGACGGCGGGCTTCCGGATGCCGGCAGAGCCTGGCCGCCATCCGGAAACTGTATGCGGACTTTTTCAAGGATCAGGCTTTCATCACCGTGGTCCAATCGGAGGAAATGCCCAAGATGTTGGGTTCCAATACCCTGGCCGGGAAAGATTCCCTGCGGATCTTCATCTGCGGCAACGAGGAACGGTTCACCGTCTCCGCCCAGTTCGATAACTTGGGCAAAGGAGCCAGCGGCGCGGCCATCGAAAACATGAATATCGCCATGGGTCTGGACCCGACAACGGGACTGGAACTTTAAAAAAAGGGTGCTGTACGTTCTGTGCAACCGGCGCATGTCAGGCTGTTGTATGCAACGTGCAACAGCCCTTTTTTTTTGTTAACTCTCCTGGTCCTCTTCTTTCGGTTGTGCTACAATAATCCGGTATGCAAGTCAGCTGACTTGACAATCTACAAAGGAGAGAGGACAAGTTATGGAATACACGGGAACGAAACAGCTGGAGGATGAAGAAACTGAGAGTGGAGCCTTGGAAGTCCACCGGCTGACTTTTACAGAAGCCGTGATGCTGGTGGTTGGAGCCACCATTGGATCTGGTGTACTTGGCCTGGCTTATGCCAGCCGGAAGGCGGGATGGCCGGTCCTTTTGACCTGGCTGCTAGCGGCCGGTTTCCTTTCGGTGGCTTCCATGCTCTATGTGGCAGAAACAGCCCTCCGCACTCGGCGGCCCCTCCAGCTTTCCGGGCTAGCGGAAAAATATGTGGGGAAGGCTGGCTCCTGGCTGATCTTCTTTTCCGTGGGAGCTACCAGTTTCTGCAGCCTGATTGCCTACATCACCGGCTGCGGGAAGATCCTCAGCACCTTTCTGGGGCTGCCGGTGGAAGAGGCTAGCCTTCTGTTTTCCATCGGGGCAGCTGTTGTGGTATGGCTGGGGCTGAAAGTCACCGGGGCGGCGGAAAAGTTCCTAGGTCTAGGGATGATCCTCATGCTGATCCTCCTGGTGGGGGCGTCCTTCCTCCGGGCTCGAGTCCCTGTGGAAGATATCTTCTATGCGCACTGGACCTGGGGCATCCCGGTGTTCAACATCGCCGTTTTTTGTTATGCGGTCCAATATATTGTGCCGGAAATGGCCCGGGGCTTTCAGGACCGTCCGGAAAAACTGGTGCCGGCCATCCTGGGAGGGACGGGGATTTCTTTCCTGATCCTGGCCTCGGTGCCCCTGGCTGTGTTCCTGATGCTGCCGGGTAAGGAAATCACAGAAGTAGCGTCCCTTTCCTGGGGCCGGGCTCTGGAGAACCCGCTTTTCTATCTTCTGGTGAATTTCTTTGCCTTCTGCGCCATGCTCACTTCATTCTGGGCCATAGCGGAAAGCTTCCTCACCAATTGCATCGAGCGGCTGGGCTTTCGGTCAGAACGAGATATCCGGAGCCGGGCCCTTTGTTTGGCCTTTATTGTGATTCCGCCTATTTTCTTAGCCAGCAGCGGTTTGGTAGGTTTTGTCAACGCCATCTTCAGCGCTGGGACTTTTGGGGGCATCATCATGTCTGTGCTGCCGGTGTTCATGGTCCGCAGCGCCCGGAAAAACGGGGACCAGGAACCTTGCTGGCAGTGTGGATGGCTGGCCGCCCGTCCCATCCAGTTTCTGGTCCTGGCTGTGTTCCTGTCCTCTGGCGTTTACGCTGTTCTAAGCATGGCCGGGATGCTGCCAAAGGGGTGGTGACAAGGGACTGCTGCATGGGCAGCAGCCCCGTCAGCGGTCAGCTGACAAAAAAGGACTGTTGCCCACGCAACAGTCCTTTTTTCATTCAATTCCTGTTCTTTTCTCCCACCAGTTCTCCAACTTCTTCCCTTTGCTCTTCCTCATCCTTGCCTACACAGTAGGAGGCGAAGAGGGAGCCGGACACATTGTGCCACACGGAGAAGATGGCACCGGCGATGCCGCCTGCGGCGGTGAAGTACATCAGGGCCAGGGTAGAGGCCAAGCCGGAATTCTGCATGCCCACTTCAATGGTCATAGCCCGGCATTGGGCTTTGTCCAGACCGAAACGGCGGGCGAAGAATCCGCCCAGCAACATCCCGCATAGATTGTGGAGGATCACCACACAGAGGATTACCAGCCCGTTGTCTACAATGGCCCGCCCGGACATGGATACCACGCAGCCCACGGTAAGGATCACCACCAGGGCGGACAGCATAGGCATAACCCGGATGATCCGGCTGACCTGGCAGGGGAAGAAGTAGTTCATCCCGATACCTAGGATAAGGGGAAGCAGTACCATCTTTACAATGGAAAGCATCATGGACATAAAATCGATGTCCACCCAGGTGCCCGCAATGAGCCACACCAGGAAGGGGGTCACAAAGGGAGCCAGCAGGGTGTTCACCATGGTCATGGATACAGAAAGGGCCACATCCGCATGGGCAATGTAGGAGATTACATTGGAAGCGGTGCCTCCGGGGCAGCAGCCCACCAACACCACCCCGATGGCAATGGCTGCAGGGAGATGGAACAATTGGATCAGTCCGAAAGCCACGGCCGGCATGATGGTGAACTGGAGCAGCGTCCCGATGGCCACGTTCTTGGGCTGGCGGAACACGTTCCGGAAGTCATTCGGAGTCAGGCTCATGCCCATGCCGAACATGATGATGCCTAGAAAGGTGGGAATCTGAGGAGCCAGTGGCTTCATAAGCCCCGGTTCCAGGATTCCCAGGAATCCGATGAGTACCACCCCGATTGACATGTAACGGGTGCAGAAGCGTACGATTGCATCCACCATGGCATCAGCCCTCCAGCACCACGTTGTCGATGAGACGGGTGGTACCGAACTTCACGGCCACTGCCAGCAGCACACGGCCGGCAATGGGGCTGGCGACTTCTGTCAGTCCGGGCATGCCGTAGATTTCAACATAATCGATGTTGCTCATGGGTTCTGCCTTAATTTCGGCGGTTACCTGATCCACTAGTTTCCGGGGATCCCGCTCGCCAGCAGCAAAGGCTTCTTTGGCATGTTTCAGGCTCCGGGAAAGGACCAGAGCGGCTTTCCGTTCTTCCGGAGACAGGTACACATTTCTGGAACTTTTGGCCAGCCCGTCTGATTCTCGGACGATGGGCATGATACGAAGTTCTACATTCATAAATAAATCTTCCACCATCCGGCGGAGTACTTCTGTCTGCTGAGCGTCTTTCAGTCCAAAATAGGCTCGATCCGCCTGGGAAAGATTAAACAGCTTGGTACATACCGTTGCTACACCCCGGAAATGAATGGGGCGTGTGCGGCCGCAAAGAACTTTGGTGATATTGCCCGTCACTTCCACCCAGGTCATATCCTTATGGGGATACATTTCAGCCGGCGAAGGAGCAAAGATAGCCGTGGCACCGGCGGCTTCCGCGATTTTTTTATCTGCGGCCAGCTTCCGGGGATAGGCATCATAATCTTCGTTGGGGCCGAATTGGGTGGGGTTCACAAAGTCGCTGACGATGACTACGTCATTTTCTTGGGCAGCAGCTTTAATCAGAGAAGCATGACCTTCATGGAGGGCGCCCATGGTGGGCACTAAGCCGATGGTCTTACCTTCTTTTTTGACAGTGCGGACAAAGTCTTTCAGATCTTTTACGGTACGGAATAGTTGCATAATGACAACACCTTTCGGTGAAAGTCCTGGGATATCCAGTACCCATAAGAGAGAGGGGCACCTTGCCGTCCCAGTCTTTCGATATGTTTTAGGTTCCGATTCCGAAGGGATCCTGACCATGGAAGCCATGGCCTGCGCGCAGGGTCAGCATCGGGAAACCGTTTTTAATGGAACCCTAAATTTATCTCCTGCCAGAGGCTCCATCATTCGGATTATAATTATACTCAATCTCAAATCATTGTCAAGACAATGAGAAGAAAGTTTACTCAAATGATATAAAACGAACTATCTCTATAGAAAAACAAATTATGTATTATATATGCCGAACATAATTTAAGTTTGTATACATAATAATCTTACGCATTCAGTAAACAACGTAACAATTTTCTCGTTTTCGTGATAATTATTTGTGAACTATTTGTGGACGGATTTACACAAACCGTATTTTAGTTATAATCGTAATTGTTCGAAGTTGTACGAACAGTATTTACTAAAATAAGATGTAATGATTGTAAATTAAATGAAAGCAGGGATGGCTATGATGATCAAACTGGAGCACGTCAACAAGTACTTTGGCACCAACCATGTCTTGAAGGACGTCAACTTGGAAGTGAAGGAAGGAGAAAAACTGGTAATCATCGGGCCGTCCGGTTCGGGGAAATCCACCACCGTCCGGTGCATGAATTTCCTGGAAGAACCCACGGATGGGCATGTGTACATCAATGGGACGGAACTGACCCGGAAAAACCGGACCCAGATCATCCGGGACAACATGTCCATGGTGTTCCAGCAGTTCAATCTGTATCCTCATATGACGGTGCTCCAGAACTTGACCCTGGCACCCATGAAGCTCAAGCACAAGAGCAAAGAAGACGCAGAAAAGACTGCCTATCATTATCTGGAAGTGGTAGGGCTCCGGCACAAAGCCAATGTGTATCCCACTACCTTATCCGGCGGGCAGCAGCAGAGGATTGCCATTGCCCGGGCCCTGTGCGATGAAAGCAAGATCATCCTCTTCGATGAACCCACCTCTGCACTGGATCCGGAAACCATCCAGGAAGTGCTGGACGTGATGATCAAGCTGGCCAAAGAGGGGAACATCACCATGGTGGTGGTGACCCACGAAATGGGGTTTGCCCGGCAGGTGGCCGACCGAATCGTCTTCATGGAAAACGGACAGATCATCGACGAAGGGACTCCGGACCATTTCTTCGTGAATCCTACCAATGACCGGGTAAAGAAATTCTTGAGCAAGATTATCCGCTGATATACCGGCGATAATCATAGAGAAGAAAAGCAGCAATATGGGGAGGTTTTATCATGAAAAAGTTAGGCAAGCTGAGCAAGATCTTTGCAGTGGGTGTCACCGTCCTGATGGCCGTTTCTTTGTTTGCAGGCTGCGGGGACGAGAAAAAGAGCGCCGATACAGGTAAATCCTCCAATGTAGCGGAAGACATCGCCGCCATCAAGAAACGTGGCGTCCTGCGGGTGGGCGTGAAGAACGTGACCAAAGGTTTTGGGTACCAGGATCCGGCCACCGGGAAATTCACCGGCCTGGAAGTGGACCTGGGAGCTGAACTGGCCAAGAAACTGGGAGTGGATGTGGAATATACGCCGGTGACGGCAGCCACCCGTACCGCACTGCTGGATTCCGGGGATATCGATATGGTAGCCGCTACCTTCACCATCACCCCGGAACGGAAAAAATCCTGGGATTTCACCACGCCGTACTATACGGACCATGTAGGGGTCCTGGTAGAAAAAGCCAGCAACATCAATACCCTGGCTGATCTGAAAGGCAAGGTAGTAGGGGTATCCTCTGGTTCCACTTCTGCCAAGGCTTTGGTGGAAGCCATGATCAAAGCCAAGGTCATCGATGGGGACGGCTTCGATCCCAAGAGCTTCGATGCAGCCACCTGGAACAAAGGAGTCAGCTTCAAGCAGTATGCCGATTATCCGGCCATTTCCACGGCCCTGTCTTCCGGCGAAGTTTCCGCCTTCTGCGTGGATAAATCCATCCTGGCCATTTACCACACCGACGACCGGACCTTCATCAAAGAACAGTTCGCCCCCCAGGAATACGGCCTGGCCACCAAGAAGGGTTCCGGCATGAGCAAGTTCTGTGAAGAAGCCGTGCAGGGCTGGCTGAAGGACGGTACCATCAAGAAGCTGGAAGCCAAATACAATCTGGACAAATAAGGCATGACAGGAAGCGGCAATCCTCCCTCGGCGCAGTGCTCAGACAGGATTGCCCTTCGTTTTTACAGGAGGAATGGATTATGGGCGGTTTATTTTCAGAAAGAGCCTGGGCGGTGGTCCTGGCCCACAAAGCGAATTTTATCCAAGGCTTTTCCGTTACAGTGGAAAGTGCTTTGGGCGGCATCCTGATCGCAGCGGTGCTGGGGGTCCTGTTGGGCCTCATGGGCGTCAGCTCTCGGAAGGTTCCCAAGGCCCTGAACCGGATTTATGTGGAAGCCATCCAGAATACACCGCTCATCCTGCAGCTGTGCATTCTCTATTATGCCCTTTCTTTTTCCGGTCATAAAATCGGGGTGCTGGCAGCGGGGATCATCTCCCTGGGAATCTACCACGGGGCCTATATGGCGGAAGTAATCCGGGCCGGGATCGAAGCAGTGCCCAAAGGCCAGTTTGAGGCGGCTGATGCCCAGGGCTTCGATTACACCCAAAAGATGGCCTACATCATCCTGCCCCAGACCATCAAAATCATCTTGCCGCCGACGGTAAACCAAATCGGCAACCTGATCAAGAATACGGCAGTGCTGTACATCATCGGCGGGGCGGATCTGATTTCTTCCACCTACAATTTCGTGACCGGAGCCACTACCGGCGGTTCCTATGCGCCGGCCTATATCGTCTGCGGTGTCCTGTTCTTCGTGATCTGTTTCCCCCTGTCCACCTTGGCGGCCAGATGGGAAGCCAAGCTGAAGGCCCAGGATGAAATGATGAATGCCTGAGGAGGGATTGATGATGAATACGTTATCTGGCAGTTTTGCCATATTGAAAAATCCGGATATCATGACCTTTATGCTGAAAGGGGTCTTCTTTACGGTGCTCTTGGCGGTGGTCTCTGTTTCCGCCAGCCTGGGCATCGCTTCCATCCTGGCTCTGGTGCGGAACTACTGCACCCGTCCGGCAGAACGGATATTCCGCTGGGCGGCCACGGCGTATATCGAACTGTTCCGGAATACGCCCCTGCTGTTCTGGATCTTCATCGGCACGGTGTTTTTCCCGGCCCCCGGCATTCGGCGGATGTTCGGACTGAGTTCTGTGGAGACGAAGCTTCTGTTCAAGTGCACCATCGCTTTGACTATCTTTGAATCTGCCATCATCGCAGAAATCATCCGGGGTGGTCTGAACGCCATTTCCAAAGGACAATTCGAGGCGGGGTATGCTCAGGGCTTCAACATGGTCCAGGTAATGTGGTACATCATCCTGCCCCAGGCCTTCCGGAAGATCGTGCCCACCCTCATGAGCCAGGTGATCACTATCATCAAGGATACGTCCTTCCTGGCCAATGTGGCTACCATTGAACTAATGGCCCGGGTCAACAAGGTGCTGAGCGGGGCGGCTCTCTACAACGGCACCGGCACCATCAACGTATCCGATGTGTTCGTGCTCTTCGGCTTCGCAGCCCTGGTGTATTTCGTCATCAACTACACCCTGTCCTGTGCGGTACGCCATGTCCAGGCCGGCCTGGAACGGGAAGGGGTGACGGAACCAGTGGCAGAAATGCCCGCCAATGTGGAAATGGCCAAGTGAAAGGCTGATTAAAAGGGGTTGTTGCATGGGCAGCAGCCCCTTTTTCCTTTACAACCAGCCCCAAGTAAAGTACAATGAAGATTGTTGAGTTCCAGTCGCACCTTACAAAAAATTTTTTGAGGTGATTGTGTTGAATTTGTATCTTGGGGTAATCGTCGGTTATGCGCTGCTGTTGATCCTGCTGGGGCATCTGGTGGGGAAGCATGTGAAGGGGGCTTCAGATTTCTTTGTGGGGGGCCGTTCTTTCAATGCAGGGCTTCTGTTCACCACCCTGATCGCCGCCAACATCGGAGCAGGATCTACCGTAGGGGTAACGGGACTGGCCTATAAGTTCGGAGTATCCAGCTGGTGGTGGATCGGCTGCAGCGGTCTGGGGTCCCTGATCCTGGCCTATATCGTGGGGCCAGCAGTTTGGAGAGTGGCCCAGAAACACAACCTGTACACCATGGGGGATTACCTGGATCTGCGGTATTCCCATGCTTTCCGGGGGGTCACTTCTACCATGATGGCCATCGGGACCTTGGCCCTGTTTTCCGGCCAGCTGCTGGGGATCGCCTGGATCCTCAATGTAGTGGCAGGGATCGACAAACTCTACGGCATCATCATCGCTGCGGTTGTGGTGACTTTGTATTTCTCTGCAGGGGGAATCAAAAGTGCCGCCATCGTGAACATCATCGAACTGATCGTCATCCTGCTGGGCTTCCTGACGGGAGTGATACCGGCCTCCGTCATCGCTCCAGTACGTGGGAGGCTGGAGCGGACTCCAGGCTGCCGTATCCAGCCATATGGGAGACGGTGCCCGGACGGCCAAGTATTTTGCCTGGGACGGGATGGGCACTACGGCCATCCTGGGATATTTCCTGATGCTGACCCCGGCCTTCTGCATCTCTCCCGGCCTCATCGGGAAAGTCTATGCAGCCAAGGATGAGAAAGCCGTCCGGGTGGGGACCCTGTGGAACGGCATCGTCCAGCTCCTCTTCGCTTTCCTGCCCATGCTCATCGGCATGTGCGCTTATGCAGCCTTCCCGGATCTGGGGAACCAGGAACTGGCCCTGCCCAAAGCCATGAAGGAAATGATGCCTTTTGGGGTATCCGCCCTGGCTTTGTCCGCCATTTTTGCGGCAGAAGTCAGCACCAGTGACACGGTGCTCTATATGCTGGCCACCTCCTTATCCAAGGATCTGTACAAGACCTTCTTCCATCCGGAAATCTCCGACGCCGAGCTGCTGAAGGTAAGCCGGAAACTGACGGTGCTCTGCGGCATCGCCGGGATCTTCATCGCCTACTACATGGCCAACATCATCACCGCCCTGGCCATCTTCTATTCCCTGATGACCGTTTCCTTGGCGGCCCCCTTCCTGTTCGGGCTGTTTACGGAAAAGGCTTCCACCAAGGGGGCTTTCTGTTCTGCCGTCCTGGGGGTGGCTGTGGTGCTGGGCCTGAAATTCTTCAACGGAGGAAAGGGCATCGGCATCCTGAATTCCACCAGCCTTGGAATCATCGTGGCTGCTGTGGTGATGCTGGTGAGCCTGTGGGTATTTCCCCGGATTGGAAAAGGAACAGAAAAGAAATAAGGAAGACAGAGGGGGAAGGGGAGCACGTCTCCCGAAAAATCCATTGCAGAACGAGGTATGACCCATTGAACAAGAAACAAAAACGGCTGGCCCTGGGCCTTGCCCTGGCCGGCCTGCTGGGGACCGGTACCGTTTGGGCGTCCCCACTGGAACAGGGAGCCAAACCGGCGGAAACTGTCCTTCTGGACGAAACCGAGGGACCCCTTTCCCATCTCCAGAAAAAGAAAACGGAGAAAAAAGAAATGGCAGCAAACAAATACGTAGGAACTAAGGCACCTGAAGTATGTCCGGTATGTAATCATCCACAGAGCTATTTTGAAGTACATGAAG
>ERZ772881.1920-NODE-1920-length-16649-cov-2.807521_pt1 | contig 16649 bp, 12 predicted proteins | sample MGYA00580581_ERZ772881 | MGnify/ENA primary metagenome ERZ772881 (study PRJEB29015, sample SAMEA2737668) | human gut metagenome | biome: human gut; feature: human-associated habitat; material: faeces | place: China | collected 2012 ...
ACGCCGTTCGGCGTGTCTGCCCGTTGCTTTTGCCATGGAAAACACATCTATTGGGCGTTTTTGTCATTGCCAACACGGTTTTGGCGTTTCTATCGCCAGTGTGCTTTTCGGCACGTTTTGTTATCGCCAGCACACCTTTTCGGCACGATTTGTCATGGCCGGTACGTATTTCCGGTGCTCCTTGTCATCGTCAATATGCTTTTCCGACGTTGTTTGTGATTTCTGGAATATTATTTCGTGTGCTTTCCGCCGATAGTGTGGATTTTTAGCACTTCTTCTATCTTCATCTTGACGAGCAAAACCGCAGCGGCCAAGGGATGTCCTTTGGGTACTGCGGTTCTTTTCACACCTTTTTCCGCATAGAGATGATATCGGAAAGTCATCTGAGGAGTGGTGCGCTATCAAAGGCAACATGGAGCAGCGGGCGTGCGATCTCGCCCTTTACGTCATAGAGAGCCGTGGAACCGTCCGTTCCGCCGCCAAAAAGTTCGGCATCAGCAAATCCACCGTCCACAAGGATCTGTCGGAGCGGCTCCCGGCCTTTAATCGGGGGCTGTATCTTCAGGTGAAGCAGGTTTTGGAGGAGAATAAAGCCCAGCGGCATATCCGGGGCGGTCTCGCCACCCGCCGGAAGTATAAGGGCGAATAGAAGTCTGCCAAACATACCGAGTACAGGAGAGACGGCCACCAAACGTACCAAGTGCAGGACAGACGGTCGCCGGATGGATCAAGAGAGTCGAAAGAACCGCCGGCCCCCGGAATTTTCTTCCGGAGGGCCGGCGGTATTTTATGTCTGTAGGCCGTTCGACGCAGCTGCCGGGACGGCAGCTTACCGTTGGGTGCGGCGGTTTACCGCTGGATGCAGCAGCTTACGGCTGGGTGCGGCGGTTTACCGTTGGGTGATGCAGCTCACTTCTTACCGGCGGCCTGACGCATGGAGAGACTGATGCGGTGCTTCTTCTCGTCTACCTCCAGTACCACTACCTTCACCACGTCGCCCACGGCCACGGCCTGAGAGGGATGCTTGATGAAGCGGTCGCAGATCTGGGAAATATGCACCAGCCCGTCCTGATGGACGCCGATGTCCACGAATACGCCGAAGTCCACCACATTGCGGACCGTCCCTGTCAGCTCCATGCCGGGCTTTAAGTCCTTGATATCCAGCACGTCGGTCCGCAGGATGGGGGCCGGCAGGTCGTCCCGCACGTCTCGTCCGGGCTTCACCAGCTCCTTCACCACATCCTGTAGGGTGGGGACGCCTACGCCGATCTGCCGGGCGGCGTTCTCCTCCCCTATGGCCCGCACCTTCTGGGGCAGCTGACTCATGGCGGCGGCGCCCACGTCCGCCGCCGTATAGCCGCACAGGGTCAGCAGCTGCTCCGCCGCCGGATAGCTCTCCGGGTGGACGCCGGTGTGATCCAGCACATTGCGGCTCTCCGGCACCCGCAGGAAGCCGGCGCACTGCTGAAAGGCCTTGGGGCCTACCTTGGGGACTTTCAGCAGCTGCCGCCGGGTGGTGAAGGCTCCGTTCTCCTCCCGGTATTTGACGATGTTTTTGGCGGTGGTGCCATTCAGGCCCGCCACCCGGCCCAGCAGGCTGGCGGAGGCGGTATTCACGTCCACGCCCACGGCGTTGACGCAATCCTCCACCACGCCGCCCAGCGTCTCATCCAGCCGCTTCTGGGGCATATCGTGCTGGTACTGCCCCACGCCGATGGCCTTGGGGTCGATCTTCACCAGCTCCGCCAGCGGGTCCTGCATCCGGCGGGCGATGGACACGGCGCTGCGGAGGTTCACGTCGTACTCCGGGAACTCCTCTGCCGCCAGCTTGCTGGCGGAGTACACGGAGGCCCCGGCCTCGCTGACCATCATATAGCTGACGCCGCCCCCTAAGGTATGGATCAGCTCCACCGCCATCTGCTCCGTCTCCCGGCTGGCGGTGCCGTTGCCGATGGCGATGTGCTCCACATGGTGCCGCCGGATCATGGCCCCCAGCCGGGCGATGGCCTCCTGCTTCTGGCGCTGGCCATAGGTGGGATACACCACCGTGGTATCCAGCACCTTACCGGTGGCATCGATGACCGCCACCTTGCAGCCGTGGGCATAGCCGGGGTCTAGCCCCATGGTGACGTGGCCCTTCACCGGCGGCTGCATCAGCAGGGGCTTCAGGTTCAGAGCAAAGGTCTGGATGGCCCCCTCGCAGGCCCGCTCCGTCAGGTCGCTGCGGGCCTCCCGCTCCAGCGAGGGATAGATGAGCCGGTCATAGGCGTCCTCACAGGCGCTCTTGATAAACTCCATGGCCGCAGAGCCGGGCTTGACCACCGCCCGGCGCAGGGCGGTGAGTCCTGTCTCCCGCTCCAGCAGCACGGTAACGGAGAGGAAGCCCTCCTTCTCACCCCGGTTGATGGCCAAGATCTGATGTCCTGCCAGCTTGGGAAGGGGCTGCTCAAAGTCGTAGTACAGGCGGTAGACGGAGTCCTCCTCCCCGGTGGCCAGGCTCCGCAGCCGTCCCTGACGGTGCAGCAGCTCCCGCAGAGTCTTGCGGATAGCGGCGTCATCCGACAGAAGCTCCGCCACGATGTCGTTGGCCCCCTGCAGGGCGTCGGCCACGGTCTCCACCTCTTTCTCCGGGTCGAGGAACTCTTGGGCCGCCTGTGCAGGGTCGGGGCAGTCCCGCCGCTGGGCCAGCAGCAGCTCCGCCAGCGGCGCCAGCCCTTTTTCACGGGCCACGGTGGCACGGGTGCGGCGCTTTTGCTTATAGGGGCGGTACAGATCCTCCACCTCCGCCAGCGTCCGGGCGCTGTCGATGGCCGCCGCCAGCTCCTCCGTCAGCTTCCCCTGTCCCTCGATGGCGGATTTTACCTCCTGCCGCCGCTGGTCCAGATTCCGAAGATAGTTCAGCCGGTCCTCCAGCTTCCGCAGGGCGGTGTCGTCCATACTGCCGTGAAGCTCCTTCCGGTAGCGGGCGATGAAGGGAATGGTGTTGCCCTGATCCAGCAGGTCGATGACGTTCTGCACATGGATCGGGGAGACCTCCAGCTCCTGCGCCAGAATTTCTGCAATGGTCTGCATATATGCTCCTTTCGTGGGCGAAAACCGGGACGGAGAGCCGTCCCGGTCAGATGATTCGATTACTTGTGATACAGCTTCTTGATCTCGTACTTAGGCTCACAGCTGACGTGGATGCCCAGCCGGTTATACAGCTTCGTGTCTTCCTCCGACAGGATGATGGAGAAGTGGGCATCGCAGCCCCGCAGCTCGTCCAGCTTCTTCAGCACCAGCTCCGCCAGAGGGTTGGTGACGGCGGAGATGGACAGGGCGATGAGCACCTCGTCGGAGTGCAGCCGGGGGTTGTGGTGGCCCAGATGGGAGATTTTCATGTCGCTGATGGGGGCGATGATGGAGGCCGGCAGCAGGTCCAGATCCTTGTCGATGCCGGCAAGGGCCTTAATGGCGTTCATCAGCAGCGCCGCCGACGGCCCCAGCAGGGAGCTGTTTTTGCCGGTGACGATGCGGCCGTCCGGCAGCACCATGGCCCCGGCGGGCATCCCCGTGGAGATGGATCTGTTCGCCTGTGCCATGCTGAAGGAGCGGGTGGAGGCCTACCGGGCCATGTTCCGCCGGGCTGGCTTTAAGCTGAAGGTGCTGACACCTCTGGAATGCGCCTACGGCGCGCTGATGGCGGAGCACATCCGCCGCACCGGCGCGCCGGAGATCGGCCGCTGCGTGGTGAATCTGGGCCATCGGGTGACCCGGATGCACTTCCTGCAGGGCGGCGAGTGCGTGGGCGTCCGGGAGATCGACATGGGTCTGGCGGATCTGGACCGGATCATCGCCGACAAGCTGGACGTGGAGATCCATGTGGCCCATGAGTATAAGCAGAGCAATTTCAACGGTGTACTGGAAACGGACTACGCCAGGGAATTTTACAGCCGTCTGGCGGTGGAGATCATGAAGGCCGTCAATTTCTACCACTACAACAACCGGGACCGGGAATTGAAGGAGCTGTATCTCTGCGGCGGCGGCGCAGCCATCATGGCCCTGCGGGAGACCGTGGCCGACACGGTGAACCTGACGGTCCGGGGCGGCGAGGAGCTGTTGGACGAGGGGATGCGCCCGGCCGAGGAGCCGTGGCTGTACCTGCGGGCCATCGGCAGCGTCTGTGAGGGAGGATTGAAATGATTCTGGAAAAAGAGCGGGAGAAGGTCTCCGTCCCGGTGGAACAGCCGGCGGAAACCATCCCCTATGAGCCTGCCCCGGTTGGGGCTGCCCCCCGGAAAATGATCAAATGCCCCAGCAAGACGGGCATCAATATGAACAAGCGGGAAAAGCGCACCGGAGAAATGCTGACCTTGGTGATCGGCCTGGCGGTGATCCTGCTGATGGCGGGTCTGGTGGCCCGGTTCGGCGTGATGGAGCAGTACCGGCGTCTGTCCGAGGCCCAGAGCGCTTACGGAAAGGTCCACAGCCAGCTCACCGCCTGTCAGGAGCAGCTGACGGACTACGAGCAGGTGCTGGCGGAGTACCGGAGCAGCTCTCTGGACGGCATGGCGGGCAGCGAGGGCAAGCTGGTCACCGTCCCCCGGCGGGACGTGCTGGATCTGGTGGAGGACCTGATGATGCCCCGCGGCAAGGTGCTCTCCGTTGAGATCCTGGATGACGCTGCCGAGGTGGAGATGTCCGATATGCGGCTGGACCAGATCTCCGAGATGTTCGCCGTGATGGAGGAGCAGCCCATCGTGCAGAGCGTGGAGCTGAATGTGGCTTCCACGGAGGAAAACAGGGCGGCTTCCGTTTTGAGCTTCTCCGTGAAGATCTATCTGCAGCCGGAAACGGAGGTGGCGGAATGAATCGGGAACTGACAAGGCGGGAAACGGTCCTGCTGCTGATCCTGGTGGTTCTGGTCATCTTTTTGGGCTACTTCAAGCTGATCTTTGAGCCGATTCAGGATCAGGTGGCCCAGTATCAGGACACGACCTCTCAGGAGCAGAGCGAGCTGGAGCAGGATCTGATCCTGCTGACGCGGAAGCAGGAAATGCAGCGCAAGATCGAGGAGGTCCGGGCCTCCGGCGAGGAGCGGACGATCCCTCAGTATGACAACAGCAGAAGGCTCATGCTGGACCTTCACCGCATTCTGGATTCTGCGGTGGACTACTCTCTGGACTTTTCCCAGAGCACCACGCAGGACAGCTACATCGTTCTGCGGCCGGTGACCATGAGCTTCCAGACCCATACCTACGCCCAGGCGCGGGCCATCGTGGACGCCCTGAGCGAAAGCGAGAATATGAACCAGATCTCCGATCTGAGTATCCGGACCAATCAGGGCCGGGACCGGGATCTGGTGCAGACGGATCTGGTGATCACGTATTTTGAGGTGGCCTCCTGACGGAAGGCCGGAGGAGAAAGGGACCCCCATGAAGAACAAGGCGACACGGAACAATATGCGCGGCTTTTCGCTGATGGAGATGCTGGTGACGGTATTGATCCTGGTGATTTTGTTTGCCTTGGCCATGATCCCGATCTCCAAAATTCAGAAAAATCTCCGGCAGACGGAGCTGGACAGCCGGGCGGAGATGATCTTCTCCGCCGTGCAGAACCGGATGACCCGGCTTCAGGCTGCCGGTCAGGACAGCTATTATCAGCCTACCGGCGGAGTAGGCGTTACCAAGCTGAACATGATCCCCGCGGACGCGGATAAGGATAATAACTACAAGCCGACCACGCTGGCCTATGTGACCTCTGACAGCAAGGGGGTCGAGAATTCCGCCGCTTCCTGGATCTATCCGGAGACGGAAGCCGAGGCGGACCTGTGGAACGGCAACTGGGTAGTGGAGTTCGATCCTTCCAGCGGCAGCGTTTACGCGGTGTTTTTCAGCCGGGAGGACATGAAGTACACGCCGGATGGATTCAATGATTTGCGTTACCGCGACAAGCGTCTGGAGAATGGCGCTAAGGTCGGCTACTACGGCGGCGACTCCGTGGGCGCGGCGGCGACCGAAAGCCTGGACCTTACGGTGGATGTCATCAATAAGGATCAGCTGCTGGTGGTGGCCTCCTGCAAGGTCAGCGCCAGAAATAACCTGCAATTTTATGCCGTCATCAAGGATGAGTCCGACAACACTGTTCAGGAATTTGAAATTAAAACCGATACCAATACGGGGGACACCGTAAAAACGGAAAAAGGCATCCGCACGGCAACGCTGGTGCTGGATAATCTCAGTGCGGGAAAAAATCTGCGCTTCGGACAGCAGGACCGCTTTAAAGATGCTAAGACAAGCAAGCATCTAATCCCCGGCGAAAACCTGACGGTGACGATCCGGGTAAAGGATGCAAATAACAACCAAATCCAGGGAACCTCCAAGACCGTTACCACCAACAGCCTGTTTGCGGAGGTCCGGGATGATGCCAGCGGGTTCGGCGGAACCGGCCGGACGGCGGTGATCAAGTACGGACGGCATCTGCAAAATCTGGAGGAGAACTCCGGCTTAAACCGAGGAACCGACAGCAAGACGCCCGCAATCACCGCCGCGATGCAGGAGCGGGATATCCAATTCAAGAGTGATGAAAACGATAGCTGGGGTGTTCTCTATCCGACCCAGAACTTTGTGCCTCTCGTGAATCCTAAAATCAACAGCTATCACAGTGAGATCGGAAGCTATTGCCCGGTGATCTATGACCTGACGGTCGACACGACCGACACGACCGGCGATGCGGGCCTGTTCGAGACCTTTGCCGGTGAATTGAAAAATATCCGTTTGGCCGACGCCCAGATTAAGGGCAGCGGAAATGTCGGCGGTTTGGTTGGAAAGCTGAACGGCACGACAACGATCGACGGCTGTCAGGTGTACCTGAAAAATGTCAAGGACAAAAACATTCCCGGAGACGAGATCTTCACGAAGCACACGCGGATCGACGGCAAGGTGGCCGGTGGTCTGGTGGGCAGCACAGAGGAAAAACCGCTAACGATCCAAAACAGTCTGGCTGCCACGGTCATCCGGGGCGAGACCGCTGCCGGCGGTTTGATCGGCAACGGAGAAGGAAGGATTTCTCTTGACCACTCCTATGCGGATTGCTACCTTTACAGTGATCCGGATACCACTGAAACGGATGCAGGTTATGCCAGCGGTTTGATTGGCTGGCGAGTTGTTGCTACGGCAACGTTAAAAATCACAGATTGTTATGCCGCCGGTTTCTTGGTGGGCAAAACTACTGCGGGCCTTGTAGCGTGCGACCTGACCGGCAATGAACTGAAAAATGTATACAGTGCCTGTTCACCGCTGACCGGAGAAAGGCTGACATACGGAACGGCAGCCAATACCAGCGGCGGGGGAAGCGGTACTTCCCCAAAGAATGTGTACTATCTCGGCGGATCGGCGAAACCTACCATCGGCGAAGAGAAATACTATCATGAGCTGAACGCCGCGGATGCGGAAAAGCTGTTCGCTTCTGACTCTTCTAATAATGCCTTCACCAGAAAGAACAGCGATACCTATGCCTACAACCTGATGAAAGGTCTGGGCCTGACGCTGTACTCCTATCCCAAGCTGAAGAACCTGCCCCATTACGGTGACTGGAAGGCGGAGTTTGAAAACGGCGCACTGGTGTACTACGAGTGGTACGGCGGGGACGACTACGGCTTCTTCGGCGCGAACGTTGAGGCGCTGTCCGCGACGGAAACGGTGAAGGGCGACGGCTACGGCGTAGTCTATGAGAAAAACTTGCCTGCTGACAAGGTAACCGTGACAGTTAATGACCAGCCCTATGAATTGAATTCGGCCACCGCAATCACCATCACGGTCACCGACAAGGACGGCACAAAAAAGACCTACTGTCTGCTTCCCCTGCCTGCGGATCTGGTGCAGAAGGTCGAAACGGTCCCGACCGGCTTCTACACGGAGCTGATGGTAGGCGGCGCGGCGGGCAAGGCCTACTACTACAACCCCCATTTTGCCAAGACTGCGCTGACGGCCGAAGCCGGAAAGCCGGAATTCGTCAGCATCCGCACGGCGCGGCAGCTCAATAACCTGAGCGCATATTACGACAAATACGCCGACGAGAAGGTTCTGCCCAAAAACGCCGCCTTCCAGCAGGAGCGGGACATTGATTACGCAGCCTATGACTGGCCTGCTTACGGCAAGGGTAAGACGCCGGTGAAGGAGCAGGCTCCCATCGGACAGAAAGAAGACGCTCCCTTTAAGCACCGCTATGACGGCGGCAGCCATATCATCACCGGCGTTTCCTTTGCCAGCGGGAAGGACGGCCTTGCCGTCGGCCTGTTCGGCTTTACGGAGGGAACGCTGGAGAACATCGTCGTGACAACGGAGAAACCGCTGGAAAACGCCCCCACGTCCAAATTGGGCGGCAATGTCCAGTGGAAAACGGTGTATACAGGCGTATTGGCCGGTAAAAACAGCGGCACGATCAAAAACTGCGCCGTTTCCGGCTACCGGCTGTCCGGCAGCGCCTACAGCGGCAGCACCTACTACCTCGGCGGTCTGGTGGGCTGCAACGAGGGCCTGATCCAGGCATGCAGCGCCGATATTCCCAGCATCACCGGCACCAGCACCTATGCCCGGAGCTATTGTGCCGGCGGTCTGGTGGGTATGAACGACGGCAGCGGCTACATCCGCCAAAGCTACGCCCTCGGCAGCATCGAACTGACGGAGATACGCGGCAGTGCCATGATCTCCGGCTTTGTGGGCGACAATCAGGGCACCATCCGCAACAGCTACTGCGCCACGGCCCTGAGCGCCGTGACGGGCGCGGAGGTCAACGGCTTCACGTCGGATCATGGCAGCGTTTCCGACTGCTATTACCTCAGCGGCGGCACCTATACCTTCGCGGGGACGGTGCGCCTGTACGATTACGAGCCGGGAGCTTCCGGCGCGGAGAAGAAGACCCACGAGGAAATGAAGGAGTTGAAGCTGTCCGGCTTTAGCAAGGTGGCTGAGACCAAAAACCATCCCAATACCGAGGGGACTGAGACCGCGTACCCCTATCCCAGCAGCGTCACCGCCACGGACAAGAAGCACGTCCACTACGGCGACTGGCCGACCTCGGCGGACATGGGAACCATCGGCATGGTCTATTGGGAAAAGGAGGAGGGCGGCGCCAACAGCGGCTATCACTTCTCCTACATCGGCTTTGACGCAAAGGGTGTCCGCAAGGAGGGCAGCAGCCTTTGCACCGCCCACGATGACGGCGGCAAGATCACCGATTTCGGCTACGGCTACTACTGCAAGGACAAAACAAGTGGGAAGCTGACGCCGAGCGGCAACTTTGTCCTTGGAGCAGAAAACGCCGAAGCGAAAAAAGAGCTTGCCAAGCAGGTGTCCGGCTACAACTTCACCTGCTATCGGACCGACGGCAAAGACGGCCTGCGGCTGTTGGCAGAGACCGACATCATCAGTGGCAAATTTACACTTGCCGCCAACGGCACATGGACCTTGAAGCAGGGGACGCAGACATATGAGTATGCGGTGTGCCCCTTCTTCGGAGATTCCTACTGCCCGGTCGAGGATGTGGGAAACAACGAGCAGAACCTCGGCAAGACAACGACCACCACCACGAAAAAGCCGTACCAGATCCGCTCCGTGAAGCAGCTCCAATTCATCAACTGGAGCTGTGAAGTTACATCAGAATATAATTACAGGACGAGGAAATATTCTTTCAGATTTAATACCGGAACGGACCGCCCGGTGACCTCAGAAACCTATCCGCAGTTCCCCTATCTGCAATACAAAACGATGGATAGTAAGCAATCACGGGCCAGTGCGGAGAATGCTCGTCCCCAGCGGAGCTGGACACAGACCCATGACGTCAACGGCGTGGACATGGAAAACCCGACGAACGGCGAAAAGAACACTCCGTTCCACCCCATCGCCGGAGCGATAGGTGTGAATGAGAACAATTACAGTGTTACGCTCTACGCGTGGTTCGGCGGGAAGTACGACGGCGGGAACTACTACATCAAAAACATCGCCATCAATTCCAACTGCTACAATGTGGGCGTATTCGGCACCACGGCAGGCGCGACGATCGAAAACATCGTGCTTTACAGCGACAACGGCGGCATCATCCAGCGCAGCTCGATTGTAACGGACAATCAGTGTGCCTACGCACTGGGCGGGTTGGCCGGTATCGCCTATGAGTATGCGGATGAACGCGAAACGAGCGAAGCGGTGATCCAGAACTGTGCCATCGCGGGCTATAAGATCCAGGACAACAGCCAAAACAAACTGGGGCTCGGCGAGGCGGTGGTAGGCGGTCTGATCGGCGTTTCCAGCCTTGAGCTGGACCGATGCTCCGCTGTGGTGGACATTCAGATCAACTGCACGCACCTGGATAAAGATAGTAAACTGGTCGCGCCGAAATGGGGCAACTTTGTCCGCGTGGGCGGCTTGGTAGGCGGCGTGCGGGGCAAGGTGAGCAACTGCTATACCGGCGGCAAAATTGAGGTCAGTGAGAATACGCTCAAGGAGCGTGTTGTGTCCAAAAAACTCACGGATCTTGTGGGCCTCAAAGGAACTCCGGCAAAGGTTGTACAGGGTGATAATTCTTGGGATAAAAACCCTGCTACCTTCGTTTACCTGGGAGGCATCGGCGGCAGCGGCTTCTCGTCTACCTTTAAGAATTTCGGCGAATCGCAGGACGGCAACCCGAACTTTGAGAACTGTTACACCTACATGACTTTCCCGGCGATGCGAGGTACCATCACCGCTATTTCCCTCATCGGCAGCGTGGCGGACCGGTACGGTCAGGCGGATAGCATGACGATCACCAACTGCTATTATCTTGACAGCAGCGCGAAGATTGATTTCACTCAACTGCCGAAATTCTATGCCAGCGGGAAAAGATCACTCACTGACCTGCTGGGCGAAGATTCGGATCTGGCCAAGACGAACCGGGATAATATGCTGAAGGGCAAGCTGGACTATTTGGGGCAGTACACTTGGGACAGCGCAAAGACAAATATCTACCACATCAACGGCCTGACTCCGCTGACCTACGAGCAGATGTCCAACCAGATCGGCAAGGATAAGTTTATCCAGACTCAAAACGAAAGCCCGGCGGCGTACTACAAAACCTTCTTGGACGCGCTGAATCGGAACGGCGGCAAGGCTTTCGGCTGGGTCACCAACGAGGAAAGCGGTTCCTCGATCCACGGTAAGTACAGCTTCCCCGGCAGCGACGCGGCTCTGCAAGGGCAGGATTATCCCTTCCCCACCGTGCTGCGGGGAACGGACAGCACCGGGGCAAAGGAGGTCAACCTCCACTACGGCGCGTGGCCCAAGGTGGGTATGCTCTGGAGCGAGGGCATTGTCTCTCTGGACCTGATCGCGGACTATGTGCCGTCCTCCGGGGCCACGAAGGAACTGAAACTGAATCTGTTCAATGTACCCGAGGGGACAGGGGCGGAACCGCCGACCTTTACTTACAGCCCCGAGGGCGTGGTCAAGGCAAAGGCTGTCCCAATCACAGTCGAGCCCAACAAGGGCGACTTTGCGGTCACGCTGACGGGCGTAGGGACCGGCGCGACCGAGGTGATTGCGAAGTACGGCAGCTACACCGCCCGCCTGATGGTCACGGTCACGGCTGATCTGAAGGTGGACTTGGAAAAGGACAGCGTTGAACTGAACCCAGAAGGCACAGAGATCATCCAGCTCAAGGCTGTTGACAAGAAGGGCAAACTCTGTACGGCTGTTTGGAAAGTCACCAGCGATAATCAGGAGGTGGCGACGGTCACCGAGCAGCCTGCTGACGGCAAGATCACGGTCACGGGCGTTGCCGCGGGAGAAACGCAGCTCCGCATCACAGCGACCTGCACAGTGGGCGGCAAGAACTACACCGCCACGGCGATCCTGCCGGTAACGGTCAAGGGAACAAGCGGCGGAGGCTGAACAAACACAATGGGACGGCGTTTGCCGTCGGAATTTCCGGAAAAATGAGAGGAAAGGAGGGCGATCCGGATGAAAAAGTTGAAAAACAACAGCGGCGCTACGATCCTGATGGCCCTCCTGCTCATTTTGCTGGCCATGGCGGTGGGCGCGGCGATCCTGACGGCTGCCGTCAGCGCCGCCCACCACATGAAAAGCGACCGGGAAGCCCAGCAGAACTACCTGACGGTCAGCTCCGCGGCGGAGCTGATCCGGGACAGCATTGCGGGGGATTCGTATGAACGGATCATGACGGAGACCCATACCGCGCTGAAAGATGCAGAGGGGAATATCACAGGGTATACGGTCTCACGCAAAGCCAAGGTAACAGACCCCCCCAAGGGGATCATGGGCGAATGGCTGTCCGCCTGCATTGAGAATGGCAACGATAATAACGAATATGCCAGTCTCAAGGCTTTCAACGATACCATCGAAGTGAATCTGAAGATCAACGATGACACCAGCCTGCGGACGGTGAAAGCTGCCTTTTCCGCACAGAAGGACGGCAAAATTCAGGTGCAGCTGTATTTGAAGCCGGAAGAGGGTAAGACGGATGACTGCCGCATGACCCTGACCATGCAGGGAACGCTGACAAAAGCGGAGGAGTCGGAATCCTACTCCAGCGAAGATGTCGACTCGTATATTTACAAGACCACGGTCAAGTGGGAGCCGCAGAGGATCACCAAAGGGATCGAGGTGACAGGCCCATGAACAAGCTGAGAAATAACCGGGGCGAAACGCTGGTGGAGTCTCTGGTCTCCATCTTGATCGCCGTGCTGGCCTTTGGCATTCTGGCCACGTCTGTGGTCACAGCGGAAAAGATCAACGCCAAGACCCGGAACACGAATGTTATGTTCCAGTATGCAACAACATCGAAAAATTCTCCGACAGTCACGCTGACCGGAGAGGAAGCGAACGGCAAAAAAACCGGCTCCGGCCCGGTGTCGCTCTACGAAAACAACGGCTATTACTATTACAGCTACGATAAAACGGGGGCCGGGTCATGAAAAAACTGCGGAATCAAAACGGCCTGACCCTGACGGAGATGCTCTGCACGGTGATCATCGTGCTGCTGTTCAGCAGCCTTGTGGCGGTGGGAGCCAATGCTGCGGTGCGGAGTTTCCGCATTTCCATGGCGGACTCTCAGGCCCAGGAGCTTTGCTCCACGCTGACCACCGCCATCAGCGACAAGCTGCGCTACTGCACGGTGGAGACCGACAACACGGTGTTTATTCAGGGCGTGGGCTATGTGAAAGGTACGGCTGAGAATATTTTTACCGTGAATTCTGACAGCGGTCAGGTGTATCTGGGAGAAAATAAATTCCTGGGTGCATACGCCTATCCGGAGGGCTTGAAGGTCAAAGATTTTTCCGTAGAATATAATGGTACGGAAAGAGTTTTTACCGTTAAATTCCAAATCAAGGACCGGCGGGACACCAAGCTGGCCGAGGCCGATTTTCAAGTGAAGCAGATCAATCAGGAGACGAATTAGACAGCATTGTAACCACCGGTTATGCCGGTGGTTACAATGCTGCATTCATAAAAATGCTGACAGCAGATATGGGGGCACAAAAATGACGATCAAGCAGTGTTATCAGGCGATGGGCGCGGATTTTGAGGAGATTTTCCAGCGAATTCCCAGCGAAGCCATGATCCGGAAGTTCGCCGTGAAATTCCCGGAGGACAAGAGCTTTGCGGAACTGACGAAAGCACTGGAACAGGGCGACGTGGAAACGGCGTTCCGGGCGGCGCATACCATCAAGGGTCTGTGCCTGACGTTGGGCTTTTCCCATCTGACCGCCCCGGCCAGCGAGCTGACAGAGCTGCTGCGGGCCGGACGGCTGGACGGCAGCGAAGCACTTTACGACCAGCTGGCGCAGGCGTACAACAGAACGGTGGAGCTTCTCCGGGCAGTGGACTGACCGGGGGAGGGAAGCAGGCCGTCGCCGCGGTACATCGCGGCGAAGACCTGCGGTGCATGAATATACGAAAACAAAAAGCGGACATTGACACGCTTTTTTGCAAGCGGAAGCAGGAGGGGATGGCTGTATGGAACGACAGACGGTCTTGATCGTTGACGATTCGAAACTGAATCGCATGATGCTGATGGAGATCCTGGGAGAGCAGTATCACTATATTGAGGCTCAAAATGGGCGGGAGGCTGTCCGGCTGATGGAAAAGAAGCTGACGGTGGATCTGATGCTGCTGGACATCAATATGCCGGAGATGAACGGCTTTCAGGTGCTGGAGCAGATGAACCGCTTCCGGTGGATCGATGAGATCCCGGTCATCATGATCTCCACCGATGAGACCAATCAGGCCATTCAGCAGGCATACGCCATGGGCGTTACGGACTATATCCGCCGCCCCTTCGAGCGGATTATGATCCTGCGCCGGGTGAAGAATATCCTCATGCTGTACGCCAAGCAAAAGCGGCTCACCCGCCTTGTTACCGATCAGGTGTACGAAAAAGAGCACAACAGCGTGCTGATGATCAGCATCCTGAGCCATGTGGTGGAGTTCCGCAACAGCGAAAGCGGGCTGCATGTCCTGCACATCCGCACCCTGACCGACCTGCTTTTGCATCAGCTGGTGCAAAAGACTGATCGTTATCAGCTGGACGAAAGCGATATCGCCCTCATCAGCACCGCTTCGGCGCTGCATGATATCGGCAAGATCGTCATCCCGGAGGAGATCCTGAACAAGCCCGGCCGCCTGACTGCCGAGGAGTTTGCCATTATCAAGAACCATACCGTGGCGGGCGCACAGATGTTGCAGGATCTGGGACAGGCGATTGCGCGGGACGAGCCGCTTTTGCAGGTGGCGCACGCCATCTGTCGCTGGCACCACGAGCGCTGGGACGGCAATGGCTACCCCGACCGGCTGAAAGGGGATGAGATTCCCATTGCGGCGCAGGTGGTGGCACTGGCGGACGTGTACGACGCCCTGACCAGCGAGCGCTGCTATAAGCACGCCTACGACCACGACACCGCGCTGCGCATGATCCTGAACGGCGAGTGCGGCGCGTTCAACCCGCTGCTGCTGGACTGCCTGCGAGAGTCCTCGGAACAGCTGCGCACCGAGCTGACCCGCTCGGAGTGGGACAGGGGCTTCCGGCAGGAGACCCACCGCCTTTCCGAGGAGATTTTGCACCGGGAGGCGCTGCCCCGGGAGAACCACTCCCAGCTGCTGCTGGAGCAGGAAAAGGAACGCACGGATTTCTACGCCGCCCAGTGCGGCGGCATCCGGTTCGACTACGACCTGCTGGCTGGCAGCGTGACCGTGTATGACTACCATGCCGAGCCCTTGCAGCAAAAAACGGTGACCGATTTTGCGCAGGGCAAGGGGCTCAGCTTTTTGAACGAACAGGATCGGCGCAAGCTTTCCAAGGCCATCAGCCGCGCCACGCCGGAAGCGCCGGACGTGGTGCTGCCGGTCATGGTGCAGCGAGATGGGAAGCCGCACCTGCACCGGATGGCGCTGCATACCATCTGGAGCGGTGCCGGGGTGCGCCGCTGCGTGAACGTGCTGGGGCACCTCACCGATGAACAGCACCGCGTGGAGCATCAGGCAGAGCTGCTGACCGCCATCGACCCGGAGGAAGATCCCGCCCGGTTCCTACGGCGGCTGCAGGGCATCTTTGATGTGGTGCGTCTGGTAGACCCGGAGCACCGCAAGGTGCTTGCGCTGGACAGTGACGGCATCCTGACCGAAAAGCCCGGCAACTGCCACATGGTATGGAACAAGGATACCCGGTGCGAAAACTGCATCTCCGCCAAAGCCTACGCCCGCAAGACCATCCTGAATAAGATCGAGTTCAAGGACGAGGAAGCCTATTTTGTCATTTCCAAGTATATCGAGGTAGGCGGCAGGGGCTGTATGCTGGAACTGGTCACCCGGCTGACGGATGGCCGCTGGCTGGATATGGGCGGCCGCCGGATGCTGCTGGACCGCGGCTCCAACTTTGACCGCAGCGCCTTTGTGGATTCGTTGACCGGAGCATACTCCCGCCAGTACTTCGAGTGCTTCCTTGCGGAGAGCGAACAGGTGGAAGGCGTAGTGATGATCGACGTGGATCACTTCAAGGAGGTCAACGACCGGTTCGGCCATCTGGTGGGCGATAAGGCCCTGCAGAGCGTGGCACAGTCCATCCTGAGCAACCTGCGCCAGACCGATGTGCTGGTGCGCTATGGCGGCGATGAATTCCTGCTGCTGGTGCCGCACATCCGGCCCGGGGAACATGTGATACAGCGCGTGCGGGAGGCTGCGGCCAGTGCCAGAGTGGAAGGCTACCCGGAGCTGGAGCTTTCGGCCAGTGTTGGCGGTGTGTGCGGTGTGCATCCGCTCACCGAGGCCATCCGTCAGGCAGATGAAAAAATGTACCAGAACAAGGCCGAGCGCAAAAATTAAACAAAACAAAGCCCGGACAGGCTGCAGTATCGCACTGCTGTGCCTGTCCGGGTATTTTTGTTTTTTCAGCGCACAGCGCTGGTGCGGTGCTCCATCAGATAGGTGGCTTCCAGATCAGCGATGTGCAGCTTGACGGCAAGGGGATACTTGTCGTAGGCTTCCGAGATGGCAAAGCAGCCGCCCCGGGCCGCATCGTCAAAGCCGCCCATGTGCCAGCGGATGGCAACGGCTTCCTCGATGCGCAGCTTCATGAACCGCTCGATGAGGAAGACGCTTTTCTCGCCGTGGCCGTAGGGGAACAGG
>ERZ772881.1922-NODE-1922-length-16642-cov-3.762525_pt1 | contig 16642 bp, 16 predicted proteins | sample MGYA00580581_ERZ772881 | MGnify/ENA primary metagenome ERZ772881 (study PRJEB29015, sample SAMEA2737668) | human gut metagenome | biome: human gut; feature: human-associated habitat; material: faeces | place: China | collected 2012 ...
GTCACTTCCTCTCTCCGGGTTGTTCTCCCGCGGCTGCCCCGGTTATTTTTCTTTCATTTCCCGATGCCGCCACGTGTTCTAGTTACTGTTCACGCATACGTGCCCAGTAACGTTTTCTCCTGTGTCTCCACATTCTTCCCGTCTGTTCCCGATCTTACTCCCAGAAATACAAATGGTAAAATTATATTTTTTTCCTATATCCATAGATAAAATGAATGGTGATAGTTATTGGTAATCGTTATTGTGGCTGGACATTTCTGGAAAAATACGATAAAGTGTGACTATATTTGGTAAATACACGTACAGATATAAAATCAGATAAACACTGTTTCAATCAGGCAGAAACAGTCCGACATACAGAAAGGATTTCAACTACATACATGGACATCAGTTTCGACTACTACAAGGTTTTCTATGAGGTGGCTCGATGCCAGAATATTACCCAGGCGGCTTTGAATCTCTGCCTCACGCAGCCAACCGTAACAAAATACATTCATAATTTAGAAGATATGCTTCAGAATGGAACAGTAATCAGCGAGACAATGCTTGAAAAGCCACATAGTTTTTCTACTGCATGTAATATTGCCACACAGGCAATTGCCCAGATTGCAAGTTCACAGTATGGCGGACAGAGCATAAGCCTTGCACATCTTGCACCATTTGTACAGATAAGCCGTGAAAAGTTTATCAGAAAAGTGCGTGAAGAATTTGAAAAGGCAGGAATCGATTATACAGAAGAAAAAGTACGTGAAGTTGCAGAAATGCGTGTGCGTGATGAGATTAAAAATGGTGTCCAGATGATTCAGTATCAGGTCATAACACTTATGACAACAAACGGACAGGCTCCATTTGTAACTGTATTTATGTATCTTGATGAAGTGCCGGAAGGAAGAACAAGAGATGACCTTGCACTCGTCACGGAAGAAGTGTTAAAACAGCGTATCCAGGGCGTTAAAAATGAAAAAGGTGTATGGATAACACCGGCATTCCCGAAGCTTATATATGTTCTTGAGGAAGACAATATAAGAGAAGGTTCAAAATATTGGGAACTTACAAAACTCGCAGCACAGTGTACTGCAAAACGTATGGTTCCTGACTATATTTCAGAGAAAATTATGAAGAAGTTAAAAGATGGTAACTGTTATCCATGCATGGGCTGCCGTTCATTCCTTACTGTATACAAAGATGAGAATGATAAGCCTAAATTCTACGGAAGATTCAATCAGGGTGTTGTAACATTGAATCTTGTTGATGTTGCATGTTCGTCAGGAAAAGATGTGGATAAATTCTGGAAAATTCTTGATGAGAGACTTGATTTGTGTAAACGTGCCCTTATGTGCAGACATTACCGCTTAAAGGGTACTCCGTCAGATGTTGCACCGATTCTTTGGCAGAATGGTGCACTTGCACGTCTTAAAAAAGGCGAGACAATTGATAAACTTCTTTATGGTGGATATTCAACAATTTCACTCGGATATGCAGGACTTTGTGAATGTACAAGATACATGAAAGGTGTTTCGCATACACAACCGGGAGGAACAGAATTCGCACTTGAAGTTATGCATTATCTGACAGATACATGCAAAAAGTGGGCTGAAGAGACCAATATTGATTTCAGCCTTTATGGAACACCACTTGAATCAACAACATATAAATTTGCCAAGGCTCTTCAGAAGAGATTTGGTAAGATTCCGGGTGTTACCGACAAGAATTATATCACTAACAGCTATCATGTTCATGTAACAGAAAATATCAGTGCGTTTGATAAATTGAAATTTGAAAGCCAGTTCCAGGAACTTTCACCAGGCGGTGCCATAAGTTATGTTGAAGTACCGGATATGGAAAATAACATTCCTGCTGTAATTTCTGTCATGCAATACATTTATGACAATATCATGTATGCTGAACTTAATACAAAGAGCGACTATTGCCAGGTATGCGGTTATAACGGACAGATACAGATTATAACAGATGATGACGGAAAACTTGTATGGGAATGCCCTAACTGTGGCAACCGTGATCAGGACAAGATGAATGTTGCAAGAAGAACATGCGGCTATATCGGAACACAGTTCTGGAATCAGGGGCGTACCCAGGAAATCAAAGAAAGAGTACTTCATCTGTAAAATAAGTACCAGAAAGCAATTTTTTGGTTGTGAAAAAAAATAAATTGTTATATTATTAACTAAAAATGTGAAAGAAAGGGACATAGATTATGAATTCAGTAAAAAATAAAATTATGATACCGGTTCTTCTGCTTGCGGTTATAGCTTTTGCAACAAGTATTCTTAGTATTATGAATGCAGACAGCATCAGTAAAAAAGGCGATGATATAGCAAATAATTATCTTGTAACTATTGAAAATGTAGGTTGTCTGTCAGAGAGTACACAGAAGCTTACAAGATCAGCATACAGCTACATAGTTGCTGAAGGAGATGCAGCCAAAAAGAGTGTTAAAGATAATATAGAAAGTTTAAAGTCAGAGATAGACGGATATATGAAAGATTATGAGCAGACGCTTGATGAAAATGAAGAGACTGCATATTCATCATATAAGAATTATTATTCCCAGTTTCTGACACAGTTTGGGGTACTTGAGAAATATGTAAATACTAATCAGACAGTCAATGCGTCAAAACTAGCTAATAATAATCTTGTTGATGTATGTAACAGTCTTGAATCAGCACTTGATGATATGACCAATAGTGAAGTTGAGGCAACGGATCATGCAATGAGACAGATGCATGCGTTAGCGGCATTTGCAAAGACTACGGGCGGTGTATGTTTTGTATTTGCAATTGGTGCACTTATTGTGGCATTCCTGATAAGTACAAGAAAAGTTGTAAATCCAATAGTAAAAACTAATAAAGAGCTTAAAGAAATAAGTGCACTTATCAATGATAATAATGGCGATCTTACTAAGAGAGTTAATGTTAAGTCATCTGATGAAATTGGACAGCTTGCACAGGGAATCAACCAGTTCCTTGATATACTCCAGAATACAATCGGAAAGATTGTAGAAGGTTCTAAGAATCTTGATAATATGATTAACTCTGTAGGTGAGAATGTTACAGTATCTAATGATAATGCACAGGATGTATCATCTGCTATGGAAGAGCTTTCTGCAACAATGCAGGAAATTGCGGCAACAATACAGACAGTGAACGATAATACAGAGTCAGTTGGAAAGAATGTTGTTGATATAGCTGATAAGACAGAACAGATTAACAATTATTCACAGGATATGCGTGAACGTGCGGATTCGCTTGCAAAGTCAGCTGATGAAAATAAACGTACAACTGATGAGATGATTGGTAATATTGTAGGAACACTTAAAAAAGCAATTGAAGACAGCAAGAGTGTTGAGCGGGTAAATGAACTTACAGGCGAAATCCTTAATATTTCAAGCCAGACTAATCTTTTGGCACTTAATGCTTCAATCGAGGCTGCAAGAGCCGGTGAAGCCGGTAAAGGCTTTGCGGTTGTAGCTGATGAGATAAGACAGCTTGCTGATTCAAGCAGGGATACAGCTAATAACATTCAGGCAATAAATGAGCATGTAACAAGTGCTGTATACCAGCTTATTGATAATTCTAATAAAATTATCAAGTACATAGAAGAGACAATACTTGCAGATTACGATTCATTCGTACAAGCAGGTGCACAATATAATGAAGACGCATGTTACATAAGCGAGACAATGCAGGAATTCGCAGAAAAGACAGAAAAACTTAAAGAACTTATGAAAAATACAGTTGAGTCAATTGAAGGAATTTCAAGCGGTGTAGAGCAGAGTGCTAATGCTGTAACGTCGTCAGCAGTAAGTACATCTCAGCTTGTTGAGCAGATGAACAGCATAGATAAAGAGATGTCAGAAAGCAGGAATACAGTCGGTGAATTAAAAGCACAGACAGATGTATTCAAGAATTTTTAGTTAGGTAATCTTTAAAGATTTCCATATAAAACAAAAAATAAAACGGGGAGCTAAAGTTCGACAGCTGAGAGGGAACATGATTCCGACCCGAAAACCTGATACGGATAATGCCGTCGTAGGAAACTTATCATATGGATTTGTATAAATGATTTTTGCGATTATTTAGTACATTTCCTGCAATGTTTTTGTTTACTGCGTTGCGGTATTATGAGTATCTCGAATTTAACAATAAAGGAGATTAAAGTATGAGTTACACAACACAGATGGACGCAGCACGTCAGGGCATTGTAACAGAAGAAATGAAAGTAGTTGCCGAAAAAGAAAATATTGACGTTAAGGAGCTTATGTCACTTATGGCTAAAGGTCAGGTTATAATTCCTGCAAACAAGAATCATAAGTGCTTAAGCCCTAACGGTATAGGTTCAAAGCTCCGTACAAAAATCAATGTAAATCTTGGAACATCAAGAGACTGCGTTGATTTGAATATGGAGCTTGAAAAAGTTAATAATGCAGTTGCTATGGGAGCGGAAGCAATTATGGATCTCAGCTCATTTGGCGACACACAGAAGTTTAGAAGAAAGCTTACATCTGAATGTCCTGCAATAATAGGAACAGTTCCTATCTATGATGCTGTTGTATATTATCACAAAGCATTAAAGGATATTACAACACAGGAATGGCTTGACATCGTTGAGATGCATGCAAAAGATGGCGTTGACTTTATGACAATCCACTGCGGAATCAATAAGGCTACAGCAAAAAGATTTAAGGATGCAAAACGTCTTACAAATATTGTTTCAAGAGGCGGTTCTATAATATTTGCATGGATGGAAATGACAGGAAATGAAAATCCGTTCTATGAACATTATGACTGGATTCTTGATATCTGCAGAAAGTATGATGTCACAATGAGCTTAGGTGATGCGTGCCGTCCGGGATGTATAGCAGATGCTTCTGACATATCACAGATTGAGGAACTTGTAACACTTGGTGAACTCACAAAGAGAGCATGGGAAAAAGATGTACAGGTAATGGTCGAAGGTCCGGGACATATGCCGCTCAACCAGATTAAGGCAAATATGGAAATCCAGCAGACAATCTGCAAGGGAGCTCCTTTCTATGTATTGGGACCTCTCGTTACAGATGTAGCTCCGGGATATGATCATATAACAGCAGCAATCGGTGGTGCAATTGCTGCAACTTATGGTGCTTCATTCCTCTGCTATGTAACACCTGCAGAACATCTTCGTCTTCCGGACCTTGAAGATGTTAAGGAAGGAATTATTGCTTCAAGAATTGCTGCACATGCGGCTGATATAGCAAAGGGTGTTCCAGGTGCGGATGAATGGGATTACAAGATGAGCCTTGCAAGAAAGAAGCTTGACTGGGAGGCAATGTTTGACGTTGCTATTGACCCTGAGAAGGCAAGAAGATACAGAGAATCAGCGAAACCGGAAAAGGAAGACACATGTTCAATGTGTGGTAACTTCTGTGCAGTTAAGAATATGAACAGAATCCTTGATGGCGAAATCGTAAGCATCTTTGATGAATGATAAATGAGAAAATAAATATTTTTTAGAGAATTCCTGCTATAGTGGACTTTTCCTATGAACGACTGTAACCGTTGTAATTACAACATTTGTTTGCTATCATGCTGCTGTAGAAAGAATTATGGAGGTATAAGATAATGCAGATTTCAAGCAGATTTACAATGGCAATTCATATGTTTGCATGTATAGATGCATTTTCAGACCAGAAGATGACAAGTGATTTCATGGCGGCAAGCATAGGAACGAATCCTGTTATCATAGGAAAGCTGCTGCAGCAGTTAAAAGCTGCGGGGATTATTGAAGTCTCAAGAGGTACAGGAGAATCTCCTGCGTTCACTTATGAATGTCAGAATGCCAAAGCCGGCAAGCGAGGAATTTCTTAGAGTTCAGGATGAATATCTTAAGGAAAGAAATGCAGAACGCGGCATTACAGGTATTGCAGGTTTAAAGCCGGTTTCATCGGATGAAAGAATGTACATCTGGCAGGGAGATATCACAACATTAAAATGTGATGACATAGTAAATGCCTGTAATTCCCAGATGCTCGGCTGTTTTGCCCCGATGCATGCATGTATTAACAACTTTATTCACACTTATGCCGGAGTCTGGCTCCGTCTTAAAATGTATGAAATTATGCAGAAGCAGGGACATGAAGAAGAGACAGGCAAGGCAGCAGGTGAATCCAGACGCTGATACCAAAGAATATGATGCATATGCAGATACGAATTATGCTGTGCCTGACGGGTATACAGGTGAGATTGAGGGCAGGCAGTATGGGGAGGCATGGGTGCTAAGTATATTGTACAGAATGCACATTATGACTACAACACACTAGACATGATAGTGGTGAGCCCGACAGTATTTACATCGGCTAAATACGATTCAGAGGAAGGATTGTCATTCAAGGTTTTGACATCGCAGTATGACAATTTTATAGATGAGCTTGAAAATGACCTTATGCTAGCGATAGAGAGCCGGTATTCCATAAAAACAGGGCGTGACAATACAGCAATTGCCGGATATTCACTCGGCGGCAGGGAATCATCATATATTGGGTTTAAAGCCCCTGACAAATTCGGATACATAGGTGCATTTTCAGCTACAAACGGAATATTTAAAGACGAAGTGTGGGCTGATGCGGCATTGAAAGGTTATGCTTATACAAATCTGAAGAATAATTATAAACTGCTGTTATATCAGGTTGGCACAGAAGACCCATACATTGATGGAGTAAGGGAATTCAAGCAGCTATTTGACAAATATAATGTCCAGTACATGTACTACGAAATGCCGGGAGACCATGAGGCTGCTGTCTGGCAGCATGGATTGTATAATTTTGCAAGACGGATTTTCAGGTGAAGAATTTATAAGATAGTAAATTTACAAGGTGATAAATTTACCCGGATGCGACCAAAGCGGTTTCATCCGGGTAAAATGTTTGTATGGGTGCCTCTGCTTTTTCTGATTGATTGGGTATTGCTTCATACATTATCCACGCTCGTAAGCCATCTGATATATTGCAAGGATGTCATCATAAGCTAAAGGCTTATAGCCTGTAAGAGTACGGGTTTTGTTTCGTGAGCAGTTAAGAGCCAGTTTTGTAAGTGATGCTTCTTCAACGCCGAGGGCTTTAAGACCGATTGGCATGCCTAGTGAAACATAATACTGTTCCTGAAGATTAATGGCTTCTTCAATGGTCTTTTCAGGGTGTTCGTAATCAATATCGAGATTCCATACGTTTGCAGAATACTGCAGCCAGCGGCTGATGTTGGCTTTATAGACATATCTTGCCCAGCTGCACCATAGGGCGGCAAGACCGGCACCATGTGCAATCTTTGGATACATACCGGATAATTCATGTTCAAACTGGTGGACAACTAATTGGAATTCTCTGCCACACTGGGTAAGACCATTATGAGCCAGGGATGATGCCCACATCATATTAGCTCTGGCAGTGTAATCATCGGGATTCTTCATGCAGTCAAAAGCAGCTTTTCTTGTGCTTTTAATTACAGCCTCAGCGATTGAGTCTGTGAGGTAAGTGTCTTCGCCAGGGCAGAAATAGCGCTCGATAGTGTGCATTGCAATATCTACGGCACCACAGGCAGTCTGGTAAGGATTTACTGTGTATGTAAGAACAGGATTCTCAATGGCAAAATTCATACGGTTGAAGCTGCTGTTGTAGCCTCGTTTTTCACCAGTTGCTGCATTGGTAATAACACATGAGGAACTCATCTCAGAACCGGCAGCAGCCAGAGTGAGGATGGCACCTTTTGGAAGTGTCCTTGCAGGAGCAGCTTTTCCGAGAGAGAAATCCCACACATCTACATCTGGATTAGCAAGACCATTAGCAATGGCTTTCGATGAGTCTAGTACGGAACCGCCACCGACTGCCAGTACAAAATCAACGCCCTCCCTTTTACCAAGGGCGATACCCTCTCTTACCAGAGACAATTCAGGGTTGGCGACCACGCCGCCAAGCTCTACGAAGCTGATATTTTCTTCTTTCAGGCAATTCTCAACACGTTCAAGCAATCCGCTCTTTCTTGCAGAAGCTCCGCCAAAATGTATCAAAACCTTTGATGGGTGATATTCAGATATAATCTTTCCTATCTTCAATTCTTCATCTTTTCCAAAATAAACCTTTGTTGGTGTATCATAAATAAAATTATTCATAATTAGCTGGTCTCCTTTATTGAAAATATTTGAATATTAAAAAGTTTAGCATTTTGATACAAGGAATTCAATGAGATAAAACTGTAATAATGTAAAATTTAATTATTAATACCAAGGATAATAAAGAAAAACAGAAATAATATCGTGCTAAGGGAAAATTGACATTTGACAATTAAAAAAAGAAAAATATAATAAACCATGAACGAGTAGCGAACTAGCGTAAATCCAGTTTGCTACCCGTTTTTTTTTTATGCAGAAAAAGGAGGATTATTATGGCGGAAAGTAACAAAATGAAGGATATGCCGGTTAATAAGCTTATGATTCAGATGGGAATACCAATGAGCATGAATCTCAGGGCTGATGGCACATTTGTAGAAGACAAAGGCTGGCATCAGGCGGCACAGCGTTACGATGAGTTCATACAGAGACACAAGAACCTGAAAATAGTGTTTATGGAACTTGGTGTAGGTTACAACACCCCAGGCATTATAAAATATCCTTTCTGGCAGATGACAAATGCATATCCGCAGGCATCTTATATATGCTTAAACCAGAGCGAGGCATACGCACCCGCCGAGATAGCTGGCAAATCCATCTGCATGGATACTGATATCAGCGTGCTGCTTGAGGAAACAAGAAGAGCCAAAGCATTTAATCTTATATAAATTAAATAATTATATTATAAAACTTCTGGGAATTATATAATTTTCGGAAGTTTTCTGTTTCGACAAAAAAACATACAATATGTTGACTAACAAAAATACAGATGATAAACTACTAGATGGTGCATTATGTTTTGTAGTATTGTGTTTTTAAGTACATTTTAAGTGTATGAATACAATGGTAGAAGGATAGATATGATATTTAGTAGAAAAGCTAAGCAGGCAGAGTACATAGTTGATGTGCACTGTCATATTCTTCCGGGAATTGATGATGGTTCAAGAAGCATGGAGGAGACATTGAAGATGCTTCGTATTGCTGCAGATGAGGGAATAACACATGTTATTGCAACACCTCACTACAAGCTTGAACATAATAATGCGACACCCGGACAAGTTGACGAACTTATAGATGCGGTTCAGGCAGAAGCCAGTAAAAATAACATCCCGATAGTTATTTATCAGGGAAATGAAGTTTTATTTTTTAATGAATTTGATGAGTACCTCGAAAATAAGAGCTTTTGCAAAATGAATTATGGAGATTACGTTCTTACAGAATTTCTTCCAACCGACAGATTCAGTTATATCCGCAATGCGGTAGATGATGTGCTGAGTACGGGATGTGTTCCGATAGTTGCACATGTTGAGAGATATGAATGCATGGCTTCCAACATTGAAAATGTAAGAACAATCCGCAATATGGGAGCGGATATACAGATTAATGCTTCGAGTGTTACAGGCGGTGGCGGAAAGAATGTTAAAAAGTTTGTTCACAGCCTGCTAAAAGAGCAGCTCGTTGATTATATAGGAACAGATGCACACAGATGTGAAGGCAGCCGCGTTCCCAATATACGTGAATGCAGCAATATTCTATACAGAAAATATGATGAGAAATATGTTGACTCCATATTATATGGCAATGCAATGGACAGAATTATACAGTAAGCAGCACATTGAAATGCGATTATTTATATATTTAAGAAATGAGGAGAAATACAGAAAATGAATCAGCAGAACAAAGAAAATACTGATGAAATCGAAATTGACTTAGGAGAAATATTCGGTCTGTTACTTCACAGACTCTGGCTCATCCTTTTATGTGGCATTGCATGCGGCATTATAGGATTTATCGTAAGCAGTTTTATCATTACACCAAAGTATGATTCGACAACAAAGATTTACATACTTAACAGGCAGAATAATAATAATCTTACATTAAGTGATACACAGCTTGCTTCACAGCTTACAAAGGACTACACAGAACTCGTAAAGAGCCGTTATGTATTAGAGACAGTTATAAAGCAGTGCGGACTTAATGAATCATATGGAACACTTCTTAGCCGTGTTACAGTTGCCAATACAACAGATACGCGTATTATTTCTATAACAGTGCGTGATGAAAGTCCACAGGCAGCACAGACAATCGCTAATGCTATAAGAACAGTATCTGCAAGCCACATTAAGTCAGTTATGGATATAGAAGCTGTCAATGTTGTTGATGAGGCTAATCTTCCATTATCACCTGCCGCACCATCTATTACAAAGTACACAGTGCTTGCGGCAGCAATCGGTATCGTGCTTAGTGCGATAATTATTGTTATATGCTATCTTCTTGATGATACAATTAAGTCATCAGAAGATATTGAAAAATATCTTGGACTTAGCACACTTGCCCTGATACCTCTTAATACAGGAGAAGAACTTTCTAAGAAAGGTGACAGAAGAGGCAGCGAGAGAAGAAGTGCCAGAACTGAGGAAGAAAGCGGTGTTAACAAAGAAACTGTAAAAGCACCTTCAGGCAGACGTACATCAGGACAGGCATCATCACCGGCAGCAAAGCCAAATAACCAGAGAGTAAATGCTTCTAATTCAAAGAATCAGATAAAGCAGAAAGTTGAACTTAACAATTCTTCAACATCAAGAAAAGTTAAGACATCTGAAGCAGCAAAGAAATATCTTGATGATGGAATAGAACTTATTGATGATTGAGCAAAAGTTGAAAGGGATTAAACAATGCAGGAATTTACAATAAAGCAGACAATACTTGATTATAGAAGCAAAGAAGCATTTAAGACATTAAGAACTAACATAGAATTTTCCGGTGAGGATACAAAGGTAATATTTCTTACCAGTACAACACCTAATGAAGGTAAGAGTACAGTTTCATTTGAACTTGCACAGTCATTTGCACAGAATGGAATGAAAACACTTCTTATAGATGCCGATCTCAGAAAATCAGTTATGAAATCAAGAGGTAAGAAAGGTAAAGTAAAGTATGGACTTACACATTATCTTTCAGGAAAGACAACATTTGAGAATGCACTGTGTGTAAGTGATGTAGATAATTTCTACATGATATTTGCAGGTCCGGTGCCACCAAACCCAAGTGAACTTCTCGGCAATGACAGATTTAAGAATATGATAGAAGCATCAAGAAAGATGTTTGATATAGTAATCGTTGATACACCTCCTATCGGAAGTGTCATTGATGCGGCAGTAGTATCTAAGTTCTGTGACGGAGGTATCCTTGTAATCGGATGTGGCGATATAAGTTACAGATATGCAAGAAAGTCAAAAGAACAGCTTGAACTTGCAGGCTGCAAAATACTAGGCTGTGTACTTAACAAAGTTAATTTTTCAAGCAACAGCTATTATGGCAAATACTATGGCAAGTATTATGGTAAATATTACGGGAAATACTATGGCAATTACAGCAATGAAGACAATTAATCTGATGAACATATAATCCGTAAGGGTTATATGTTCATCACATATAGAAAAATAAGTCTACCAAAGATAATGTTATAATATTTACGAAAAATAAGGTGGGGGGAAAAAAATACAAAATGCAGTATTGCTCCAACGGAAAGTATGAGGGATAACGAATGTATAGGAAAAAGTCAAATGGATGGTTCAAACATTTCGATTTTATAATAATTGATTTATTATGTGTCCAGTTTTCATATGTACTGGCATACTTTTTCCGTCATGGATTGACGAACCTTTATGAAGTTGAGTTATACAGAAATATGGCATTGATGATAGAAATTGCCGATTTGATAGTTATCTTTATGCTCGAACAGTACAAGGGTGTCCTAAGGAGAGGATATTACAACGAATTCATGTCAGTATTAAAGCAGATGATATTTATTGAATTAATATCAAGTATGTATCTGTTTACAATAAAGAGTGGCGGATTTTCGCGTATAGTGCTCTATCTGATGGGGGCTTTTTATCTTGAATTTTCTTATATAACAAGAGTCTTGTGGAAAAACCACCTTAAAAAGAAAATGGAAGAGGGCGGCAAGCGTTCTCTTTTAATAGTGACAACAAGAGCATCTGCCGAGGATGTTATAAAGAATGTGCGTGCTGAGAATTATGACATGTTCAATATAAGCGGACTTGTAATCTCTGATTCTGATATGACAGGCAGAACAATAGGCGGCGTAAAAGTTGTTGCCAATATGCAGAATGTCAGTAAATACATATTAAAGAACTGGGTAGATGAAGTATTTATCAACATGGAATCAAGAATGGAATATCCGCATGAACTCGTTGACGACCTCGTTGAAATGGGCGTTGTTGTTCATTTTAATCTTTATAATATCGAAAATGTTGCAGGAAACAGACATGCAGTTGAAAGACTCGGTAATTATACAGTTCTTACATCAAGCATGAACTATGCGACAAACAAGCAGGCCTTTGCAAAACGAACAATGGATATTGCAGGCGGTATAGTCGGATGTATCTTAACCGGAATCATCTTTATATTTATAGCACCTGTTATATATATAAGCTCGCCGGGACCTATCTTTTTCTCACAGACAAGAGTAGGTCAGAATGGCAAACGATTTAAAATCTACAAATTCCGTAGCATGTACATGGATGCTGAGGAACGCAAAAAAGAACTTATGGCACAAAACCGCGTAAAAGACGGCATGATGTTCAAGATGGACTTTGATCCGCGAATCATCGGCAACAAAATCCTTCCTGACGGCACAAAAAAAACAGGCATCGGTCACTTCATCCGTGTTACATCACTCGATGAATTTCCGCAGTTTTTTAATGTGCTTAAAGGTGACATGTCACTTGTCGGCACACGTCCCCCAACGGAGGATGAAGTTGAAAAGTACGACCTTCACCACCGTGCCCGCCTCGCTACCAAACCCGGCATAACCGGCATGTGGCAGGTCAGCGGCCGCAGCAAAATCACAGATTTTGAGGAAATTGTAAAACTCGACACACAGTATATCGAGAAGTGGAGCATCGGGCTGGATATTAAGATTTTGGTGAAGACAGTAGGAGTGCTGTTTAGGAAAGATGGTGCAATGTGATGGGAGAATATGTGAATGAACGGAGTAATGATATGCTACAGTCAAAAAAACAAAGTGTATTTCTTGTGGGGGCTAAAAGTTTAGGTAATTATGGCGGATATGAGACATTTGTTGATAAATTGACGGAATATCATCAAAATAATACATCCATTAAGTATTATGTTGCATGTAAAGCCAATGGCGATGGTTGTATAGATGAAAAAAAACTTACAGATATAAAAAGAAATTCTGATAATGAATTTACATATCATAACGCAATATGCTTTAAAATTAATATACCAAATATCGGACCTGCTCAGGCAATATATTATGATGTTGCTGCTTTAAAAAAATCTTGTGAATATATTAAAAAAAATAAAATAAAAAATCCTATAGTATATATAATGGCGTGTAGAATTGGACCATTTGCAAAACATTTTTATAAAAAAATTCATAAACTTGGAGGAAAAGTATATTTGAATCCCGATGGACATGAATGGATGCGTGCAAAATGGAGTGCACCGATACGTAAATATTGGAAAATTTCTGAAAAAATGATGGTAAAATATTCAGATATTGTTATATGTGATTCTATAAATATTGAAAAATATATTCATCAAAGCTATGATGGAAAATGTATTAAAGGAAGGAATCCTCAAACAACTTATATAGCATATGGTGCAGATATGACTATGAGTAAGCTTGCGGATAATGATGAAAGACTTGTAAAATGGTATGCAGAAAAGGGATTATCCAAAAAAGAATATTATCTTGTCGTTGGTCGTTTTGTGCCTGAAAATTCATTTGAAATTATGATACGAGAATTTATGAAATCAAATTCAAAACGTGATTTTGCAATTATAACAAATGTGAATGATAAATTTTTAAATGAATTAGAAAGAAAATTACATTTTAAATCTGATAAAAGAATAAAATTTGTAGGAACAGTTTATGATAAAGAACTGTTAAAGAAAATAAGAGAAAACGCATATGCATATTTCCATGGACATACAGTTGGAGGAACAAATCCAAGTTTAATCGAAGCTTTGAGTAGTACAGATTTAAATTTGTTAGTTGATGTTGGCTTTAACAGAGAGGTTGCAAAAGACTGTGCTATGTATTGGAAAAGAGAAGATGGATATCTGGCAGACTTAATAGATAAAGCGGACAGACTTACTCAAAATGAAATAGAAAAATATGGAGATAAAGCAAAAAAAAGAGTTAAGGAAGCGTATACGTGGGAACATATTTGTGCATTGTATGAACATGTTTTTTTAAAGGAGACATTTAATGAATAAAGAGTTGATAAGCATAGTAGTTCCTGTATATAATGTTGAAAAATATTTAGACAAATGTGTTAAAAGTATAATTAATCAAACATATGACAATTTACAGATAATTTTGGTTGATGACGGTTCTAAAGATAACAGTGGAAAATTATGCGATTTGTGGGGGCAAAGGGATAGAAGAATAATTACAAAACATAAAGATAATGGTGGATTGTCTGATGCAAGAAATTACGGAGTGAAATTTGCCGAGGGGAAATATGTAATGTTTGTTGACAGTGATGACATAATTTCTGAATATATTGTGGAATATTTGATGAAATTAATTTATGAAACAAATTCTGATATTTCAATATGTGACCCATTGCATTGTTATCCGGAGGAAAACATTGTATTTGAGGAAGAGAAATTTCACAAGGTATTTAGTGCTGATGAAGCTGTAAAAGAAATGTTATATCAAAAATCGTTTTTGGTTTCTGTGTGTGCAAAAATATATAGAAAAGAATATTTTGATAATATAAAATTTCCTGTAGGAATGTTGTTCGAAGACAGTGCAACAATTTATAAGATTTTTGAATGTGCAGACAGAATAGTATATGGTGATGCGAAACTATATGGATATATGCACAGAGAAAACAGCATTACAACCAAAAAATTTTCAAAGGCTGATTGTGATATTTTGTATATTTGTGATGAGATTGTAGCATATATGGATAGAAAAAAAGATCATGATTTAATTGCAGCATCATTGGCTTATCAAATGTCCGCAGCATTTAGAATATATTTAAATGCACCTAGAAATAATCAATTTAATGATGAAATTAAAAAAAGTGAAGATATTATTAAAACAAATTCATATAAAGTCTTACTAGATAAAAATGTAAGAAGAAAAGCAAAAATTGCAATTATTATGTTTGCATGTTCAAAAAAAATGATGATAAAGGTGTACAAACATGTTGATAGATGGAAATGATGAAAAAAATTTTTTGTTGAGTATAGTAGTTCCTGTATATAATGTTCAAAAATATCTTGACAGATGTATGGATTCTTTATTGAATCAAAATATAGAAAATTATGAGATTATATTAGTTGATGATGGAGCAACGGATAATTCAGGTTTGATATGTGATAAATATAGTCAGGAATATTTTAATGTTAAAGTAATACATAAAAAAAATGAGGGATTGGGATTGACAAGAAATGTAGGTATTGATAATTCAAAAGGGCAATATATAATGTTTGTTGATTCTGATGACTATATTGAAAAAAATTGTTTGTTTGGTTTATATCAATACGTCAAGAAAAATAATTCTGATGTTTGTTTTTTCCATAGGGCAAAATATTTGAAAAATGGTGTGGTTAAGGAGTCTCAAGAAATTTTTGACAGTAAATGCAATACAAATGAATTGATAGGGTTATGCTTGGGTGAACCATTAAAAAAAGATTTGTTTGAAATTGGACCTGCATGGAAAGCCATATATAACAGAAAGTTTTTACAAGAAAAAAATATAAAGTTTAAATCGGAACGTGAGATATTAAGTGAAGATTATATTTTTTCTGCCGAGGTATGTGCAAAAGCAAATGTTATTTGCTTTTATGATAAAACAATTTATTATTATTGCGATAATGAACAATCACTTACTAATTCCTACAGAAGTGACAGATATAAAAAAGCTGTTGTTTTGTATAAAGAAATGCACAAAATTGCTGAAAAATATAAGCTGACCAATAATGAAATATTAAGAATGGATAATAATTTCTTAATAAATATGCTTGTTTGTTTTAAACATATAAGTTTAAGCTCAGGAATGAATAAAAGAAATAAATTGTCTGAAATAAAAAAAATATGTAAAGATGAGGATGTAAATGGAGTTTTATTAAAGATAACATATGCTGATTCATTAAGCTTAAAAATATTGAAGAAATTAATGTTGAAAACTAACTCAAGAATGATTTATATTTTAATGCGATTAAGATACCATTAAAATATTTATTTATGATATTAGGAAGAATTTTAAAATGAAAATCAAGTTAAATGTATTAATATATATCATAATAACTACGTTAAATGTAACTTTCAAATTTAACGGAGTTACTGTAAAACCTATTTTAAAATATATTTTATCACTTCTATGGATTGCGTATACAATACCATATATATTTAAAAAGAAAAAAGCGTCCGCCATCTCGCGCAGAATCTTCTGAAGCTCATAGGATTCGGGGG
>ERZ772881.1924-NODE-1924-length-16621-cov-151.990402_pt1 | contig 16621 bp, 16 predicted proteins | sample MGYA00580581_ERZ772881 | MGnify/ENA primary metagenome ERZ772881 (study PRJEB29015, sample SAMEA2737668) | human gut metagenome | biome: human gut; feature: human-associated habitat; material: faeces | place: China | collected 2012 ...
TGCAATGTGCGATTATTCGCGGAAGCCTGTAAAATGGCAAGTGGGAAACTTTAGTCAATAACCTTACATGTCATCATCTGCCTCTCATGACCATTGAGGCCAAGGAAATAAGAGGCAAGGGTAATGCAAATTACACAAGCTATACAGACAGCAAAGAAGCGGGATACCGTGTCGTCCATCATACAATACAATATGAAAGGAATGATAGCACCTGAAAAGACAACGAGGACTATATGAAGCAACACCTTGTGCAACCACATGGTTATAGGCATACCTATTTGTTTCCGCATGATGAACAGTCGAAGGAATATTCCGACCATATTCATGATTACAGTAAGAAGGAAGAGTGTTTCTGGTATTCCAGTGAGCCGAATAACAACATAGGTTATTGGCATGCAAACGACATTAAGTGTTCCTATCAATGTATGGTATATTCTTACTTTGCCTGTAGCGAGGTTCGCCGTAAACATTGGATTGACCAAGGTGCTCAGTATCGTGTTTATCAGTGTCAGGCGGAGGAAATTAACGGTATGGTCTGGATATTTACCAAGCCATATTCCCAATATAAAAGTCGCCTCCAACATTACAGGCAGTGTTAAGAGATACATCAAGTAGAAACACACCTTAGAACTCGCAAAGATGAGTGTAAACATTCTGTGCATATTGTTCTGAGAGTATGACTTGATGATTTGCGGATTTATTGCCGTTTGAATGTTAGTTGTGAATTGGTTTATGGCATTCTCTACCTGAACGGCAATACCACGAGCTGCATTCACTGCTGCACCGCAAAACATGTTTATGAGCAAGTTGATACCCTGGGAATAGAATACATAGGAGAAGTTTCCAACCAGACTCCAGCTTGCAAAGCCACCCATGCTTTTGAGCAGGTCTTTGTCCCATACCTTAATTATATGGGATTCAGGAAATTTAATATGGCAGTAAATCTGATTAAAGAGGAAGTCAAGAATTTGAATGCAGAAAAGTAGTGTTGCATAAAATATCAACTTGTCAAACGGTGCTATTGCCAATAGGAATACTATAAGCAGCTTCATCACCGAATCGAATATTGATATGTAAGCATAAATATCCATCTTCTCATGAGCGATAATGCTTGAAGAGAACGGCACGGCGATGATTGACATCACTGAGGATGCAATTGATAACTGATACAGCCACTGGGCAGCAAACATTCTGTCTGGTGGTATCACCATTTTGTTATAAAGGAACCAAAGACCTATTGTCTCTCCCAATATCACTATCAGCAAGGCTATCAGGCAATGGATGAAGAAACCCATGGAGAATACGACCTTCAATCTCTTCTCGTCGCCTTTACCCAATGCGAAGGTTATAAAGCGAGATGTTGTATTGGTCATAGCTCCATTAATGAAGCTGAACATTGCGATGATACCACCAATAACATTGTTCAGTCCATAGTCAGTGAAACCTAGAGTTGCCAATACAACTCTTGATGTATACAGACTTACGCACATTGTAAAGAACATGCGGAAGTACATGAACAAAGTATTCTTCGCTATTCGCTTATTATTTGATAGGGCTTCTACCATTTCTGTCTTCTTTATAGATGCTCACTCATGCTATATGAATCGTCCGTCTCACTATCATTGTATAAATAGTTGCGAATCCGACAGATAGTATTATGAACAATGGAAAATATAGTTTGTCGTAAGACCACAGAACATTATAAAACATCCTATGACTTAGATATAGATAATACGAGATACCTCCAAGGTAAACGAATAATCTGCTATTTACATTATATTTCTTATTTGTAATGCCAAAGAATAGTAAAGTACCTAGTGCCAATAATGACGCGAACTCATAGAAGATTCCTTCTTGAACCAGGTTATATGTTAATATCAAACCACAAAAAATCCAAAACATGTATCTTTTAAGCAAGTTTGGTTTCAATCCAAGTATCACTCCTAGCAAGAATGCCCAAAGATTCCTATAATAATGTGAGAGTGGAGCACCAAACACATACCGAGCTATCACATAATAGATGGCAATAAGGCAAATCGTCAGCGCAACTCTTTTATAAGCTGCATTTTTACTATTACTTCTAATTGAATGATAGCTGACATAGAATATTACATATAAGACAATAGTCGTGAAGACATACCAGTCTAATTTTGTAACAAACCATTGGAACAATAATCCTGCACTTATGTCATGATTAGACCAATCAGCTATAAATCCATTTAACCAGTTATCTTTAATCGCATTTGCATCTACTGGAAAACTTAATCCAAAAGAGTAGACCAACGCCGTTATGAGATATATAATGAATGCTGGTTTGTAAATCTTCCATACTCTTTTCTTTGCATAGTGCTCAATGGAGTTTGGCGATTTCTCCTCTGACCGTGTTATACCATATCCTGAAAGAAATAAGAATACGACTAATGCAAAAGTTCCACCAAACCAAGGAAGGATACGTTCCAATATATTTGGATCTGAAATTGTATGCAAGTTATATAAGCACCAATGGTGACAGATAATTAAAATGGCACTAAAGCCTTTCAAAGCATTACTTACTTGAGGACTAAGATAGTATTCATATCTTTCTTGTTTCGACTTGCCCCCCCCAGATACAGGAGTGGTCAAATAATTATATATCAGGTAGACGTATAATGAAAATACTATCAATAAAGCTAATATCGTATGTCCCATTACAGTTTTTCTCCTAAGATTGAACGAATGATATTTTCACACGCAGTACGACCATAAGGAGGCTTGAGATACTTGTCGTGGAACTTATGCCGTTTGTCCTTCAACTTATCTTTGCCTTCAATGACTTCATTTATAAAGCCTTCAATCTGTTCGTGTGTCAATCCATGCTCGTAACAATCAAAACATTGCTTACCAAACTCATTGAACTCTGCTCTAACGCGATTTTCTGAGCCGTTAATCATATACATGGCAGGCTTATTCATGAACAAATATTCTGCAGTGAATGAGCCACAGTCATGGATTATGGCATCTGAATATTTGAATAGTCCTATGTACTCTCCATACTCTACTTGGGCATAATCTAAAGATTCCCATTCGTGGTAGTAAGCATCAGTGCGCTCTTTACCCCAAATAGAATTAAGCTTCTTTCGAAGGTTTGGATGTGGCTTAAAGGTGAATGTAACATTATCCTTATATTTTTTTGCCATCTCCAACAAGAAATCTCCATTCTCAAGGAACGTAGCTAGTTCTATTCCTTTGCCATTGGTACCATTGAAAGAATGATGTGGAGCATAAATAATTCGTTTCTTCCCTGTCTTATCTTTCCAAGGATCTGGAGTTTTAGACTTATCTAGAAGTAATAGGTCAACAATTGGCGTTCCATAGGCTCTAACATTATGAGCCTTATAGCCAAGGTTCTCTTTATAAGACTCCTTTATCAATTCATTTTCAACATAATATCTATAGGCGTAATAATACAAAGGACACTGGAAGTGCTGCTTAAGACCAATCGTTGGTATACCATAAGGGAAGCCTATCGGTATTGCTTTTGCATGCTTTTTGAAAACATGTGCAGGTTGATATGAGCCATCATAAGGCTTATAGTAAATAATAAAGTCCGGATCAATCTTATTAATTGATTTGTCATCTTTGTCCAAGTCTATAAAATCGTAGTCTTTTTCTTTAAGATATTGCATAAGAATAGGCTTAGAACCCGGGGCTTCAACAGTATTGTCAGTCACACCTAATATAGGTTCAAATCTATCATGCTTAAGTAAAGCTAAATAGAACATTTCGGTCTTCCAAGAAGATAATTCTGCCAAAACAAAAAGAACTTTTATTTTGTTCTTTTTTCTAATGCGAGGAACTTGATAAGCTATATAGCCTCGGTAAATAAAATAATGAATTTCATTCAGAAAATCTATCCAACTTGTTTTAATGGTTTTCATTACTTTAAACAAGGACGGATAATTAATTCTAAAATATTCCTTTGTCTTTCCCATTTCTCCTATTTGATATTATCTCTCAGAATTCCTATATTTTCAGAATACTTTTCAACTTTACCCTTAAAAATTGATGATGTACCGCCCACGAAAATATTCGCTCCAATCTCACGCAAAGATTTTGCGTGTTCTGGTGTAATATTACCATCAACTTCTATTGCAAGTTCTTCATGATGTTCACGTTTCAATAAATCAACAAGTTTCTTTGCCTTTCTGATTGTACTTGGAACAATATGCTGTCCAGCAAACCCAGGGTTTACCATGAGCAAATTTATTCCATCAATATAATCGAGAACTTCTTCAATATTGCTAACCGGAGTAGCTGGATTAATGGCAATAAAACGCTTACAACCATAAGGTTTAAGCCAATCCAATAAACGTTGAACCTGAAAAGTGCTTTCGTAATGAACACTTACAATGTCAGTCGGCTTTATGCCTATCCAACGAAGTTTGTATTCTGGATCTTTTATCATGAGATGTAAATCAAGTGGAATATCAGTAAGTTCACGAAGACCTCTGATATAGTCTACACCTAAGCCAAAGTTTGGCACGAATGTACCATCCATCATGTCAATATGAAGATGTTCTACACCCTCTTTCTCGAATACGTTAATTGTTTCCCGCAAATCAAGCAGTCGGGAATACATCATTGATGCGGAAATTTCTCCTTTTCTCTTATTCATTCCAAATAGTCATTACTTTACAATAAGGTTGTTTGTGTTCATGCATTAGATTCAAACCTTCTTTCAAGTCCTCTTGCTTAAATCTATGACTGATAAGTGGTAGGACATCAATAGAATGGGTAGCTATTGCATTAAGTGCTTCTGTCCAATCTGATGGATTGCTCCCATCATACTTTGAGTTCCATGTTCCCTTTACTGTCAATTGCTTACGCAAGATTCGCCAATATACATCTTGGCTTAACTGTATATCGCCAGATGGATTACCCATAAGCAGTGCTGTCGAACCTGGAGCTGTTATTGAGATTGCTTCCGATATCGAGCCAGGAGTTCCTACAGCTTCCAGTACGAAGTCATATACACCTAATTCATCCTTGGAACTATCTACATAATCAAGCCTCATACCCTCAACAAGTTCTCTCTTCTGCTCTGAGCGACCTATGACCTTTACAGTTGATGCGCCTTTAGATTTTGCCCACAATCCGGCACCAATACCAATCATACCAGTACCTACAATTGCAACATTCTGACCTTCCTTGACTTCACCACGTTTTATAGCATGTAAAGCTACCGAAAGAGGCTCAAGCATCGCTGCCTGCTCATAGCTTACAGAATCGGGTAATGGAACAAGGTTCCATATAGGTACTGCGACATATTCTGCAAATCCACCGTCTCTGCGAGAGCCGAGATAGTCATAATGAGCACACATCTCATAGTTTTTCTTCTTACATTGGTCGCAGTGACGGCATGGAATCAGAGGAAATATTCCGCATCGCTTACCTATAAGCGATTGGTACTTATCATTACCAACGGCATAAACCTCACCAGAAAATTCATGACCGGGTATTGTTGGAAAATGATAAGTTCCCTTTGTGAAGACACGAGGAATGTCTGAACTGCATATGCCAGCGGCATGTACTTTCAGTATACACCAACTATCATCTGGCAACTGGGGTATGTCTATATCTTCATATCTCAGATCGTTTACTGCATGTAATCTATATGCTTTCATTACTTTTATTTATTCTTAATTATGTTCTTAAAGTTAACAAGGTCTTCCGGTGTCGTAATCTTGAAGTTCATTTCTGAACCTTCTGCAAGTTTTACATTCATACCGCCTTTATAGGCAATCTCTGTGCTGCCTTTTATTGCGGCAACTTGATCTATTGGCATACTTTCATGAATCTTCATATATTTGCCAAACAAGAAGCTCTCAGGAGCTTGACCTGCAAAAAGTTGATCGCGATTGAGAAGTTGCTTAATGTCCTTACCGTTTTCGCTAAGATAGATAGTATCTTTCATGTGAATGACAGGAAGTACGCCATCATAGTGATCTTTAGCAATCCCATCAATACACTGATCAATAATATGGTCAGTGACAAGAGGTCTTGCTGCATCATGGATTATTACTATATCATTATCGCTAGCTCCCAGCCCTTTAGCTTTCTTCAAGGCGTTGAAGATCGATAACTGACGTGTTTCACCTGGAGCAGCATAATGTATCGGTTTTTCAATATGTGCCAACTTATCCCTGAGATAATCAATCCAAGATTCTGCTGCGCCAATAATAATGCAATCTATTTCTTTCCTCTTCGAAAACGTTTCAACGCAATAAGAGATTATAGGCTTGCCATCAACCTCTATATATTGTTTTGGTATCGACGCACCCAATCGGGTACCTATACCACCTGATAAAATAATTGCTATGTTCATCTTTATTAATTTTTTTTCAATAATACTGTAAACGTTCTAATGTTGCCTAACGCTTTAGAATAAGTTACTTTCGAGGATCAGGATTTCTGCAAGGTTGAGTAAGATTAAGTCTATTTCATCAATCGCGAGTAGTGCGGACTGCATTTGAGCTTAGTCACGATTGCCCTCAGAGAACTTCTTGAAGATGCTCTGAAAATAATTCTATACCTTCTCGCACATCATAAGATGGGTAAATGCATTTCCGTTAGCTTACCCATTTAAAGCTACCCGCATTCGCTTAGGACAATTATACATCATAATCAACTGGTATATAGATGGATTACTTCTAGTATCTAGAATGAAAACTATTAGTCTCTCAATGGGAAACCATTGGTTTCCCGGTTTGGAACTTTTGGTTTCTCAACTTGGAACTACTGGTTTCTCATCGGAGAACTTTTGCTTTGCCAATTAAAAGTCGTATTCTTCGTAGTAGCTATCGAAGACGGGAGGCTCGTTCCAGCCACAAGCGCGGCAGATAGCTGCTATCTCGTTGCGGTCGGCGGGGGTGATAGGGGTGGTGCCGTTGCGGAACTTGAAGTACTTGGTCTTGGTGAAGTGCTGTATCAGGGCCTTGCGGATGACCTTGGCCTTACCCTCTGGAATGTTCTCATAGAAGTTGAGCATACCACGTGCCATCTTAGCCTTGGCGTCGGAACGGAAGTCGGTGCAGGTACCAGCGACAACATCCTTGCGGTTGGGGTTGACAATACCATCTTTTACATCGTCTTTATTTATGACATTTTTGTCAATATAACCATATATGTACATTCCATCTTTTATCGCAGACCCACTAATTACTGCTCGCCAAAATCGGGGTTGTCGGCATTATCCCATATAAGGTAAGTGGGTAAGAACATTAATGGGTAAATGCCTGTTTCGATATAATTCAAATCTGCACATCCTAAATCTTTCATCACAGAGAGATTTGTGTCCAACTCACCACATATCTTCTTATCGACCATGTCTTTGGAATAAACAGTCTTCAGTTGCTCTGACAACTCCTCGAGACCTGAATTGACAATAGCCTTAACGACATGGCTGACAACGTATTTGTCGCAGATATTTCCTGTAGGGTAATCAGAGATATAGACATCAAGAACCTTGCTGAAAATGCCAGACAACTCGTCATGTACCTTCTTGTTATAGTCTTCAGTCTTGGTCTCTGTATCACAACCCATCCTTGCCAATAGATCGGCTACAATTCGTTTTGAGTAGTCAGTTAAACCTCCCTCCAATAAGAATTGCTCAAGTTGTTTTGGTTCATATTCAAAAACTATCGACAATATCGGCAATATGTACGTAAAGCCATTATAGTCAGGAAGGTTGAATCTGATTATGTCTTCCGACTGACGCAGCACTTCAAGTACTACATCAAAAGAAGAGAAAGAGTATGAGGTCAAAAGGGTTATGAGAGTATTCCTTATGATGAAATGGTTGACAGTCGTATCTGACTCCAACTGCTCTGCACTTTTGCCCCATTGCTTGCCAAGCTCCCAAAGGATTAACTGTTCTTCATCAGCACAGAATTCTTCTGTAGGAATGTCGAACAGGTGGTCAAACTCACGTCGGGTGATGTCCAAAGGGCCTTTTGAAAGTGTAGTAAACACCTCCTGATGTTTTATGTTTAGATCCTTCGGGTAGTCCTTACCTTTATATGTATATTCCACAATATCTTGTTTTAGTTATTTATCTGAACACGCACGGTATGGTGTTTTTATGGTACAAATATTAGCTGCAACGTTTTTAAGGTCATTCCACATCCGAGGATTGCATATCCTCTTCCGTTGGGAGTTTGTGCAATAAGACATATCGTTGTGCCAAATCATGCCAATCTGTAAGTCGGGAGATCTGCCACATCTCAACAGCCGCATGGATGGTAGGCTTGAGAAAGTCTATGATGGGCTTGAAGTTTCGTAAGAAGTTATAATTCAGAGGAGCATCCTGATAGGCATGCAACATGCGAACTATCTTCTCTATATTAATGTCTTTCAACTCCTTCTTAAAACCGGCTAATTCGGGAGATACATAAAAATCTGTATTGCTATTAAGCAGTTCCGGCATATAGACATGACCTCTTTTAATCATGTCTGATTTTAGTCGATCTTTTCCTTCTTTCTCCATTTTATGGTATTCATCCATAAAACCGCTCCAATTCACGAAAAATATCAGACTCTTGCACTCCTCATCCTTTTTGACTCCAATATGTGCATAGTAAGTAAAATCACCCTTTTTAGGCTTTAATCCATACGGAAATTTATACTTCTTATCAATGAAGACTTTCGTAAGATCGAGATTGAGAATGATTTCAGTAAAATCCTTATGTTCAAGCAATGTATATATGCCATCCTTACCAATCTCTTTACCTGGTGTAGGAGTGAGGAAAGGACGAAGCTGCACATTGGGTACAAGGTCTTTTAGACCCATGGAGACACTTTCATCAGAATTGATAAAATATGAATTGAGCGCCTCTAATACAGATTCTGTGGTGGAATCGGCGTTCTCAATGAATGCAGCCTGCAAGGCGAGGGAATTTCTCCGAACATTGTCCTTTTCAGCAAGTGAAGAAACTAATAGCATGCGCTTGACATCATCCATTGCCTTTCCCTTGCTGAGATTGAGAAGAATATTACGAAGTGCAGGTCCTGCGTCATTGGTGAAGTAGGTTGCCTGAAGTTTGCCTATCAGGTAATCTATGAACCTCCATGTGTTTACTTTTTTGGCGTTTTCACCATTGGGGGCCTCACGGACTATTAGATAGTTGAATTTTCTGATGTTTGATATGCTTACCGCACAAGAACCGGTACGAATAAAAAGCCTGTGATCCTTTTTCCCGTTTCTCTTAACCTGTTTGATAACGCCTTGAAATTTGAAGAAAGGTCCGTTGACCATACATACCGTATCATACTCGGATTCAATTTCTTTATATGTCTTAGAGTCTATGATTTCAACATCTTCCAAGGATTTCTCGGCTTCTTTCTGACAGTTGAGAATAGAGAACAACCTCATAGATTGCTCAGGAACTTTAGCCATTGATAACCGTTCGTCAAGAGTTATGGCTTCAGAAGAATAACTTAACAGGTGTGCGTTTGATTCATACTGGGTTCCGTCTTTGTGGATAAAAAAGCCAGAACCTTTCATCATGGCCTTCAATATCCCGATATCTTTTTTAAGGACATGTATAAACAAGATACCATCAATGAGCGGTTTGAACCTTACGCTCTGTTTATTTTCTTTATTGGACGTTGTAACACGCCTTAGAGGAAGTCTGGCAGATATTTGAGGGACTTTGCTCAGTTCCTCTTTAGCGTTATGCTCCTTGCCGAAATCAGTCTTTATAACGTACCACATGAGCCTATTGTAGTCTTTTGTATTATAAAAAGGTGGTACATTCCTCTACCTCCCTCGGAAAGGTGATTTCCTTCCCAGGTCAAGGTCTTGTTGAGTCAGACCCAAGTACAGATGATTCATAGATACACTTCCACTTCTCAAATGTACTAATTGGCTATCAAGATAGCCTATACTCTCCACCGTACGAGTCGGCTTTGATACGCAATTCAACAAATTAAAGACCATTACGACGCTTTTTGAGTAAACAATCGTATATTATCGTCCTCTCTATGCAGAGATGTCTTACATCATCGCTATAAGAGTTTGACAAGCTTTTTTACTAAATAGAATCAAGCCTTTCCTGCTATAATCCCACTTATGCATAAAAACCGCTGCAAATATACAGATTTTTCTAAATACCAACAAATTATTCCCCCTTTTTTAGGCTTTCCTAGGCAAAAATGTTAAGCCCCATTATAACGTTCTACCAGACAACGGCTAACCCTCCTATGCGAATAGTGCTCATAGTGGCATAAAGAAAACTAAGTCTGATAGTGACTGGTAATCAAAGTATACTGATCTCTTCATTCACAAACGAGGGCTAATAAGCAAGCAGGTATTGTCAGTTAGCGAACTGACAATACCTGCAATTTTACTTCCAGTCGATTTTAATGTCACGAAGACTAAAGAGCGTAGTTCCGCCACCACCATAGAAAGAGATGTTTGAAATACGCGCATTAGCCGATACATTCGTGAACTTTAGGTATATCTTCGTATTGATATTCCTTCGGAGAACTTCATAGTTGCTCAGACCGCCAACAGACATTGAATCCTCCGAGCACTGATAGATGTTGCCGTCATAATCATTAAGGGATGCACCATGAAGAATCTTTGGGAAAGCATCATCACCTGTATTAAGCGCCATCAGCGTGACAATAACATTGCCAGTTTTGGTATTTCCTTCAGTTGAAGCAATTCCATACTTGACACTATCCACTGTCACGGAAAGAATCTGGCGAATGTCCAACTGCTTTTTGTACTCAGCATTCCGATCTGCCAGCTCGTTAAGTCGGGATTGCATTGAAGCAATTAGACCGTTCTGCGTTTCAACTTGACCCTTCAGGGTCTTTAGTTCTTCTTCAAGTGTCTTGACACGGTCCTCTACTTTTATTGTCTGTCCTGACATCGTGGCGGAGAAAGCCACACACATGATAAGCGTAATGATTTTGTTCATAAGATACGTTGTTGATGTACGGTACAAAGGTAATAATAATTTCTAAAAAGCCATAGGGATATTCCCTACAGATTGAGAGAATATCCCTATTGATCCTTAATCACTTGTGAAAACTTACTGTGAGTTGAGCAGGCTTTTTATCATCTCGTCTATCTCACGGTTCACTCGGGCAAAGTTGCGGTTGAGCATGACTTCCTTCTGACGGGCATCCTTGAAGGCGTAGATCTTGGGGAGGTCAACGTACTGGGCTTCTTCTTTCTTGATCTCAGCCATATTAAAGTTGGTTTTGCAAAAATACTTGGTCGTCTTGAACTCCGGGCTATCCTCAAGGTTGATGCTGCTGAAGGAACTACGCTCCGTGGGCGTAAAGTCACGCGCAGCCTGTCCGGCGAGCCAGCCAGTGGCCATGTCGGCTATCTTGGCGGCAGGGACGAGGTTGTCCATTTTCTCGCTGATGGACGTGCTGACCTTTGAGTCATTGATGGTGATGGACTTACTTGTCTGCTTGGCTTTGCCGAAGACATCGTTCTGAGCCCATTCGAGGGTTTCTTTGTTGCGGGCAGCACCCATGAAGATATTGCCGCAGGTGGTGATGATCTTCTGCATACCGTTCTTGCCGTAGTCGGCCTCCAACTGGGGAAGTTCCTGAAAGCCGAGGGTGACAGCCACCTTGTTGCTTCGCGCAGTACCGATCAGGCGGTCTATCTTGTGGAAGTAGAGCGTGGGCAGCTCATCGACGATGATGCTCACGGGCAAATTGCCCTTGCTGTTGATACGTGTTACGAGACGGTTGAGGATGAGGGCGTTGAGCGAGCCGATGACCTGTTCCTTTTCGGGGTCGTTGGCAATGACTAGGTAGCTGGGGCTGTTCCTGTCGGAAATCTTCAAGTCGAAGTCATCGCCGGTGAACACCCAGTAAGCCTCAGGGGAAACAGGACGGGCGGCATTGACACGGAGCGTACCCACCATACCTTCCAACTGGTCGTTGGCCTTGTTCTTGTAGGCGGACTGGAACGGTGCCATCAAGGACATGATTTTGGGGTCGTCCATTAGTATGTCGAATACTTCGCTATAGCTACGGCCTAAGAAGCTCAGTACATGGGGCATGTCGGAGTACTCGCCGGTGATGGTGTCGGGCTCCACCTCATTGCCGTTCTCGTCCTCATACCAACTGCGTGTGATGGTGATTTCCTTCTGGTTGCGGTCGAGATAGCTGAAGCCGTTGAGGTCGACGAACATACCGTCGGCATCGGTGGAGACGTTGTTGCTCTCCCTATCGGTGAAGTCAAGAACCACGTTGCCACGTTCGTCCAGAGCCTTATAGTCGCGCCACTTCCTTGTGACGAGCTTCAGTTTTCTGCCGTCGTACTCGACATAGCGGGTGAGCTTCCTGCCGTTCTTGTAGCCAGTCGGATGGAAGTTGACGAAGAAGTAGATGATGGCGGCAAGGAAGTTCTCGGCGGAGTTCTGGAAGAATGCCTCGGAGCCGCCTTTCTTCTCGCCACCGCCTTTGTTGAGGGAGGACAGGAGGGTGGCTGCTGTCTCGGAGGCTGCTGCAAGGTCGGGAATGTACTTCCGCTGAATGGGGTTCACACGATTAGAGTACTCCACATCAGTGAAGTTGACGATGCGGAAGCCGCAGTTATTGGGCAGCGTTCCCTGCTTGCGGTTCTTGCAGTACTGGTAGAAGAGGTTGCGGGTCAGTGCAGGGAACTTGTAGTCATAGACCATCATGGCAAAGCCCTTGGCACTGTGCTGGCGGATGAACGGGTCGATGATGCCGAAGGACTTACCCGATCCGGGCGTACCCAGTACGATGGTGGCACGGAAGGGGTTGATGATGTTGATCCAGCCGTGGTTCAGCTTCTTCTTGTAGTAATAGACCATAGGGATATTGACGCTGTACTCGTTCTCTTCCTTGTTACGGCTCTGCTCAAAGCTCTCATTGTCGAAATTCCATTTATCGTCGCCAATCTTCATGCCCAAGTACTGCGCGATGGCATCGAAGCCCTGATGGATGAGCATAGTGCCGACAACGGAACAGAGGACATAGAGGCAGCGGTTGAGTGGATAACCGGCAAAAGCGCCGTTGAGGGGCATGCCGTAGAAGACAAAGCACAGGACAATCATGGTTGCTCCGGCGAGGACAGGATAGAGCACCATGGTCTTGATATTCCATTTCAGGCTCTTCCGTGCTTTCGTTCCGATGCAGGTAACGGTAATGCAGATAAGCTCCATCACCTTGCAGGTGGCAACGGAGTCAAAGACCTTGAAGCGATGAAAGAGCTCAAGGACAAAGGCAATCATGCGGTTGTCAGAGGTAATGGGGAGATTCATCACAATCTCTACAATCAGTATCACGTAGATGCACGAGCGGAACATGTTGTACATCTGTTGCTGTTCACGGGTTTCTTCCACGGTTTTAAGGAGTTAGGAGTTAGAAATTAGGAGTTAGGAGTTTCGCACGGTTGGATTGTTGATGCATAGCATTTGCCAACGACATCGCGGGCTTTCGCAATGCAAGTCGTTGGCGTTTGTCGCAGATGTCACTGGCATTTGCCGCACACCAAGAAGGCATATCTATTTAGCCTTTGAAAGGCTCTATTGCAGGTTTATCAATAGCTCCGGCGCGAAGCTGTCGGCATTGAGGATGTCACGGTAGTTGCTGTCGAGATAGCTGACACGGCCGCTTATCTGGTCCTCGGTGATTTCAAGGCGGAGCTTCTTTTCTTCGGGGAAGGTGAGCTTCTTGAGGACGATGACGTTGCGGTAGGCCTTGGTGAAGTGGTCGGCATGGTTGACCATGTACACCGGGGTGAGCTCGATGGTCTGCGAGTTCGTGGCCTTGAGCTCCTTTTTGTCCATCAGTTTCAGTCGGATCTCGGCGATGTCGTACTTGATGTTGCTCTTGTTCTGCAACGAGAAGTCAATGAAGAAGTAGTCACCGACGGTGTAGATATTGTTCACCTGCGCACGGATGCCGTACTGCTTGCTGTGCACGCGGAAGCACTTGCGGCGGCTCGTGAAGATGGACCAGCAGAGACGGGACATGTCGCCCTGCGTCATGCTGACCTCCGGGTTGGTGTAGTCGCGGATGTCGTTCTGTCCGACGGTATAGACGGAGTGGGCTCGCTTGGGGGCTTTGGTGTAATAGACGGTGAACTGTGCGATGTGACGTTCGCCGATGACCGTTACCGTTCCCGCCAGTTCGTTGTCCATCAGCGTGGACTTTGGCTTCAGTCGAACGATGTTGTCGGCGCACTGGTTGCCCACGAGCTTGTCGGTGGAGATGTCCACGAGCTTGATGTTCTCCGGCATGATGAGATGGGTGGTCACCTGATCGTTGACGTATATGACCGTCTTCTGTAGGTTGCTCTCGAAGATGCGGGCATCGTCCTCCGTGAGACGGTGGATGTAACGGACCTTTACTGTGTCAGGCTGTGCTGCATGGATGGTCATTGAAAGTAAAAGTGCGAGTGTAAGAAGTATCTTTTTCATATTCATAATGGATTTGGTATTGTTGTTATTGAAATGTTTTTTGAACGCTTGAGGCATTGTACTCCCCTCCCTATTGGGGAGGGACTGGGGGTGAGGCCTTATTCTTGCTGTGTGTTTATAAGATAGACAATGGTGTTGTACTTGATTTTGGCTTTGTTCTTACGGATGTTCTTCGATACGGCTGAGCTTGCAGACTGGTACATGTTCTGCAGGGCTTGCAGGGCGATAATCTCCGGGGACACGCCGCCGGTGCCGTTCACGTCGAACTGGATGTTCTGAGCGGCGACATTGGAACCTGCGTCCTTCATCATCTCACGGAACGTGGACTCGGGGACGTAGAAGCCCTCCATGCCGTCGTTGTCGAAGACGCTGAGATTAACCTTTATGAACTTGTTGCCGACGAGGATACTCGTGATGTTGGCCATGACACGCTGCTGTCCGAAGCCCGTGACGATGCCGTAGAGATAGGAGCCTTTCTTGAGACGGATGCCCTTGACGGTCACGTCGTCGAGGAGCTTGAATCGGAGTCTTGTGCCCTCACGCGCCTTGGTGGTCTTGTCAATCATCGCCTTGATGAGCGGCTCATCGACATTCTCGGTACTGGCCACGGTGTTGAACTTCTCGCTGTTGTCTTCCTTGACCTTTTCGACGACCTCGGTTTTCTCCTCCTTCTTGCCTTTCTTCTTGGTGTTTCCGGTGAGTGCGTCGATCATCGCTTGTTGCTGTCGTCTTTCCTCGGCTTCCTCTTCCTTGTCGCGCTGCTCCTGCTCGGCATAGTAGCGGCGCTGGCGGTCCATGCTGCGGTTCTGGATGCGCTCCAGCTCACGGGCATAGTCGTTGAGGTCGTCCTGCTGGGTGCGTCCGCTGTGCCATAGCCGCCACTGCCATAGCCGTTGATGCGGTTCATGTTGGCTTGCTGACGCTCTCGGAGGTCCTGCTCGGCTTTCATCTGGCGGAGACGCTCGGCATTGACGGCATTGATGTCCTGCCGCTCCTTGTCGTTGTAACCGCTGCCGGTGGTGTCCTTCTGCTCATAGTCGTCGCCGATGCCATCAACGGCGGTGAAGGCCCCGCCCTCGGCAAAGTGCTTATTCATGGCCGTCATCTTGTCGTCCATGCCCTCGCTGCGTGCTTCGGGGAGGCTCATGTTGATGGAGTCGGTGACTACGTTCTTGGCAGTCTTGCCGTTGCCCTTGAAGGTCTGCATGTCGAAGTAGATGAGCCCCAGCAGGGGCAGGAAGATGACCATAGGGAAAATGTACTTGGGTTGTCTGAGGTTCAGACGCTTGAGTTTCTGTAAGTCCATATCATATGTTTTTTATTGTTTTCTGTTTATTGTTTGTTGTCGAGATACTTGACCACGAGTTCCAACTGGCGGTACTTGACCACGATATCCACGGAGTCCTGGTGACTTTTTATGGGCAGACGGACGAGGGAGTCGAGGTCGTGCTTGAGCTGCTGGCCCTTGTTGGTGAGCTCCACGGTCTGGTCCACCTGCATGGACTTCAGACGCTGGATGCGGCGGATGCCGTCGAAGGTGGGTTTCACCTCTCTGAAGTCGGAGAGCATGTCGGCCTCGTTGTAGGTGCTGGTCAGCGTGAGCCAGCTGCCGATGACGAGTGAGAGCATGAGCATGCTGATGGTGATGACGGACACCCGTTTCTTGTGCCTGTCAGCCCATTGGTTGGCTTTTTCTATCTTCTCACGGAGCTTGAACTTGACTGTCAGCGACTTGATGCCTTCTGCTATCTTGGCATCTTTTTTGCCTTGGTGCGTTTAAATATCTTCATGGTATTCAATTTGTTAGTAGTCCAAATCTTTGTTTTCAAGGGTTCTCCAGTTGGTGATGAGCAGTCCGTGGGGATTGTTCTGCGTTCTCGGCACGTTCTCTATCTCGCCAACGGTAATGATGGAGCGTTTGAGGTCACGGCTTCGGCGCTTGATAAGCTGCGTGCCGAAGTACTTGAACTTCTTCTCGTGCTCGTCGAACTGAATGGAGTCGCACTTGATGGTGCAGACGGCAGAGGAAGAAATAATGTCGGAGTAGAAGCCGTTCTCTTCCATAGCCTGTTTCTGCTTCATGGCCGTGTCGTCCGCCATATACAGTGCCTTGCCGAGTGTCCATTTGATGTAGTCATTGTCGGGAGGCAGGTTGAAGA
>ERZ772881.1927-NODE-1927-length-16588-cov-4.435674_pt1 | contig 16588 bp, 13 predicted proteins | sample MGYA00580581_ERZ772881 | MGnify/ENA primary metagenome ERZ772881 (study PRJEB29015, sample SAMEA2737668) | human gut metagenome | biome: human gut; feature: human-associated habitat; material: faeces | place: China | collected 2012 ...
CGGGGTGATGTCATAATACTCGCGGAAGGTGCGGCCGCCGTGGCTGAGCATGATGGGCACGATCTCGATGCCGTGCTGCTCCACGAGGGCCTGCGGAATATCGGACGAGGAATCCGTCAGAATATGTATCTTCTCCATATTTTTCTCCTTTATGCCTGCGGAAACGGTCCGGCAAGCTTCAGATTTTCAAAGCCGGTCTGCCGCAGTGCCTCAAACACGATAACAGCGACCGAGTTAGACAGATTAAGGCTGCGCGCACCCTCTCTCATGGGAATGCGAACGCAGCGTTCCGGGTGCTCGATGAGCAGCGCTTCCGGCAGACCGGCATCTTCCCGCCCGAACACGAGGTATGCTCCGTCCGGGTAGGCGACGTCGGTGTAGCGCTGGGGCGCTTTGGTGGTAAAGTAGTAGAACGGGCCTTTGTTCCGGGCAAAGAAATCCTCCAGCCCATCATAGTAATTGATGTCGAGGTAGTGCCAGTAGTCCAGTCCGGCATGCTTGAGCTTTTTGTCATCGATGGCAAAGCCCATGGGCCCCACCAGATGCAGGCGGCAGGCCGTGCAGGCACAGGTGCGGGCCACGTTGCCGGTGTTCTGAGGGATGCGCGGCTCCACCAGAACGATGTTCAGGGTCGGTTTTTCACTCATCGCTGTTTACTCCTCCCGCATCGGACACAGGCGGGGCAGCAGCGGCTCGAACCAGACACCGAAGCGGGTGTCCTGCCCGGCGGGGGTGTTCTGGATGGCCAGCGACACGAACTCGGCGGCGTTGTCGGCGGCGGCGCTCAGGGCGTTGCCCTGGATCAGGGAGCCGATGAGCACCGCACCGTACAGGTCGCCCGTGCCGGGGAAGCTGCGGTCGATGTGCAGCTTTTTGACCACAAAGCGGTCAGAGCCGCTGCCGGCGCAGCCGATGTACTTGCCCAGCGGCAGGCCGGTGACCACGGCACTGGGGGCCAGAGCCGTCAGCTCGTCGGCCAGTGCCTGGGCGGCTGCGTCATCCAGCGGATCATCCACGGGAGTACGCTGCAGCAAAAGCTGCGCCTCGGTGTAGTTGGGCAAGATCAGGTCTGCCGCGCGGCACAGGCTGCGGATGCGCTCGACCAGTGCCGGGGTAACGGTGGAATAGGCCTTGCCGTTATCGCCCATTACGGGGTCCACCACTTTGTAGGCGGCAGGCCACAGGGCAAAGGCTTTTTCAGCCAGCGCTACCTGCGCCTCGCCGCCCAGATAGCCGGTATAGATACAATCAAATTGCAGTCCAAGGGTCTGGTAGTGCTCCAGTGCGGCCATGCCGTAGGCACTGCCGTCCATCCGGGCGGGGGTGCCAAGGCCGCCGGTGTGGGTAGAAAGAACCACCGTGGGCAGCGCCACCGGCTGGAAGCCCATGACCGACAGCACAGGCAGGATCACCGCAAGGCTGCACCGGCCCACGCCGGACAGATCGTGGATGCAAAGGATCTTTTTGGGTTCAACGGGTTTTTGCAAATAGGAAAACCTCCTTGCTGAAAAGCCGCGCACAGCGGCTTATAAAAAGCATCATAGAACAGTATACCACAAATTGCTGCATAAAAAAAGCGTATACCAGATTCTTTTGCGGAAATAATAGCACTGCAAGCCCTGTCATGACAGGCCGAAAGGAGAAATTCAGGATGAAACAGCGAGAAAATTCCGCCGCAGGCATGGTGGTGGGCATGGCCACCGGTGCAGTCCTTGGGGCTGCCGGTGCCATGATGGCTACCCAGAGCAAGCGCCAGATGCGCCGCAATGTGCGCAAGGTGATGAAGGGCGCGGAAAATGCGGTGATGCAGCTGGATAAAATGGCCGCCGACTTTGTGGAAAAGCACATCGACTGCTGAACAGCAAAAGCGCCGTCCCGGGTGGAACGGCGCTTTTGTTATCGTGCGGTTTATTTTGCCCAGATGCACATCCGGGCGGTGGTGTTGATCTCGCCCAGCAGGCTCAGATCCATCTGGATGTTGCAGGTCACGGTCAGCGCCTTATTCACATCGCTGCCGGTCAGCACCGAGGCGGGCATGTTCTTGATGGTGAGCACGCCGGTGCCCTTGGCAACATCGCCGGAGACGGTGCCGGTGTAGGTCACATCACCAATGGTCAGGCCGGACAGATAGCCGGTGACACCCAGCTTGGATACCTGCATGACCGGCAGGGTCAGGGTGTAAGTGCCGTTGGCCTGCCGGGTGAGGGTGGCGGTGCGGTTGGAATCGATGCCGCTGTTGGCCATGGATTCCTTATCGGAGCGTTCCTTCCAGAATTTCACACCGACATTCTGGCTGCTGGCGGCACCGGCACTGACAGCCAGCACCAACAGCAGCACCAGCGAGATCAGCGCTGCGCCGGAGCGTTTGAATGTATTTTTCATAAAGATCAACCTTTCCTGGCCGCGCGTGTGCGGCCTGCTCTGGTGTCCTGTTGGGGCAGGACACAGGGTTTGTCAACGCCAAAATATCACGCCAGCGATAATATGTCAATCTGCTTCGTGAGTTTTTCACAAAAAAGTTTCACTTATGAAATCAAAAGTAGAAAAAATATCCGCTCCCCTGTGCGGGAAGCGGATATTGTAAAACCTCTCAGGCTCTTTGCGCCAGATCCCGTAATAGGGGAGGCAAGCCGCAGGTGGCGGAGAGATTACACTTCAAAATTGGGGTCGTCCTTCAGCATGTGGATGTTGGTCATGAAGGCGCTCTGCTCGGGGTCGGTGAACTCGGCCTCCTTCACATACTTGTTCAGCACAGCAGCGGTGCGCACGGGGTCGGCAATGGTACCGGCACCGCCGATGCAGCCGCCGGGGCAGCCCATGCCCTCCAGCAGGTAGCCGTTGTACTTGCCGGCCTTGGCCAGCATCAGCAGCTTCTTGCACTCGGCCAGACCCTGTGCAGAGGCGATCTTCACCTCCATGTCGGGACGCCATTCCTTGATCTTGTCGGCAACGGCCTTGGCCACACCGCCGGACTGTGCAAAGCCGCGGCCGGCAGCAGAAGCGTAGCACAGATCCATCTCGGCGGGATCCACTTCCAGATTGTCCAGATCCAGATCCTTTGCCTCAATGATACCGGCCAGCTCCTCAAAGGTCAGCACGAAGTCCACGTCGGAGCGGACGGTGCGGCGGGAGGCCTCCAGCTTCTTGGCGGCGCAGGGTCCGATGAAGCACATACGGGCATCGGGGTCGGCCTGCTTCATCATGCGGGCGGTGAACACCATGGGGGTCATGGTCATGGAGATGTTCTTGGCAAGGCCGGGGAAGGCGGTCTTTGCCATCATGCTCCATGCCGGGCAGCAGGAGGTAGCCATGAAGTCCAGCTTCTCGGGCACTTCCTCAAGGAAGTCGTGTGCCTCGTCCACGGTGCACAGGTCGGCACCAATGGCAACCTCCACCACATCACAGAAGCCGATGGCCTTCAGGGCAGCCTTCAGCTTGCCGGTGGAAGCCAGAGAGGGGAACTGGTTGATAAAGGCGGGAGCAACCAGTGCATAGATGCGGTCGCCGCGGTTGAAGCCCTGGATCAGCTGATAGATCTGGCCCTTGTCGGCAATGGCACCGAAGGGGCAGTTCACCAGACACTGGCCGCAGTTGACGCACTTATCGTAGTCGATGTCCGCCCGGCCGTACTGGTCCTTGCCGATGGCGTTCATGCCGCAGGCCTCCTGACAGGGCCGCAGGAACTTGATGATGGCCTGATAGGAGCAGGCCTCCTTGCAGCGGCCGCACTTGATGCATTTGGTCTGATCGATGCGGGCCCGGCCATGCTCCAGCTCGATGGCGCCCTTGGGGCAGGACTGATAGCAGTGCTTGGCCAAGCACCCCTGACAGGCCTGCGTCACCTCGTAGTGGGTGTCCGGGCAGGCGTGACAGGCGTACTTGATGATGTTGATCAGCGGTGGATCGTAGTACTTTTCGGAGATGGCGCTAGCCTCCACGCCGTCGGAGATCATGTTCTCCTCCGTCACGTCCCGCAGCGGCAGACCCATGGCCAGCCGGATGCGCTCACCAACGATGGCCCGCTCCAGAAAAATGGATTCCCGATAGGTCCCCACCTCACCGGGGATGATCTCATAGGGCAGCTTCTCCATGCGGGAGCAGTAGTCCCCACCCTCATAAGCCAGCTTTGCCACAGCGGCAAAGACCTGCTTACGCAGTGCCTCCACGTTGCAGTACAAATTTCTCATGTGTTCCCTCGCTAAGTTCCCGTTAAGTTCCAAATGCATCATGCTCTGCCGACAGCCCGGCACTTTTCACGCATATTATAGCAGATGTCCTCCATTCTTGGCAATAGAAGCTTCTGTTTTATTATTAAAATAATAAATAATCATTACAACCTGAATATCCCCGCTTGACGGCCCTGCTGCCAGCGTGGTAAGCTAATCCATACCATGGATACAGAAAAATTCTCCCCTATGGAGGTGCCGCTATGGACATTCGGGAATATACCTCCCCCACCCTGCCGGTGGCTCAATTCGTGGAGCGGTACGTGGATACCGACCACTATGACGCCGGGTGCCGGGGGTGTGATAACTACGGGCAGGTGTGGGTATGTCCCCCCTATGATTTCTCCGTGCCCGACTACTGGGGCGGGTTCCGGGAGGTCTGCCTGCGGGGCGTGCAGCTCCGGTTCTCCCCGGAGGAGCAGGCCCGCAGCTATGATCCGGAGGAGCTGGCGGAGCGACTACGGCAGCTGTTCTCCCGGACGGCCCGGCAGATGATCCTCCGGCTGCGGGAGGAGTATCCCCGGTCGGATATCCTTACCGTGGGCGGATGCCATCTGTGTGAGCGCTGCACCCGGCCGGAGGGCCGGCCCTGCCGGTATCCGGAGGGCATCGGCTATACGCTGGAGTCTTTGGGCTGCGACGTGTCCACTGCGGCGGAGCAGCTGCTGGGCTGGCCGCTTCTGTGGAGCCGGAAGGGATGCCTGCCGGAGTATATGGCGCTGGTCTGCGGCGTGCTGATACGGTGAGAGACGGTCTTGCCATGATCGCCGCCGAGGGTAAAAATAAAGTCCGGAAACGGCTGGTTTCCGGACTTTAATTCTATAATACAGAAGAAGCTCAAACCAGGAACTTCGCCAGTCCCAGCACCAGCGGCATAGTAATCATGGACAGCAGCGTCTGCACCGCCACCAGCGACGGTGCCAGAGACACATCCCTGTCGAACTTGGCGGCGAACATCCCCAGCAGCGCCGCAGGAGGCGTGCTGGCCGCAATGACCACCGCCAGCGTCACGCCGGAGTCCAGCCGCATCAGCATACACACCCCCAGTGCCAGCAGCGGTAGGATCACCAGTCGCAGTGCCGCCGACACCCAGAAGCTGGCCCCGTGCAGCGCCCGGCGGAAATCCGCCTGAGACAGCTGGTAGCCAATGACCACCATGGGCAGGGGCGTATTCATGTCGGAGAGATATGTAATGGGGGATAGAATGATCTCCGGCAGAGTGATCTGCAGCAGGTACAGCACCATGGCGATAGCCACGCCGACCACGCCGGGGTTCAGCAGCAGCGTGCGCCATGAGAACGCCATCTTGCCGCCCTTCACCAGCTGGATGCCCAGCGTCCAGGTCAAGACGGTGAACACCAGCAGATAGGCCGAGCCGTAGAACACACCCAGCGAACCCAGGATAGCCGTCTGCAGCGGCACCGCCATAAAGCCGCAGTTGGAGAAAATGGCGGAAAACCGGAAGAAGCTCTTTCGCATGGGATCCCGATCCCGGATGACCAGTTCACTGACCAGAATATTGATGCCGTGGATCACCATCGCCGCCAGCAGCGCTACCCAAAAATTGTGGAAGGTCTCCGTCTCCAGCGGCCGCTGGAACACCACGATGAGGATACAGGGGGACACCACATACATCAGCAGATTGGACATGGACACCGCACCCTTGTGGGTGATGAGGTGCAGCTTCCCCAGCACGAAGCCCGTGCCGATCATGAGGAACAGGATCAGCACCTGTGTGCCTACCGAGAGAAATGATTCGATCATACCGGATTCCTTCCCGCCCACAGGGGGCTGCGTACACACACAGCCGGGACAGACGGCTTGCGCCGTCTGTCCCGGTGGGTCACGCTGTAATTTTTTCTATCTGTATTTTAGTCCTTGTTGTAGCTGTGCGCCAGCGCCACATAGGTCTCATAGCGGGCATCTGCCTCCACCTGAGCCTCGGCAAAGAGTTTGGCCGCCGTCTCCGGATACTTGATCTTCAGGCCGGCATAGCGGACCTCGCCGTTGAAGAACTCCTCCACAGGCACAGAGGGCTTCTTATAGTCCAGAGAGAAGGGCTTTTCGGTCTTGTTGGGATCGTAGCGGTACAGGGGCCACAGGCCGCAGTCCACAGCCTTCTTCATCTCGGCCTGCACGTTGTTCATGCCGGCCTTGATGCCGTGGTTGATGCAGGGGGCGTAGGCGATGACGATGGAGGGACCCTTGTGGGCCACAGCCTCGGTGACGGCCTTCATCAGCTGAGCGGGATTGGCGCCCATGGCTACGGATGCCACATACACGTTGGGATAGGTCATCATCAGACGGCCCAGATCCTTCTTGGCGGTCTTTTTGCCGCCGTCAGCGAACTTGGCGGAGGCGCCCACAGGCGTGGCCTTGGAGGACTGGCCGCCGGTGTTGGAGTACACCTCGGTATCCACCACAAAGACATTGATGTCCTCGCCGGAGGCCATGACGTGATCCAGACCACCGTAGCCGATGTCGTAGGCCCAGCCGTCGCCGCCGAAAAGCCATACCACCTTCTTGCCCAGCTGATCCTTGTTCTTCAGCAGCTTCTCGGCCAGCTCGGCAGCCTCACCGGTGAGGGAGGCGGACTCCAGAGCCGCCGTCAGCTTGCGGGCATCGGCATCGTTGGCATCCAGATCGTCGAAGGAGGACAGCCATGCGTGGATGGCCGTCTCCAGCTCCGTGCCGGGGACCAGCGGCAGCAGCTGCTGAGCCACCTGCTTGACGTAGGCCCGGCGCTGCTTGGTAGCCAGCACCACGCCCAGACCGTTCTCGGCCTGATCCTCGAACAGGGTACCGTAGAAGGCAGGGCCACGGCCCTCCTTGTTCTTGGTATAGGGCAGGGACGGGAATGCACCGGCCCAAGCCAGAGAGCAGCCCACGCCGTTGACCCAGTAGGTCTTTTCGCCGTACAGCTGGGTGATGAGCTTGGCATAGGGGGTCTCGCCGCAGCCGGCGCAGGCGCCGGAGAACTCTACCAGCGGCTGGCTGAACTGGCTGCCCTTGAGGGTCTTGCGGTCGAACACACCGGGCTTGTCCTTCAGGGACAGGGCATAGTTCCAATTGGTTTCATCATACATAGTATCATCCACAGGCTGCATCGTCAAGGCCTTATCCTTGGCAAGGCAGGAAGCAGCGCAGCTGCCACAGCCGGTGCAGTCCAGCGTGCTGACCTGCAGGCGGTACTGCAAGCCCTTGGCTCCCTTGGCGGGAACGGTGGTGAAGGCGGCGGGAGCCGCAGCGGCCTCCTCCTCGTCCACCAGATAGGCCCGGATGGCGGCATGGGGGCAGACAAAGGTACACTGGTTGCACTGCAGGCACTTGTTGCTGTCCCACTGGGGCAGGAAGGCAGCAATGCCACGCTTGTCGTACTTGGAGGTACCCAGCGGATAGGTGCCGTCCTGATAGGGCAGGAAGGCGGACACGGGCAAATCGTCGCCACGCTGACGGTTGCAGGGGACCACGATGTTCTTCACCACATCCGGCAGGCTCTCGTCCACGGTGCGGTCGTCGGCGGCATTCGCCCAGTCAGCGGGAACGTTGACCTTCACAGGGCTGTTGATACCGGCGTCCACGGCGGCCATGTTCATGTTGACCACCTTTTCGCCCTTCTTGGCGTAGGTCTTTTGCACGGCCTCCTTCATGTGGCGCACGGCGTCCTCCACCGGCATCACGCCGGAGAGCTTGAAGAAGGCGGCCTGCAGGATCATGTTGGCGTGGTTGCCCAGACCCAGCTCACGAGCCAGACGGTTGGCGTCCACGATGTAAAATTGCACGTTGTGGCGGGCGATGTACTGCTTGACGTCGCCGGGCAGCTTCTCCGTCAGCTCCTCCTCGGTCCAGGAGGTGTTCAGCAGGAAGGTGCCGCCGTCCTTGATCTCGTGGATCATGTCATAGCGGGTGATGTAGGACTGGGAGTGACAGGCCAGAAAATCCGCCGCCTTGATGAGATAGGTGGAGCGGATGGGACTCTTACTGAACCGCAGGTGGCTCTTGGTGATGCCGTAGGACTTCTTGGAGTCGTACTCGAAGTAGGCCTGCGTATACATACCGGCGTAGTCACCGATGATCTTAGCGGAGTTCTTGTTAGCGCCCACCGTACCATCGGAGCCCAGACCCCAGAACTTGCAGGACACGGTGTCGGCGGACTCGGTGATGAGAGGCTCATGGACATCCAGAGACAGATGGGTCACGTCGTCGTTGACACCGATGGTGAACAGGTGCTTGCCGCCTTCATCCTTCATGTTGTCGAACACGGCCTTCAGCTGGGCGGGTGTCACGTCCTTGGAGGCCAGACCATAGCGGCCGCCGTAGATCTCCGGAGCATCGGCACGGTTGGCAAAGGCGGCGCACACATCCAGATACACAGCACCGGCAATGGCACCCGGCTCCTTGGAGCGGTCCATGGCGGCGATCTTCTTCACCGTTCTGGGCAGGGCGTTCAGGAAATACTCCATGTCGAAGGGGCGGAACAGATGGATCTGCATCAGGCCCACCTTCTCTCCCTTGGCGCACAGATAGTCCACCACCTCACGGGCGCACTCGCAGGCGGAGCCCATCATCACCATGACACGGTCGGCATCCTTGGCGCCGTAGTAATTGAAAATGTGGTAGTCCCGACCGGTGATCTCGTTGATGCCCTGCATATACCCCTCCACCACGGCGGGGATGCTGTCATAGGCACCGTTGTTGGCCTCCTGAGACTGGTAGTAGACATCGGGGCCCTGCACGGTGGTACGCATCACCGGATGCTCCGGGTTCATGGCGATGGCGTGATAGTCCTCCAGCGCCTGACGGTCCAGCAGCTTCTCCACCTTGTCCAGATCGATGACCTCGATCTTCTGGATCTCGTGGCTGGTGCGGAAGCCGTCGTGGAAGTGGATGAAGGGTACACGGGTCTTAATGGTGGTCAGGTGGGCCACGGCGGCCAGATCCATGACCTCCTGCACGCTGCCGGTGGACATCATGGTGACGCCGGTGGTACGGCAGCTCATGACATCCTGATGGTCACCGAAGATGTTGTTGGCGTGCTGGGCCACGGAACGGGCCGCCACGTGGAACACGGCGGGCATCCGGTGACCGGCCATGATGTACAGGTTGGGGATCATCAGCAGCAGGCCCTGAGAGGAGGTGAAGGTGGTGGCCAGCGCACCGGCCTCCGCCACGCCGTGGAGGGCGCCGGCAGCGCCCGCCTCGGACTGCATCTCCACCAGCCGCACCGGCTGGCCGAACATATTCTTCTTACCGGCGGCAGACCACTCATCCACCTTCTCGCTCATGGGAGAGGAGGGGGTGATGGGGTAGATACCGGCTACGTCGGTGAAATGGTAGGCAACGGTGGCACAGGCCTCGTTACCGTCCATGGTTTTCATGACTTTCTTATCAGACATTACATTGCCTCCTAACGTATCCGTCGCCCGGCAGCAGCCGGTGCGGCATTTTTCTATCTGTCGGATGCTGAGTTACGCCTTGATGATAGCGCCCTCGTCGGCAGAGGCAGCCACCTTGGCATACAGCCGCAGATAGCCGTTGGGGATGTTCTTCTTGGGCAGCTTCAGCGTCTTGTAGCGCTCAGCGATCTCCTCGTCGGAGACGTGCAGCTCCAGAACGCCCTCATCCACGTCGATGAGGATCTCGTCGCCGTCGTGAACGATGGCCAGAGGACCGCCCTCGGCAGCCTCCGGGGAGATATGGCCCACGAAGCAGCCGTTATTGGTGCCGGAGAACCGGCCGTCGGTGATCAGGGCAGCGGACTTGCTCAGGCCCACGCCGTACATATACTTCATGGCCTTGAACATCTCACGCATACCGGGGCCGCCCTTGGGGCCTTCGTAGCGGATGACCACCACGTCGCCGGCCTGGATCTTGCCGCCCAGGATGGCCTCCTCGGCCTCCTCCTCGCTGTTGTAGCACTTGGCCTTACCCACAAAGCGGTGCATGGAGGGATCGATGGCACCGGGCTTGGACACGGCGGTACGGGGGCAGAGGTTGCCATGCAGCACGGCCACGCCGCCGGTCTTGGAGAAGGGCTCCTCCACCGTCTTGATGATGGTGGGATCCTCCGGGTACTCGTAGACGTAGCCGGCCAGATTCTCGGCCAGCGTCTTGCCGCTGACGGTCATGACGGAGGTATCCAGCAGGCCGCCCAGATGCTGCATGACACGGGGGATACCGCCGGCCCGGTAGAAGGCCTCCATCTCCGGCTTGGCAGCGGGATTGACCTTGGCGATCTGGGGCGTGGTCTTGGTGAGGGCCTCGAACTCCTCCAGCACGTTCATATCCAGCTCCGCCTCGTTGGCAATGGCGGGCAGATGCAGCACGGCGTTGGTGGAGCCGCAGATGGCCATGGTCACCTTGATGGCGTTGCGGATGGCCTCCTTGGTGAGGATCTGGCGGGCGGTGATGCCCTTCTTGCACAGCTCCACAATGGCACGGCCGGACTCGAAGGAGTGGCGCAGACGGCCGGCGTAAGCAGCGGGGATCAGAGCGCCGCCGGGCAGGGTCATGCCCAGTGCCTCGGACACGCAGCACATGGTGTTGGCGGTGCCAAGGAAGGAACAGGAGCCGCAGCCGGGACAGGCGGTGTTCTCCAGAGAGTTGTACTCGCACTCGGTGATCTTACCGGCCTTCAGCATACCCAGGGCCTCGGAGATGGAGGTCAGGTCGGACTTACGGCCGTCGAACTCGATGCCGCCCAGCATGGGACCGCCCACGCAGACAATGCAGGGGATATCCAGACGAGCCGCCGCCATCAGCATGGCAGGCACGATCTTATCGCAGGAGGCCAGCAGCACCAGACCGTCCAGCCGGTGGGCCTGTGCCATGATCTCCACGGAGTCGCAGATGATCTCACGGGAGGGCAGAATGTAGTGCATACCCTCATGGCCCTGTGCCACGCCATCGCAGGCAGCGATGGTGCCGAACTCCACAGCGGTGCCGCCGGCGGCATAGATGCCGTTTTTCACATACTCAGCCACCTTGTCCAGATTGTAGTGGCCGGGAACCAGCGTGTTCCAGGTGTTGGCAATGCCGATCAGGGGCTTGCCCTCCTTCAGTTCGCTGTCCGTGTAGCCCATGGACTTGAACAGGGAGCGGGCAAATGCGCTGTCCTCCATGCCAAGGATCGCCTTACTACGGTTTTCCATTGTGTTTCCTCCTTCAAATATGACATATCTCTTTTTCTTATGTTACTGGCCGCAGGCTGCGGCTTGGTTTGACGATTATTCTATAATGCCGTTTGCCATTCTGAAAATATTATAAAATCCATGGTGCCTTTTGTCAATAGGATATCTTCTGCTTTTCTAAAAAACTTGACTGTTTTCCGGTATTAGTTGACTTTATCTGTGAGAAGGTCTATAATGGTCTGAATTAGATTGGTTCGCAATGTTCTATGATACAGAACGAACAAGGAAGGAAAAGATATGGCAACCACAAAAACCATCCAGTCGGTGGAGCGGGCCTTCTCCATTCTGGAATACCTTCAACAGTGCGGCGGCGGAGAGCGCAGCGTCAAGGAGATCGCTGATGCACTGGAGCTGAACAAGAGCACCGCCTTCGGCCTCATCAACACCCTGACCACGCTGGGCTACCTGCAGCAGAACGCAGATAACCAGAAGTATGTGCTGAGCCTGAAGCTGCTGAGCTTCTCCAACACCATCAAGGTCCAGAACAGCATCATCCGCACCGTCCACCCCTATCTGGAGCAGATCAGCCTGAAATACGGCGAGATCGCCCACTGCGGCGTGGCTCAAGGAGACAGCGTCATCTATGTGGACAAGGTGGAGTCCAGCCGGTCGCTGTCTATCAACACCCAGATCGGCACCAAGAACTACCTCCACTGCACCGGCGTGGGCAAGTGTATTCTGGCCTATATGCCGGAGGATGAGCAGCAGCACATCCTCGCCGGACCGCTGAAGGCACTGACCTTCAACACCATTGTGGACCCCCGTCAGCTTCAGGCGGAGCTGCGGCACATCCGGGCCGACGGCTACGCCATGGACAACGAGGAGGTGGAGGTGGGTCTGTCCTGCGTGGCAGTGCCGGTGTTCTCCGCACCGGGGCAAGTCTCCTGCTCCATCAGCATCTCCGGCATGACCCCCCGTGTCCGCACTGCCCTGCGGGGTGGACTGCTGGACGATCTGAGGCAGGCCTCCGCCGACATCTCCCGCAGTCTTTACGGCTATCAGCCCACCGATGACCTCCTGTAACGGGTCCTGCGATCCAACTGTATACCGATCGTCTCACAAAGCGGAGGGGAAACATGGTTTCCCCCTCCGCTTTCTTTTGCCTCAGTGCCGCACAGCAGACGGCAAATCTCACACGGAAGGATCCATTCACTCCTTCCGCAATTTTTTAATAGCACGTCACGCCGCCGTCGATGGGCAGGTTCACGCCGTTGAGGAAGGACGCCTCGTCGCTGGCCAGATACAGCACCGCATTGGCCACATCCTCCACGGAGGTCAGGCGGCCCAGCGGGATCTCGTTGAGCCGGGCCTGCTTCTTCACCGGGTCCGCCATCAGAGCCGCCACAAAGGGCGTGTCCACAGTGGCGGGATGGATGGAGTTGCAGCGGATGTTGTCCTTGCCATACCGGGCTGCCACAGACTTGGTCAGCAGGGTGATAGCACCCTTGGTGGCCGTGTAGGCCTCCGGAGTGTTCATGTGGCCGATGAGGCCGCAGATGGAGGAGGTGTTGATGATGGCGCCGCCCCCCTGCTTCCGCATCACCGGCAGAACATACTTGGTGGCCAGAAAGACGCTGGCGGTATTGACCTCCATCATCTTCATCCACTCGTCCTTCACCATTTCCTCGATGGGCTTGCGGATGTTGATGCCGGCGTTGTTCACCACCACATCCAGCCTCCCGCTCTCGGAGACGATGCGCTCTACGATGGTCTTCCACTCCTCCTCGCTGGTGACATCCGCCACGGCGCCGTGGGCCTTGCCGCCCTGACGCTTCAGCTCCTCCACCAGCTGGTCGATCTTCTCCCGCACCAGATCCAGGATCCAGACCTCGGCCCCATTCCGGGCCAGCAGCTTCGCCTGTGCCGAGCCGATGCCGCCTGCACCGCCGGTGATAACGATGACCTTATTCTGCACGTTCATGTTAAATCCCTCCCTTTCATGCGTTACGCTCTGGTTTCCTTATCCTTCCACGCCTTGGCGGGGTTCTGCACGCCCATCTTGCCGCCGCTGATCTCCAGCGTGGTGCCGGTGATATAGCGGGCATAGTCCGATGCCAGAAACGCCAGTGCCCACGCCACATCCATGGGCTCACCGAAGGTCTGCATGGCGATGGCGCTCTTCATGGCCTCGCCGTTGCTGACGGTAAGTGCGTGGGTCATGTCCGTATCGATGACGCCGGGGATATACCCGTTGACCCGGATGCCGTAGGGGGCCAGCTCCGCTGCCAGCGTGTTCACCATGGACTTTACGGCGGACTTGGTGGCGGCATACACACCGCTGCCCACAGAGGGGAACACCGCCGCAAAGGAGGAGGCCAGCAGCATGACGCCGCCCTTATCCTTCATGGCCTCATACGCAATGCGTGCGCCCAGATACACCGACTTCATGTTGGTGTCCACCGTCTTGTCCCAGACGTTCTCCGGGGTGTCGATGATGCTGTACTGGGGATAGACACCGGCGTTGCTGACCCAGATGTCCAGCCCGCCCAGCGCTTCCTCGGCGTGGCGGGCAAAGCCCTTCAGGGACTCTCCGTCGGACACGTCGCAGGTCTCGCCGAAGGCGGTGATGCCCTGCGCCTTCAGCTCCTCCAGCGCAGCAGCCAGCTTCGCAGGATTGGTACCGCAGATGGCCACCTTGGCCCCCAACTGGCCGAACAGCTGGGCGCAGGCCAAGCCGATGCCGGCGGTACCGCCGGTGACGACGGCCACCTTGTTGTCAAAACGGATGTTCATACTCATGACAGGATTCTCCTTTCTGTGGTTCCGGTTCCCCGGAAAAAAGCGGCCGGGGACGCCCCGGTGAACGGAGCGTCCCCGGCTGGGAATGCACGTTTGATTCAGTTACGCAGAGATCAGCCAAAGACGCCTACGGCGTTAAGGATGACCACGGCGATCAGGCAGATCACGGAAGCCACGGCGCAGGGTACCGTGACGTACTTCACGGACTGCTTGGTATTCAGGTGGAAGAACTGACCCATGACCCAGAAGCCGGAGTTGTTGTAGTGGTTGCCCATCAGGGTACCACTGCCGATGGCCAGCACGGCGGCCAGAGAAGACAGGCCCAGGTCGGGCATCATGGGCAGCACGATGGCGGCTGCGGTCATGCCGGCGGTGGTCATGGAGCCCACGGAGGTCATCATGATAGCGGCGATGGCCCAAGGCACCAGAATGGCGGGGATGGGGCTGTCAGCGATGAGCTTGGACAGGGGCTCCAAAGCGGGGGAATTCTTCAGCACGTTGCCGAAGGCGCCGCCCATAGCGGTGATCAGCAGAGGAGACAGGCAAACCACCAAGCCACGGGCCACCCACTTGTTGAGCATGACCTCGCCCAGCTTTGCCTTGGGCTCATTGTAGGTGTCGGCGTACACGCCCAGCACCATTTTGCGCTGCTTGTAGCCCAGATAGAAGGAGTACAGCAGGCCGATGGACAGAGCGATGACCTTGTTGCCGATGGTGGTGCAGATGGTGTAGATAGCGCTGCCCTCGGCGGCATACATCTGAGCGAAGGAGGACACGGAGATCAGCAGCACAGGCAGCAGCAGGGGCAGGAAGCCCTCACCGGTGTGGGGCAGGCCGGGATCCTTGATGAGGATGTCATCCACGCTGTCGGAACCGGTCTCCTCCATGCCACGAACGAACTCAGGATTGGGCTCGATCCACTCCTTCTCCGTCCACTTCCGCAGCAGGAAGTAGGTGCCGAAGAAGCCCACGAAGCTGATGACCAGACCCCAGACGATGGTCATACCCAGATCGCTGCCGAACATCAGCGCAATGGCCAGGATGCCGGGGGTGGGAGGCACCAGACCGTGGGTCAGGAACAGGCCCAGACCGGTGAAGGAAGCCATGGTGGACATGGAGATGTGCTTACGCTTGGAGAGCATAGAGGCAATGGGCGCTGTCAGCACCATGGTGATATCCCCGAAAACAGGGATAGACATGATGAAGGCCGTCAGGGCCGGAGCCAGCTCCATGCGCTTACCACGGAACAGCTTGATAAAGAAGTTTGCAATGACCTTGGCGGCGCCAGTATCCTCGATGGCCATGGAAATGATGGCGCCAAGGATGATGGTGATGCCCACGCTGCCCAGCGTGCCGCCAAAACCGTTGCTGATGTAATCCACGGAACCGGTGACGCCGTAACCCAGGGCGATACCGGTACCCAGCGCAGCAATAAACAGCGCCAGCACAGGATGCATCTTTGCTTTGACGATCATCAGCACCAGAGCTGCGATCGCCACTACCAGAATCAGAATGAATACTCCAGCAGACATAGTGTTTTCTCCTTTTCAGATTTTCTCTCTGACTTGCAGCAGGCTCTCGGCTCTCTGCCCGCTTACTCATGCGACACCTTCTCCCTTGCGCCGCATCGGTAAGCGGATATTTCCGTTCGCCGTTCTACAATGTCGATGCCCGTATTTTATTCCCAAATGGGTCATTTGTCAATATCCTCTGCCGCATTTTGTCGTTATTTACATATTTATTTTCTTGTTTTGTACATTTCAGAGAAAGTTCCTGTGGGCATACACTTTTGCATACAAAAGTGGTGTCATTGCTCTCATCCTTTTGTGTTTCTCGTTCTATTATGCAGAATGCGAAACGCATCTTATACTAAACATCACCCACCGAACTCTGCCCTCCGCGCTTTATGCTTTCCCCCAACCGGCCCGCCCTTTTCTCACTGGCCTAAAAGAATACACGCCTCTCTTTCACGCTCCATAGAATCTCGCCCCTATTAGAACCCCTTGCTGTACTTTCTTCTACCCCGCTCTCCCCCACGTCGCATTGCTCAGTTCTTCGCTTTGTAAGAAGATGCCGCCTCCGATTGGAATGCATCTCCCTAAACGGCATAAAAATAAGGCGCAAGCGGTTTCCGCTTGCGCCTTATCTCGTACTATTTCACCCTTGGCTGCACCGATGGTGTGCCGTTGGGGTCACAGTTCTTCGTTCAATTAGTCCTGGTTGATGGCGATGACAACACCGGAACCGACGGTACGACCGCCCTCACGGATAGCGAAACGCAGACCGGTCTCGATAGCGATGGGGGTGATCAGCTCCACGTTCATGTCGACGTTATCGCCGGGCATGCACATCTCAGTGCCCTCGGGCAGGGAGATGATGCCGGTCACGTCGGTGGTACGGAAGTAGAACTGGGGACGATAGTTGTTGAAGAAG
>ERZ772881.1928-NODE-1928-length-16565-cov-16.111690_pt1 | contig 16565 bp, 15 predicted proteins | sample MGYA00580581_ERZ772881 | MGnify/ENA primary metagenome ERZ772881 (study PRJEB29015, sample SAMEA2737668) | human gut metagenome | biome: human gut; feature: human-associated habitat; material: faeces | place: China | collected 2012 ...
TTGTTCGTGCCGTGCGAGAACACGCCGAAGGTGTCCGTCGTCACGAGCGTATTGGCGATCGTCCGCGCGTTCTCCGCGCCGACCCCCGCCGCCTCCAGCGCCGCCTGCGCAAACCGCAGCAGCTCGTCTACCTGAATCGATTTCATGTCGTTTTCCTCCGTGCTTTCTAAGAAGCCTCTGATTAATTACTTTTGATTTCCAATCCCATTTTGTAATATAGTTGGGGTTTTTTCGCCGGTCAGCCGGTCAGCCGCCGCTTCCAGCCGGGCGTTGACAGCACGATCCTCCGTGATAATCCGTGTAAACGCCTGAATCTTTGCAGTTCTGCACAGAAAACGCTTTCCGAGCTTGGAGGTATCCAGCAGAAGAAATCTTTTTTGTGCGTGTTCGATATAGGTTCGCTTTACGAAGGATTCTTCCTCACTTGCCTCTGAGGTTCCTGTTTCCAGATCGAACCCGCAGGCAGAAAGAAACGCGGCGTCGGCATTATATTTTTGCAGGAAGGCAACTGTTTCCTGCCCGACCAGAGACACTGTTGCCGGACGAGGTTTTCCGCCGGCACATATCACATGGATGCCATGTCTCGACGCCAGACAGAGTGCTGTCTTCAGGCTGTTCGTGATGATCCGAAGATTGTGAAAGTGATCGATCATCTGCGCCATAATATAAACTGTGGAGGACGAATCCAGAAAAACGGTCATGCCGTCCTGGAGATACTGCAGCGCCTGCCCGGCAATCATCTGCTTCTCAGTCACATTTTGCCTCTCCCGAATGGCATACGGGTCTTCTGTTGTAACGCCCTCCAGAAGATAAGCGCCGCCGCGTGTCCGCTGGATCTGCTGGCTTTCCTCAAGCGCCTTCAGCTCACGTCGCATGGTTGCACTGCTGACAAAGAGCTGCCCGCACAATTCATCAACCGAAGCGTAGCGTTGGGTACGCAGAATTCGGAGTATCTGATTTTTCCGATTATAATCCATACCGGCTCCTTTTTTATCCCGTCTCCCGGCTCAGCAGAACCCCTTTTCATAAAAACGCACACGTGCATCAATCTGCGTATAATCGATCTGTCCGGTCTGCATAAACCGAATCGCCGTGTCATAATCCGGAATACCTGCGCGGCCGCCGATCCGCGTACATTTGATTGCAGAAACTGCGCTTGAAAACCGTGCGGCTTCCGGCACAGTCATTCCGCGGATCAGTCCGGCCAGAAACGCACCGTGGAACACATCGCCTGCACCGACAGTATCTGTCACATCGACATGGAATGCATTCTGGCGGAAGAACGCTCCATTTCTCTCCATGCCGCAGCATCCATCTGCGCCAAAGGTAAAAACGACAATCTCGGGTCCCATTTCCAAAACCCGTCTGCAGTTTTCTTCGTAGTTGTCGTCAGAGAACATGGCACGATAGACAAATTCCGAAGCGACAAAAATATCGTATCGGTTCAGATTCTGCAGCAGTGCATTTGTCGGTTTGTCTGCGTCCACAAAAACTCTGGCGCCGCACGCTTTTGCCCTTTCTATTGCATAGAGGATCGTATCGTCGATCCATGCAAGGTAAAAATACTTTGTATTTTCCAGAACACCCGCAGGGATTTCGTCGATTTCCATATGCCGGCAGGTTCCGGGGTGGTAGACAATGCTGCGGCCTTTTGTCTCGTCATCGGAAAGAACGAACGCCAGGGCCGTCGTTTCATCCTGCCTGACACAAAGCATCGGCTCGATTCCATGACGAACAAAATCATCAATGCAGAACTGGCCAAACCGCTCATCTCCCACAGCACCGAGTATCGCGCATTTTGCACCCAGCCGCGCTGCCGCGACTATACCGGTCGACACCTTATTGCCGCCCTGAATGCTGAAATTCTGAAAGTGCAGGCTGCTGTTTGGTTTCGGCATAGTCGGCACGTTCAGTGCAAAGTCAACACAGGGCAGATCGATTCCAACAATATCGTATGTATGCATCTTTTTACCTGCGCCTTCCTGCCCTTACAGCACCAGCTCTGCCATTTCGTCCTCATCCGAAATAGAGCGCGCGGTTTTATCGTTCATAAAAGTCCGTCCGGGCAGCAGACAAATGAGGTGTGCTTCGTCGTTATGTACCGGGAACTGTGTACCGTGGACAATCAGCGGGTTGATTTTCACAAAGACTCCCTTCGGGATATAGAACGCTTCCAGGTTATCGACCTTCAATTCTCCGGCCGCCGGTGCGCCAACGAAGATCACAACATCGTCGTCAAATGGGAATAGGCCCTCACACGTTGTCTGGTGATATTCAAGAAATTTCACGATGTTTTTTTCACTTTTTTTGATGTGGCAGACGCACACGGCCGGATTGTTCTTTGCGTGGTCGAAATCCAGCCACAGCAGATCGGCATAGAACCCGCCGCGGCCTGTCCCATCGCCCGTAATCACACGGGAGGCCATTTGCTTGTTATTTGTCAGATCCTGATAGCTTCCGTATTTCCGAAACGCTTCCTCGCTGAGCTGCTGAACCTTGATCGTATGCATGGTCATATCCTCCTTTATTATTTCTGTACTGATATTTGTTCGGTTTCTGTCTGGTCTTCAAACAGCGGCGTGAGCAGAACCTGTCTGCCAAGACGGGCTGAGGTTCGGATTGCTTCAACGATCACAGCCGTCCGGTAGCCGTCACGGAACGTTGCAGCCGGCTGCACCTGTTTTTTTTCTGCAGTATTCTGCAAAACAGCGGCGATCATATTGATCTGGCCGTGCTCCCAGCCGAGATTATGTGCGCCGGGCCACCAGTATTCGCTGTAGGGGTACGTTCCTCCAGTGACATTGACCTTGCAGATCCCGTCAGTCTCGACGGTACTGCCCTTCCGGCAGATCCCGAGGAAATTGGGCTCTTCCAGGCTCCAGAACAGGGATCCTTCGCTGCAATAGATTTCCCAGGCAAGCCTGTTTTTTCTGCCCCAATATGCGCCGGAGCATTCCAGAACGCCGGTTGCACCGGTTGCAAAGCGCACAAGCGCCGCACCCATGTCTTCATTTTCAACAGTATGCAGACTACCGCCGGTATCCTTTCGGTACGGAACGAACGTCTTTGTTATGGCGCTGACGCTTTCCAGCTCACCGGCGAGAAAGCGCATCTGATCGATCGCATGAGTTCCGATTTCCTGAAGGCTGCCGCAATCCTGTGTGCAGGCGTAGCGCAGCGTATCAAAGCACCGTTCCTCATCCGCACCATTTTGCTGAAAATACGAGACGCGCATATGCCGGATACTGCCGAGCTCCTGCTCCATCAGCATCCTGCGTGCGAGAAGGACAGCAGGGAAAAAGCGGTAATTAAAGCAGGTGTACCCTGCGGCACGGTATGCATCCGCCGCAAGCAGCATCTGCTTTGCATCTTCCGCATACAGCGCCAGCGGCTTTTCGCACAGTACTGTTTTCCCGGTTTTCAACAATCGCAGTGCAATTTCTGTATGTGTCTGTGCCGGGACACAGATATCATAGATATCAATGCTTTCATCCTGAAGCAGCAGCTCCAGATCTGTATATGCACGCGCAAACTCATATTTTTGGGCAAGCGCGAGCGCCTGTTCCTGTCTGCGTACGCAGACGGCTGCGAGATCCGCCCGGACGCCGAGATCAGAAAAGATATAACGCGCGGTGCGGTAAGCGTTTACATGAGCTTTACACATAAAACCGCCGCCAATGACAGCAATATTCAGATTTTTCATTATGCCCACCATAGCTTCTCAGGCTGCTCCTGCGGAATCAGCCGCCGCAGGAACGCCGCTGCCCGTTCTGCCCCTTCCTGCCTGGACAGAAGCAGATCCTCATGTTCCAGACTGAGCGTTCCATCATAGCCGGCCAGCCGCAGTGCGGCGATCATCTGCTTCCATGTCTGCTCAGTCATGCCGTCTCCGGCAGTGCGGAAGGTCCAAGCACGTTCCAGTGCGTGGGAATAGTGCTTGGTGTCCAGAACGCCGTTTCTGCGCACGTTCGCCGCATCTACATAAACGTCCTTGGCATGAACGTGCCAGATCGCACCTTTGAGCGTCCGAATGGCTTCCGGGATATCAATGCCTTGCCAGACCAGATGCGACGGATCAAGATTTGCGCCGATAGCCGGCCCGACTGCTTCGCGCAGATGCAGAAGTGTTTCCGGGTTATAGACGCAGAAACCGGGATGCATCTCGATGGCAAGCTGTGTGACACCGAATTGTGCGGCGCGTTCAGCAGCCCACGTCCAAAATGGGATCAGCCGTTCTTCCCATTGCCATTTCAGCATTTGCAGATACTCCGGCGGCCATGGGCAGGTGATCCAGTTTGGTGTTCGGTCGTCGGCGCAGCCGGCGGGACAGCCTGAGAATGAGCCGACGGTATGCACGCCGAGTTTTTCTGCCAGCCGGAAGGCCAGCTCAAACGCCTCATGTGCCTGACGTGCCTGCTCCGCATCCGGACTGACCGGATTGCAAGAGCAGTTCAGCTGACTGATGACCATGTTCTTCTGCTTTAACACAGTCTGAAACCGTTCGCGTGCAGAGGGACTGCATTCAATTTCGACAGGATCGAAATGCCGCAGACCGCGCCCGGGGAGCGCAGAAAGCTCAAGAGCAGTGCAGCCCAGCCGCTGCGCCATGCCGACAAGCGATTCCAGATCGAGTTCTGGATAAAGAACAGTAAATAAACCGAGTCTCATAGCTGCCTCCTGTTTGCCGCACGGGTCACAGACTGTGAACCCCCTGTTCGTGTGCGTTGTCGAAATTCAGGTCCAGATACCGCGCGACCTCGCGCAGCACCGGCAGGTAATTGCCGTAGACACCAGCGACATGATGGATATACGGCCCGAAAATCAGCTTTTCTTCCCAGCGCTTCCAGTCGTCGACTTCAAGATAGGTATAGGTGCCAGTCGTAACCGGACCGCTCGTGGGTTTCGACTTGCCCTCTCCGGCAAACAGATAATACTTGCCGTCCAAATCGTCGAACCGGCAGAGCGTCAGGTCGCCTTCTTTGATATAGAATTGTTCCTGCCCCTCAATGAGCTCCGCTTCGGATTCCTTCGCCTTCAGTGAATACGGGAACGGACCGCAATGCCACAGCAGCTCCGAGTGATCGTCATCCGGATTGCGGATGGTAAGGTCGGCAAGGAAGACCGATTCGTCATACAGATTCATTGCATATGCAATGATCTGGGAGATCGCGCCGTTCAGGTCGCATTCGCAGGCAAGCGGCAGTCCCTCATCCATGAGGTCGCCCAGCAGAACGCAAGGCATCATGCCATAGGAGGGGCCGAACTCCGGCCAGCATTCAAACGCGCAGGCATCCGCCCCGGTTGCGCGGACAGCATCGCCGACGGCAAGTTTCAGCGCGGCCGTCTTCTCAAGCTGTTCCTGTGTCATCGCACGCGTGTCAAAGCGTCCTTTCAGGCTTTCCAGATACTGCTCAAACGCTTCGCCGCGTTCCTCGCGCAGCTTCTGCGCCGCAGTCAGCACGCGCGGCATACTGACCGGGACAACGCCGATATTGAGCTTCGTGAGAAGCTCGGCTTCGTTTGTCATGACGCTCCAGAACGTGGTCGGACGGCTGCCGAGCTTGGCAATGGTGAGCGTGCTCAGATCCTTGATGACGTTGGCGAAGCGGATAAAATTCAGATATCCATTTTTAAAGGTATCGGATTCACAAGGGACGTTATGAATATAGCTGTAGCGCACGCCGCGTCGGGCCATGACCTTCGTTGCGGCAAACATACCGCACTGCGTATCCGGGCCGCGGCCTGCCCTGGTATTCGGGAAGGTGTCGCGGTTGCCCCAGACAAGCGTAGGAAGGCGGAAGGATGCTGCGATCGCAGACGCAACAGACTCTTCGCCGAAGTCACAGAACGGAATGAACAGCGCATCGATCTTCGCAGCCTTGAATTTGTCCACGATGGCAGGGACAACGTCATTTTTGAACGCAATGCCATTTTCGCTCAGATCATCAATATCGACGATCTTTACAAAATCCGGCCGGATCGCACGGATAACAGCCATGAAGCGGTCTTTCTGCTTCTTTGCAAAATTCATATCGCGGGAAGCACGCTTGACCGGCGCAACACCCAGCGTGATAGTCTTTCTGATCATTGTTTTGCTCCTTTCGTCTCAGGCTTTTCCGACTGCGCCGACAAGCTCGATGCGGTTTTCAGCGAACGCCTGCACCGCCTCGATCGGCTTCTTCATAAACAGATCCAGTGCCGGCCGTGTATCGATCTGTCCTGCAAGCGTGTCCATAAATGCGTAGCAGAGATCAGTCGCGTAGTTGACCTTGCAGATGCCTGCTTTGACTGCCGCGCGGATCTGATCATCCGGGATACCGGAGCCGCCGTGCAGCACAAGCGGGATCCCGGTCGCGGCAGCAATGTCCGCTGTGCGCTGAATATCCAGTTTCGGTGGCTTTTTATATTTTCCGTGTGCGCTGCCGACCAGAACGGCCAGCGCCGCTACGCCTGTTTCGCGGACAAAGCGTGCTGCCTGCTCCGGCTCTGTGAATTCGTCCATTGTATCGTCGTTGACGGAACCGACATGGCCAAGTTCACCTTCAACATAAACGCCGCTGTACACAGCCGTTTCCACAACACGGCGGGTCAGCGCCGCGTTGCCGTCAAAATCAAGCGTGGAAGCGTCGATCATAACACCTGTGCAGCCGAGGCGCAGTGCACGGTTTGTTTCCAGTTCAGACGCACCGTGATCCAGATGATAGCAGACCGGAATCTTGGCGCGGTTTGCTGCCGCAAGCACCATGGGTGCAATAAAGAAGGAGGTATCCTCCTTAAAAAGACGGCTGTAGCTCTGGATAATGACGGGCGCGTGCAGCCGCTCAGCGGCATAAATGACGCCCATCACGGTTTCCATGTTATAGACATTGAAGGCGGGTACTGCGTAACCGCCCTGCTTTGCCGCATTCAAAATTTCTTTCAGATTGACAAGCATATTGATTGTTCTCCTTTTGTATGCTGCGCAGTATAAAATGGCGGGCCATTTTCTGCGGAGTCTTTATCATTTTCTTTCATCGGAAGCCCGTGCTTTTTCAGCGGCTGCACATACACTGCGCTCACGCTGCCGCTGCTGCCGGAACGGGAGCAGAAACGCAAGCGCCGTCACCAGATGCATACAGACAACGATGCCGAATACGCCGTGAAGTCCGACAATACGGGTCACAGCGCCGCCGATCAGTGCGCCGAGTGCCGGGCCGATACCCTGAATCACGATGGACCAGACAGCCTGTGCGGTTGCACGCACCTCATCTCTGACAAGGCTTCCGATGAACGGCGCCGTCCGGCCCCAGAGCGGTCCAAACATCAGCCCCTGGAAGATGCCGCCGGCCAGAAGAATATAGGGATTCGGTGCCAGAAACGCAGCGAGACTGCGGAATGCACCCATTACGCTGACCCAGGTAAAAATCCAGTAAATATCCTTCTTTTGAAACAACCTTCCGCTCACCGCAATCAGAATGGATTCGCCTGCAATGCACAGCGCAGCATAGAGATTCAGCAGCTCCAGCTTTCCGCCAAGGCCCAATGGGGAAGTAAAGTAGATTGCGAAATACGACACATATGCGCCTGTGCAGGCAAAATTGCACAGGCCAAATGCCAGAAGAAGCAAAAACCGGCGATTTTTCATCAGCTCGACGACCTGCTTCGCCCGCTGCGAACGCTGTCCGTATGCATGACCCGCTGTTTTTGGTACGAGCCGCATCGGCAGCAGTGCTGCCAGCGCAGAAAACGCCATGATTGCAAGTCCGGTTTTGGCCTGAATGCGGATCGCCGCAAGCGTTCCGATCAGAAAAAGCGCAAAGGCGGCAAACGCGCTGCCGGCAGAGGAAAAGCTGCGCATAGCGCCGAACGGCAGCTTGCAGGAAGCCGCATTTTCAACCACAATCGTATCGAAAATGCTCAGCGGTACCAGCAGAAACAGATTAACGCACACAACGCCCAGCAGCAATGTACCTGCCGAGCGATGCTGCGGAAGAATCAGCAGCCAGGTTGATACGAAAATACCCGCCAGAACGAGCGACAGGATCCGGTTTTTTGTCCGGCTGCAATCCGCAAGATCTCCCCACAGAAATTGTCCGACAGCGCCGGTCAGGTAATGGATCGCCATGATGATGCCGACAGCCAGACCGTCGATAAAATCGAAGGAGTTCAGAAACAGAGACACATAGGTCGTTCCAAAATACTGACTGACGCCAATTATAAAATACAGGAGGCAAAACACAGGCCCGGCTGTCCTCTGCATTGCCCGAAAGAGAGAGCTTTTCATACTTCATCCCGTCCGCCGCTTTGCGGCTGTATCATTTGTGCTGCCAAACCGCCGAAAAAGGGAATAGCCCATAGCCAAGGTCTCTGTCTGTGATCGTATTCTGGTGCAGAGAACCGTGCTATGGGCCTGTTTCCCGAAAACAGGCCGTCCGGCAGGCGTTTCCGGATCAGCCCATGATGCTGGGCAGCCAGGTGACAAGGCTGGGGACGTAGGTGAACAGGATCAGCGCCGCGTAGCAGACAATGACCATCGGCATCGCTTCCCTGAAAACCTTCTGGAGCGGCGTCTTGGTAATGCCGCTGGTGATGAAGCAGAGGAAGCCGAAAGGCGGCGTGATGTTGCCGAGGATAATGTTGATGGAGGTGATGACGCCGAAATACACGAGGTCAATGTTGAGCGCAACGGCAATGGGAACAAAGATCGGGGTAAAGACGAAGGTAGCGATCTCGGTGGGGAAGAACATACCGGACAGCAGCAGAACGATGTTGACGATCAGCATGAAGACCCACTTGTTGGTCGTGGTGGACAGGACGAGTTCCTTGACCCACACGCCGATGCCGGACTGGACGACAACATAGTTGAGCGCGAAGGCCGCAGCCAGACACGCCATGACCATACCGGCCTGCTTGACGGTGTCGCTCAGCGCCTTATAGAGTTCCTTCCAGCCCATGACCTTATAGGCGAAGGCGGAGATCAGGATGGCATACAGAGCAGCGGCTACGCCGGACTCCGTCGCGGTGACGATACCGGTGTAGATACCGCCGAGCAGGATCACAGGAGTCAGCAGCGCGGGGAGCGCCTTCCATGTGAAGCTGAGGAATTCCTTTGCGGTGTAGGCCTTACCGCGCGGATACTTGCGCTTGTGGGAGATATAGACCACATATCCGGCAAAGCCAAGGCAGATGATAATTGCAGGAATGACACCGCCCATGAAAAGCTTGCCGACAGAAGCGCCGGTCAGCATAGCGAAAATGACCATCTGGATGCTGGGCGGGAAGATAGGGCCGACGACAGCCGTCGTCGAGGAAAGGGCGCAGGAGAAGGGCATATCATAGCCGTCCTTGCGCATTTCTTCGATCTCCATGAGGCCGCTGCCGGCTGCATCCGCAACAGCGGAGCCGCTCATGCCGGCAAAGATCAGGGAGACGAGGATGTTCATGTAAGCGGTCGCGCCTCTGACCTTGCCGAAGATGGCTTTTGCAAAGGCATACATATAATCGGAGACCTTACTGGAGGTCATAATATTTGCAGTAAAGATAAACAGTGGGGCGGCGATGATCGTTGTGCTGGAGTAGAGACTGCCCATAACGGAGTCAGCGACCAGACCGAGGTTCTTGCCGACCGCCAGCAGATATGCGGCCGCCGCAGCCAGCATACTGAAGCCAACGGGAACACGCATGACAAAGCAGATCAGCAGGACGATCACTGGTATAAACATGGTGAATGTTACTTGCATTTTTTATCTCCTCTTCGCGTTTTCAGGTTATGGTTGATGCTTCGGTTTACTCCGGCCGTTCCTCATCCTCCGGCGTGATGTCTCTGGATGTATGCTTTTCGCCGACCGGCGTACGCAGCTCACGGATAAAGTTCACAAGATAGTAAATACCGGACAGGGTAATAAAAACCATGAAGACGGTATAGATCCACGCGAAAGAGATATCCAGAACCTCCGTCTTCTTTCTGGCCATCCAGATGGTAGACTTGAGACTGGGAACCCACATGGCGGCGCAGAGCGCGAAAACAATGAAATCCGAAATGATGCGGAATATCTTCTGGCCCATGGCACTCAGCTTGTCATAGACAAGCGGGAAAATAACATGGTTATCGGTTCGTCCGGAATAGGATGCACCGAGCATGGCGCTCGCCAAATATAAAACCTGGCACAGTTCAGCCATCTGGAACACCGTCTTATGCAGCACATAGCGGTACACGATCATGATGACGTACATGATAAAAACGGCGGAAAACAGGATGACCGGGATATGCAGTTCAATGATATCCAACAGCTTCATAATTGCTTTTTTTAATCGACTCATTCAGATTCTCCTGACCTCATTCATAATTTCAGGCAATGGCGGGCGGCAAACACCGCCCGCCATTCCACTTGGTTACTTTTTTCTCATCAGGTGTGGGGAAAACCGGATCAATAGTTCTTGCCCATTTCACGGATCGCGTTGAGCAGATCCATATCATAATCCGCAGCAAAATCAGAAGCAATGAACGCGTCCATAACCTCGTTGCCGTATGCCTTGCGCTCTTCGTCGGTCAGGTCATAGATGATAATGCCGCTGTCCTCAAGCGTCTTGACTGCATCGGCTTCCGTCTGCTTGGAAATCTCGCAGACATAATCAGCCGCTTCCGCAGCGCACTGCGTGACAAGTTCCTGAACGGCCGGATCCCACTTCTGGAAGTTGGTGTAGCTGACAGCGAAGCCGTCGAGCGAGAGATAGTGCTGGGTCAGAGTAACGGACTGCGTAACCTCGGACAGGCCGTTGGCGATCAGACCAGTCAGGTCAACTTCCAGGCCGTCAGCAACACCGGTCTGGATGCCCAGATAGCAATCGGAGAACGGGATCGAGATGGGGTTGCCGCCGAGCGCTGCAGTCATGGCGATCATGTTCTCGGCAGGGGACGAGCGAAGCTTGATCTTTGCAAGATCGTCTCTGCAGGTGACCTTGATGTCCTTGTTCAGGCAGACATTGCGGTAGCCGCCTTCATACCAAGAAAGCTGACGAACGCCAAGCTCGTCTTCCATCTGCTTCATCAGAGCAACGCCGGTTTCATTCTGGGACCAGAAGTCGCGGACATGGTCGATACTCATCCACATATACGGGCAGAATGTGGTTTTCAGTGCCGGAATATACTCCATCGCATAGTTGAGCGAAGTGACAATCAGGTCAACATCGCCCTTCATGAGCGCTTCATACTCAGTGGACTGGTTGTACAGCGTACCATTGAAATAGGTGTCAACGGTAACCTTACCGCCGCTGCGTTCTTCGACCAGTTCCTTGAACCGTGCTACGCCCAGACCGGACGGAGTCGTCTCTGCGCAGAAGACAGAAAACGTGATTTTTGTCTCCGGATATTCAGGTGCTGCAGGCTCTTCCGGCTTTGTCTGTTCTTCTGGTGTGGTTTCCTCTGCAGGGGTGGGGGTGTTTTCAGCAGTCGTGGCAGGCTCTGCCTCATTCTTGTTTTCTGTTGCGGGATTGGTGCTTGCGCAGGCAGCCATACCCAAAACCAGAATCAGGCAGAGAAGAATCGCGAGAACTTTTTTCATTTGTGCGCCCTCCTTTTTCACATCGTTGCCCTGTAATTTTTCCTGCGGTCATCACCGCAGAAGCAGCAGTGGTTTTCTGCTGTTGCGGACAACGTATAGCCATATTATAACGGCCTCATCCCGAAAAAACAAGTAGTATTGTTGAACAATCATACGGCATTTGTTTGTGCAACTTGTCTAAATGCAGCACAATCTTCCACACAGCTCTTTCACGAAATTCAAAAATGCCCTTTATTTTGTTCTACAATCATGCTATAATGTAGTCAATTACCTGCTTTCGGATGATGAAAAATGATACGGCTGAGCTGTCTGCCTGCGCTTTGCTCAGCCCGATGAGGAGGAATCCCCATGCCAACTGTTCCGCTGAATACTGTTTCCACCGTAGACGCCGTCTGCACCTCTCTCGAAAACGATATTTATTCCCTGTATTATGGCCCGGGAGCGAAGATCCGTGAGAAGGATCTGTCCGACCGGTACGGTGTAAGCCGCAATACGGTTCGCGAAGCAGTCGCCTATCTGCTGACAAGCGGACTGCTTGTCAAATATGCAAACCGCGGGGTTTATGTCCGCAAGATCACGATTGACGACATCTGCGAAATTTTTCATCTGCGTGAATTGTTGGAGGGCGAAGCAATCCGGCTGATCGTAGCATCGCAGCATATACCGGAGGAATTGCTGCGGGCAGCCGAGGCCGTCGCGGCCATCGACCCGGCGCTGGACTGGCATGAAAGCATTCACAAGGATATGGCGTTCCATCTGCTGCTGGTACAGTGCTCCCGCAGTCAGCGGCTGGTTCGGCTCTATGAAAGCATTCTCTCAGAGGTCAAGCTCTGCGTCTATCAATCCTATGATTTTATCAATCAGAATTTCATTCCTGTCTCAGCAGAAAACTCTGCACATCATATGAATATCCTTAACGCCATGCAGCGGGGAGATTTGAACGGTGCGCTTAAATATCTGTCAATCCACATCGCAGTTGCAACAAGCAACTACAGTGCGGGCTATCTGAAAAAGGAAAGTCTTCAGGACAGAAAAAAATAATTTTCCCGGAAAGCGGCAGGCCGCTCCCTGCTTCCCGTTTCCGGATGCCTGCCAGCCGCCGGCTGAACGCCCGCAGATCAGAAAATCCTCCCTGTATCGCGATGTCCGGCAATACGCTTTTGCACTTTTTATATAAACCGGAAGCGTATATGCACGTGTGCGCAGGACATTGTACAGATATCCTTTGAATGTTATACTATATTCTTTTTAAAGCATCTGGCAGTGCACGCTCTCTGTTCACACTGCCGAGGTTGGCCGTACCATCATTTTCAGTGTAACGGACTCTTCAGCTTCATTTGCTGCCGCCGCATTGGATGCGGTGGACTGTGCGGAAGGCTCGGCTGCGCCAGCTGAACCTCCTCCAGCGTCACATCCTCACCGCCATTTTTTTCAGAATTGCATTTATCATAGCATACCAGCCGCAAAATTCGCAGCCCCTCCGTACCAAATAGAATACAAAGGGGCTGCATGATTTTTTGGGGAAACGTTTGCTTTTTCTTATCTCTTTTTTATGCGAATCGGCAGTTACACGCAATATGCAAAAGATAGCGCACGGTATTTGACTACCGTTTGACTGCTATCTTCCGCGAAACATCAAAAACCGATTTGTCCAGTGCTTTCATTAGGAAATGTGTTTTTGAAAAATGTCATTGCCTGCCCCTTCCCTGCTGGCTGGATCAGGGCGTGGGATGCTGGTGAAGCGTCAGCTGTCTCGCCGATAAACCCGCTTGCTGGTCTTGCACAGAACGATGGCGGCGCATAGCGTCACGAGCTCAGTCATAAACGGCGCAATCCAGATAGCCTTCGTGCCGAAAAACAGCGGCAGGCAGAAAATCAGCAGCGCTTTCACCGCGATGCCGCGGCTGACGGCGATGGCATTGGCCGTTCCAGTGCGCGCCCATCCTGGAGCAGGTTTCCAAATATGTGGAAAGGCATTACATGGAGGACATTTCTCTGGGCGTGATCGGCGATCAGGTCGGTCTTTCACCGAAATATTTCTCCCGTTATTTCAAGGAGCGGACCGGCGTTCCGTTCAGCCAGTATGTAAATCGTTTTCGTGTGGACAGGGCCAAACGGCTGTTGGCAGACCCGCAGTCGCAGGTCAAGCTCGTCGCGCAGCAGGTAGGCTTTGAGAACGTCAATACGTTTATCCGCGTATTTAAGAGCTTTGAGGGCATTTCGCCCGGCGTTTACAAGGAAACGCTTCTCAAAAAGGAGTCGGACGCCGATCCCCGCTGAGACCGATGTATTTTGAGATCCGGCGGCTGGGCCGCTTTCGGACAGATACAGAAAAGGAGTACACCACATGACACTTTGGAGCGAACAGATCTCTTCCCTTTATAAGATCCGGAGCGTTTCCGACCTGCCGGAGCAGGAGCTTTCCCGGCAGACAGTCCTTCGCGGTGAGCACTTTTCCTATCAGATCATTCTGCGCGCGGACTGCAATGTTTTCTGCCGCTTTTCGGCAAGGGCTTTCGGCCCGGACGGCGCGGAAAACGAAGCACTGACCGCCGCGCTCCGACTTTACCGGCTGCGCCCGGCGGCAATGGACTACCCGGTCTATCCCGATCACGACGAAGACATCCTGACGGACGAGCCGGGGCTTATGCCGGATATTCTCGAGCCGCTGGAGGAAAGCGGCGGCATGCTGCGCCTGTCCGACCGGCCCGCGTCCGTCCTGCTTTCGCTGGATACGCCGCTGGATGCCGCGCCCGGCGACTATGAGATCCGCGCGGAGCGCGTCTATTTTGAGCCGGGAACGCCGGAGATCTTGCATACGGAGACGTCGGTGCTGACCCTGCACATCCTCAGCGCCGCGCTTCCGGCGCAGAGCGTGCATTTTACGCAGTGGTTCCATGTGGACAGCATCGCGGAGGCGTACCATGTCCCGGTCTATTCCGAGGCGCATTGGGAGCTGATCGGGAAATATATGCAGATGGCGCGCTATCTCGGCATCGACACGATCTTGACGCCGATGCTCACGCCGTCACTCGATACGCTGATCGGCGGAGAGCGCCTCTGCGTGCAGCTCGTCCAGATCGAAAAGCACGGCGAACGCTATGCTTTCGATTTCTCGCGGGCCGCGCGCTACATTGACCTTGCGCATGAAAACGGCATTCGCCGCTTTGAGATCGCGCACCTCTATTCCCAGTGGGGGATGACCTCCGCGCCGAACATCTACGTCCGTGTGGACGGCAGAGAAGAGCATTTGTTCGGCTGGCATACGCCCGCGCAGAGTGAAGCCTATCAGGCGTTTTTGAAGCAGCTGCTTCCGGCTATGCTGGATTTTCTGACAGAAAAAGGCGTGCTGGAGGATTCCTTCTTCCACATCTCCGACGAGCCGGGGCTGGACCATCTGGAGACCTACCGCGCGCTCTGGCGCTTTGTAAAGCCGATGCTGCGCGGACGGCCAATCATGGACGCCATCTCCAACGTTGATTTTTACAAGCACGGCCTGATCGACATTCCGGTCAGTGCGACCGACCACATCGAGCCGTTTCTGCGGGAGCCGGTCGAAAATCAGTGGGCCTATTACTGCTGCGGTGAGTACAAAGCCGTCGGCAACCGCTTCCTTGCCTTTCCGGAGTACCGAAACCGCATTCTCGGCGTCCAGCTCTTCAAGTTCGACATCAAGGGCTTCCTGCAATGGGGCTATAATTTCTACCACACTGACCGTTCCATGTATGTGATCGATCCTTATCTGACAAGCTCCGGCGACGGCATGGTGCCGTCCGGCGACCCGTTCTCGGTCTACCCCGGAAAGGACGGGCCGGTCGCGTCGCTGCGTGCGCTCAATTTCAAGGACGCGCTTCAGGATGTGGATATCCTGAAAGCGCTGGCGCAGCGCACCTCGCATGAGCATGTCGTGGAATTAATCGAGAAGCTGGCGGGCATGGAGATCCGCTTCGACAAGTATCCCAGAAATTATGAATTTATTCCGGCGCTTATGGACGCCGTCCGACAAGAGCTGGAGGCAGGTACCTGCTGATATCGGAATACAACTGCATATGCAAGAGCAGCCCAGGAGGAACCGTTTGGATCCTCCCGGGCTGTGATTTATGGACTCTTTTTTCGCGCATTTTCTTCATCCTATCGTCCTGCTAAAAGCGCCGCAAGCAACGGAGAAGTGCAATAAATACAACCAGAGGGTGCGCTCCGGGACAGGCCGGACATTCCATGGGACGGCGGCACGGGATCATTCACTGAAAATCTGGTAATCGCCGCTTGTCAGCAGGACGATGGGGATGAACAGCTGTGTGGGGCGTCCTTCGGATACGACCTGTATGATCAGATCGTTCCGTGCCCGGGACAGCGCATGCGGCGTGACCTCCAGCGTGACGCGCGCCAGCGGCACGTTGCAGTGGCCCTGCTCCAGATTGACGGCCAGCGTCTTTCCGGGCTGCACCTCCCAGCCCTCGGGCGTGTGCAGCGTCAGCGTGAGCCACTGCTGGCGGCGCTGTAGATTCTCGAAGGTGATCGTTATTTTTTTGACAGTACCTTCCGAAATATAAGGCGCCTCGTGACCGTCTACATACGCGCGAATGAGGGAATTCTGGAACACGGTAGCCTGCGTCCAGCGCACGTTTTAGCAGCGGCAGGAAGTCAACATTTTTCTGATCCTCGTCGATGGCTGGAATATGGTCGAGATGCAGGAGTGTATACCCCTCCTTGCAGAACTTAAAATACTCCTTTGTAACAGCCTCTGGACTTTGTGATTCGAACTTTTCCCATTCCAAGCGTGCGACCTGCACCATCGCAACAGAATTCTCGTCGATGATTGCTTGCACCACCGGTTCAACCATCGGAAGATATGGAATGTTAAATGCCGGGATGATTGTCTTGTGCCGCAGCGCCGCGACAACAGCTTGCTGTGCATTCATGAAGAACACCTCCAAAGTAGTAGTCATGAATATCCAATGTAGGCAAAGCCTGCGTAGGTTCTTCCGGCGTTGGCTCCGCGTGCGGCTGCTCGTAGATCGTGTA
>ERZ772881.1929-NODE-1929-length-16547-cov-40.163352_pt1 | contig 16547 bp, 12 predicted proteins | sample MGYA00580581_ERZ772881 | MGnify/ENA primary metagenome ERZ772881 (study PRJEB29015, sample SAMEA2737668) | human gut metagenome | biome: human gut; feature: human-associated habitat; material: faeces | place: China | collected 2012 ...
AGCCGCCGGAGCGGTGCTTAAGCCGTAAGGCGGGAATTGTGCGGTGTTGCCTTAGACAAACAGCAGGGGGCGGTAAGCATGAAAAAAAGATTCGCGGCATTTGTGTCAACCGTTTTGGCGGCAGTTTTGTGCGCCTGTTCTGCTGCCCCAAAAGATGTACTCCCCAATAAGGCGGCCCAGCCGACCGAAGCACCAACACAGCAAGCCCAAACCACGCAGGCAGCACCCACGGAACAGCCCACCCCGGAGCCGGACCTCGTGCAGCAGCTGCTGGAGGAGATGACGCTGGAACAAAAGGTGGGGCAGCTCTTTCTTGTTCGACCCGATTCCCTGGACTTGAGCCAAACGCAGGACCAGATCAACGATGCCAAGGCGGACGGCGTGACCGAACTGACGGATGCCATGCGCCAGACTTTGGCGGAGTACCCGGTGGGCGGCGTGGTGATCTTTGGCAAAAATCTGGAAAACCCGCAGCAGATCACCCAATTCCTGGACGATTTGCAGCAGGCGAGCGATACGCCGCTCTTTACTGCCATTGATGAGGAGGGCGGCCTGGTGGCGCGCCTTGCCAACAATGCCGCGTTTGACCTGCCCCAATACGAAAGCGCTGCGGCGGTGGGAACATCCGGTAACCCGGAAGATGCCCGCGCCATGGGCCGCACCATTGGCGGCTACTTAAAAGAATACGGCTTTAACCTGGATTTTGCCCCTGTGGCCGATGTGAACACCAACCCCGATAACCCGGTCATCGGTACCCGCGCGTTCAGCAGTGAACCGCAGACCGCCGCCGACCTTGTGGGCGGGGCGTGCGCCGGGTTTGCCGATGCGGGCGTTGCCTGCACCCTCAAGCATTTCCCCGGCCATGGCGATACCAGCGAGGATACCCACGTTGGCACCGTAACGCTGAACAAAACGCTGGATGACCTGCGCAGCTGTGAGCTGGTGCCCTTTGCCCAAAATGTGAACAATGCTCCGCTGATTATGGCGGCCCACATTACCGTGCCGCAGGTAACAGGGGACGATACCCCGGCCTCCCTTTCCAGCGTCATGCTGACCGATCTTTTGCGCGGGGAGTTGGGCTATCAGGGCTTGATCGTGACGGATTCGCTGGCGATGCAGGCCATCACCGATGTGTATACCCCCGGTCAGGCGGCGGTCAAGGCGCTGCAGGCCGGTGCAGACCTGCTGCTGATGCCCAACGGCCTTGCCGATGCCTATACCGCCGTGCTGGAAGCTGTGCAGGATGGTACCATCCCCCAGCAGAGACTGGACGAAAGCGTGCAGCGCATTTTGCAGTGCAAATACCAATACGGCATCCTGACGCAGTAACGCGGTGCCGTTTATAAGGAGAATGAAAATGCCCAAGTATACAGTAGACGGTTCGTTTTTTGTGCAGCAGATTTCCGGCATCCAGCGCTATGCGCGGGAAATACTCGCTGCCATGGACCCCATGCTGGAACCCGGCGAGCTGGAAGTGGCGGTTCCGCCGGATTGTATCGTTCCCGAATACCGCAATATCAAGGTGGTCACCCTGCCGCAGTCCAGCGGCATTTTGGGCTGGCAGCGGGTGTATGGCCGATATCTGGCACAAAGCGGGCGCTGCTGGCTGGGCATGTGCAATGTTATTCCCATGCTCCACCGTGGGAACGAGGGCATTGCCGTGGTGCATGATGTGTGCTATAAAGCACGCCCGGATTTTTATACCGACCTGCGCGGCCGCACCAGCGCTGTCTGGCACTGCACGCAGTATGCGGCCATTGCCAAAAAGGCCAGAAAAATCGTGACGGTCTCGGAATTTTCCAAAAGCGAGATCGTGAAATATTACCATGTGAACCCCGAAAAGATCACCGTGGTGTATAACGCCTGGCAGCATATGCAGCGCGTGCGCCCTGACCCCATGCTGTTTGGTGAGTACAGCAAGTGGCCGCAGCTGAAAAAGGGCGAGTATTATTTCTCAATGTCCAACCTGCTTAAAAATAAGAACTTTCCCTGGGTGCTGCGCGCTGCGCAGAGCAAACCCCAGGTTATGTTTGCAATTGCGGGCGGCGGCAGCCTTGCCAAAGAGGCCGCTGCCCTGGGGTTGGACCACCTGAACAACGTGATGTACCTTGGCTATGTGACGGACGGCGAAGCCAAAAGCCTGATGGAAAACTGCAAGGCGTTTTTGTTCCCCACGCTGTATGAGGGGTTCGGCATCCCCCCGCTGGAAGCCATTGCCTGCGGTGCTCCACGCGTGATGGTGAGCAATACCCCATGCATGCGGGAAATTTACGGCTCCCACGCTGATTACATTGACCTTTCCACCAACCACGGCAGTGTGGACCATGTAACCCCTGGCCGGGATGCCGCCGCCGTACTGCAAAAATACTCGTGGGAAAGCAGCGCCCGCCGCATGCTGGAGGTGCTGCGCGAGCCATGACCGTAACGATACCGGGTGATTTCGATCTGCAAAAAATAGCCGCCAGCGGCCAGGCGTTCCGCATTGCGCAAACGCCGCAGGGCTGGCGGTTTTTGGCCGGGGATAAGCTTTTGTACCTGCAGCCCAGCAGCGGTGATGCGTATACAGCTAGCTGTACCCCGGAAGAATGGCAGGGCTTCTGGCACCGCTATTTTGATTTGAACCGCAATTATGCGGCCATCCGCGCCGCGGTGCCCAAACAGGATGCCTACCTTTGCGCAGCGGCCCGGGCCGGGGCGGGCATCCGCATTCTGCGCCAGGACGCCTGGGAGATGCTGGTTACCTTTATCATCAGCCAGCGCAAAAATATCCCGGCCATTCAGGCTTGCGTGGAAACGCTGTGTACCCGGTACGGTGCGCCGCTACTGCAGCCGGGCGGGAATGTGCTGTATGCGTTCCCAACGGCGCAGGCGCTCGCCGCGGCAGGGGAGCAGGCATTGCGGGACTGCGCGCTGGGCTACCGCGCCCCGTATGTTCTGGCTGCCGCCCAGGCAGTTGCAGCGGGAACGCTGGACCTTGCCGCGCTGGAAACCCTGCCCGATGCCCGGCTGCTGGAAGCTCTGATGCAGCAGCACGGCGTGGGCATCAAGGTGGCCAACTGCGTAGCCCTGTTTGCCTATGGCCGCATGGAGTGTGCCCCCGTGGATGTGTGGATCCAGCGTGTGATCGACCAGCATTACGCCGGGCAGAACCCATTCCCAGCCTATGGCAACGCCGGAATTTTGCAGCAGTGGATGTTCTATTTCGCCCGTTCCGAAAAGGAACGGGTGAAATAGAAAGAATAATGAAAAAAGAATAAAGAATAATGCAGGTGGACCGCAGTGCTGCGCACGGCTCAGAAATATTAGTGCTCTATATTTGACAGAACTCTAATATTTTTGAGCGTTGTGCCAGCAACGCGGTCCACCTGCATTTTTAATTATTCTTTATTACTTATTCATTTGGCAAATATTCATTTGCCTACCGCCCTGTCCATTCTCCGGTATTGCAGCGCTTCCATCAGCTCTGCGGCGCCGATCTGTTCCACACCGTTCATGTCGGCAATGGTGCGGGCAACGCGCAGGATGCGGTCATAGGCGCGGGCGCTGTAGCCCATGCGTTCAAACGCACCGCGCAGCAGCTTTTCGGCGGCGGGGGCAAGCGGGCAGTAGCGGCGCAGCATGCCGCTGGGCAGCTGGGCGTTGCAGGTAAAGCCAAGGCCTTGGTAGCGCTGAGCCTGAATGGCGCGTACCGCGGCCACCCGCGTGCGGATGTCAGCGCTCGGCTCGCCGCCGGTTTTGGCGGCAAGGGCGTCGTACTCCACGGGGCGGGCCTCCACATGCAGGTCAATGCGGTCCAACAGCGGACCGGAAATCCGCTGCCGGTAGCGCTCGATCGCACTGGGCGTGCAGCTGCATTCCCGTACGCCGGAACCATAATACCCGCACTTACAGGGGTTCATGGCGGCAACCAGCATAAAACGGCAGGGGTAGGTGGCGGTGCCGTGTACCCGGCTCACGGAGATGCACCCGTCCTCGATGGGCTGGCGCAGCACCTCCAGCGCTTCGCGGCTGAACTCTGGCAGCTCGTCCAAAAACAGTACACCGTTGTGGGCCAGGCTGACCTCGCCGGGGCGGGGCACTGTGCCGCCGCCCGCAATGGCTGCGGCGCTGACACTGTGGTGGGGACTGCGGAACGGTCGCTGCTGCAATAATCCGGTTCCGGCCTGCACCAGCCCGGCAACGGAATAAATCGCGGTGGTTTCCAGCGCTTCCTCATAACTGAGCGGCGGCAGGATGCCCGGCAGGCGCTTGGCCAGCATGCTTTTGCCGGTGCCCGGCGGGCCCACCATCAACAGGTTGTGCCCACCCGCAGCGGCAACTTCCAGCGCGCGGCGGGCCTCCGCCTGGCCGCGCACATCCGCAAAATCGGGGCCAAGCCACTGCCCGGCGGCATCGTATCCTGTGCGGCTGGCGGGGCTGAGCTTTGCCTGCCCCGCCAGGTGGCGGATCACATCCGCAGCGCTGCGGGCGGGGTAAACTGTCAGCTGCTCGGCCACGGCGGCTTCGGCGGCGTTTTCGGCAGGAACAAACAGCTCGGTCACACCCGCCTTTTGGGCGGCAAGGGCCATGGGCAGGGCACCGGCAATGGGGCGCAGTGTGCCATCCAGCCCAAGTTCACCCAAAAATGCCTGGTGCGGCTCTGGCTGTGGGATGTACTGCTGCGCCGCCAAAATGCCGATGAACACCGGCAGGTCATACAAACTGCCGGTCTTGCGCACATCGGCGGGGGCCAGGTTGACGGTAACATGGCTGGCGGGCCAGGGGCAGTTCAGGTTTTTGATGGCACTGCGCACCCGCTCACTGCTTTCCTTCACGGCGGAATCCGGCAGGCCCACCATGGCAAATTTGGGCAGACCGCCGCTGATGTGGGTTTCCACGGTAACGGGGTAGCCATCCAGCCCCGTTACCCCCAGGCTGACAACGTGTGCATACATGGCGCAGCCAACTCCTTTTTTTCAACAAATTGCGTACTTTGATTATTTTCAGTATATCCTGTTCCGCCCGCGGCGGCAAGCATATTTTTTGTGCCCAAAATCTGCCTTGACGCTGTAGGGTAAAAAACAGGCAAAGCTCCGGCAAAAAGCCGGAATTCCAGCTTTTTTTGATTGACAACGCAAACTAAAATTGATATATTTAATTTGAACAAGTAAATTTACCCAAAACTTTTACAGGGTAAGAAAGTGATGGTGTCCAAAATGTATAAAGAAATGTACAGCCGTTGGCTTGCTGCCAACCTGGATGACCCCGACCTGAAGCCGGAGCTGGAATCGATTCAGAACGATGACGCTGCCATTCAGGATCGTTTTGCCGTTGCCCTTAAGTTCGGCACTGCCGGTCTGCGCGGTGTGATCGGCGCCGGTACCAACCGCATGAACGTGTATGTTGTGCGCCAGGCTACCCAGGGCCTTGCCAACTGGGTCAAGACCCAGGGCGGCACCCAGACCGTTGCTATCAGCTATGACAGCCGCATCAAGAGCGATGTGTTTGCCAAGGCTGCTGCCGAAGTTCTGGCCGCCAACGGCGTAAAGGTGCGCATTTACAGCGCCCTGATGCCGGTTCCCGCACTGAGCTTTGCTACCCGGTATTATAACTGCAACGCCGGTATCATGGTAACGGCATCCCACAACCCGGCCAAGTACAACGGCTATAAGGCCTACGGCCCCGATGGCTGCCAGATGACCGATGAGGCCGCTGACATCGTGTACGCCGAAATCCAGAAGACCGACATCCTGACCGGTGCCAAAACCATGCCGTTTGCTGAGGGGCTGGAAAAGGGCATTATCGAATACGTTGGCGATGACTGCATCAACGCCCTGTACGAAGCAATCGAAGCCCGCTCCATCCGTCCCGGTATCTGCAAGACCGCCGGCCTGAAGCTGGTTTACAGCCCGCTGAACGGCTCCGGCCTGGTTCCGGTCACCCATGTTCTGCATGACATCGGCATTACCGATATCACCGTTGTGCCGGAACAGGAAAAGCCGGACGGCAATTTCCCCACCTGCCCGTACCCCAACCCCGAAATTTTCGAGGCTCTGCGCCTTGGCCTGGAACTGGCCGAAAAGTCTGGTGCAGACCTGATGCTGGCCACTGACCCCGATGCTGACCGCGTTGGCATTGCCGTTAAGTGCAAGGATGGCAGCTATGAGCTGCTTTCCGGCAACGAAGTCGGTGTTCTGCTGCTGGATTACATCTGCGCGGGCCGCATTGAGCAGGGGACCATGCCCAAAGACCCCGTCATGTGCAAGTCCATCGTGTCCACCCCGCTGGCGGACAAGGTGGCCGAGCATTACGGTGTTGAGTGCCGCAATGTGCTGACCGGCTTTAAGTGGATTGGCGATCAGATCGCCAAGCTGGAAGCTGCTGGTCAGGTTGACCGCTTCATCTTTGGCTTTGAGGAAAGCTATGGCTACCTGGCTGGTCCTTACGTCCGCGATAAGGATGCCATCATCGGCTCTATGCTGATTTGCGAAATGGCTGCTTATTACCGCGCAAAGGGCAGTTCCATCAAGGAAGAGCTGGAGCGCATTTACGCCGAGTATGGCCGCTACCTGAACAAGGTTGACAGCTTTGAGTTCCCGGGCCTGTCCGGCATGGACAAGATGGCGAGCATTATGTCCGGCCTGCGCGAGAACCCGCCCAAGGACTTTGGCGGTGACGCCGTTGTAAAGGTTGTGGACTATAAAAAGCCTGAAGAGACCGGTCTGCCCGCCGCCAACGTGCTGATCTACACCCTGGCATCTGGCTGCACCGTTGTGGTGCGCCCCTCCGGCACCGAGCCGAAGATCAAGACCTACTTTACCACCAAGGGCAAAGACCTGGCCGAAGCCGAAGCCAAGAAAGAAGAACTGGCCGCTGCCGTTAAGCCGCTGCTGGCATAATGTGATTCCATAGGTTTGGCGCTTTTGGGCCGCCTGCTGTAATACGCAGACGGCCTTTTTGCATGCAGCCCCTAGCCGCCGCAGTGAGGAAATAACGCGCATTTTCAGGCTCCGCTTGGGGAATTACCCCTCAGTCACCTTCGGCGACAGCTCCCCTCGAAGGGGAGCCAAAGGCTTTGCGGAAAATTGTTGCGGCATCTGCTACAAGGCCCCGGAACGGTCAAGACCGTTCCCTACAGAGCATTTTATTGTGTGCGGCCAACCCACAAACACCCAGTAGGGCGGGGGTACCCGACTCCGCCGGAAACTTACCGGAGCAGATACAAAAAACGTGAGATGTACTTTGCCCCACAGTAGGAGACGGCGTCCTCGACGTCCCGGATGGGCATATAAATGATTGCACTTTTGCTGGCAATTTGCCGCCGCAAAAGATTGCCCGCACTACTTGACAAAGCACAAAAACTCTGGTAAAATACTCTAGCAATCGTTCAGAGGGCTGCTCCACACGCACAGGATGGCGTCTGCTGGTAGCCGAAATTCGAAGATTGTGATGAGCACATATATCAAGTATGGCTCCCTTTAGTCATGATCGAGAAAGAGGTGAAATGAAAATGAAGCAGGGTATTCATCCCAACTATGTGGATTGCACCATTACCTGCGCATGCGGCAACGTGATCCATACCCGCGATACCAAGCCGGAGATCCGCGTTGAAGTTTGCAGCAAGTGCCATCCCTTCTACACCGGCAAGCAGAAGCTGGTTGACACCGGCGGACGTGTTGAGCGCTTTAAGCGCCGCTACGCCAACAAGGCTGGCAAGTAATTGCATTAAGGTTTTGTATACCGCAGATGGCAACATCTGCGGTATTTTTTTCAAATACATCATCTTGCATCTCAAAGGAGAACCCCTATGCCGGACTATCAAACGATCCGCGGTATTTCCACCTTTGAATATGAAGAAAAGCGCTCCCGCTTTATTGCTTCCGCTGCGTTTGCCGATACCGAGGAAGCTGCCCTTGCCCACCTGAACCGCATCAAAGCGGCCAACCGCACCGCGCGGCATAATGTGTATGCCTATGTTCTGCGCGAGGGCGGCCGCACCCGCTACAGTGATGACGGCGAACCCGCCAAAACCGCCGGTACCCCTGTGCTGGAAGCCATCGGCCATGCGGGGCTTTCGGATGTGATCGTGGTGGTTACGCGGTACTTTGGCGGAGTTCTGCTGGGTACCGGCGGGCTGGTGCGGGCCTACACCGCGGCGGCATCCGGAGCCTTGCAGCAGGCGGAGATTGTCAGCATGCGGCTGGTGACGGATTGCGCCGTGACCGTGCCATACCCCAAGTTTGAACAGGCCCAGCGGATGATCGCAGCCGCCGGGGCCAAACTGCAGGAACCGGAGTATGCCGACGCTGTGACCCTGCGCTGGCGCATGCCTGCCGGAACCGAAGAATCCCTGTGCCATGACCTGAGCGAGCTGACCCGCGGCAGTGCCGAAGTGACGATCAGCAAACCACTTTACGCAGCTTTTTGATGCTGCGCAGTCATTTCTGGCAAGAAAGCAGAATTTCCCATGAAATTTTTACATTTCATACAAGTGTTTGGCGGCTTTTTATCGTATTTATAATATAGAGAGCCGTTTTTGGGCATGATATGCCCAACGGGGAACCGGATAGGGGAAAGGAGGCTGCGCCGTGACTGTGCGGGAAGAGACCCAGACAATTGAACGCCTGACCTTGAGCCCCTATGCCGCTTTAAGTGAGCAGAGCTTTGGCCGCCGCACCCCGGAACCGGAAGATGACCTGCGGACCTGCTACCAGCGTGACAGGGACAGAATTTTGCACTGTAAAAGTTTCCGGCGGTTGAAGCAGAAAACACAGGTGTTTCTTTCGCCGGAGGGCGACCACTACCGCACCCGGCTGACCCACACGCTGGAAGTCAGCCAGATTGCCCGAACCATTGCCCGCGCCCTGCGGCTGAATGAGGACCTGACCGAAGCCATTGCCCTGGGGCATGATCTTGGCCACACCCCATACGGCCACGCGGGGGAGCGCGCACTGAACCGGCTGTGCCCCGGCGGGTTTACCCACTACCGCCAAAGCCTGCGGGTGGTGGACTACCTGGAAAAGGACGGCAAGGGCCTGAACCTTTGCTGGGAGGTGCGCAACGGGATTATTACCCACACCAAAGGCGCCTGGGCCCGCACGATGGAAGGCTGTACCGTGCGCTATGCGGACCACATTGCCTTTTTGAACCATGATATTGAGGATGCCGTGGCCGCCGGTGTGCTGAACCCCACCGCCCTGCCGCGGGATGCCGTGCAGGTGCTGGGAGATACCAAATCCCGGCGCATCACCACAATGATCACCGACCTTGTGGCAAACAGCGCAAACTGCAAAAATGGGAAAATGCAGTTTTCCCCCGAAGTGGAGGAGGCATACGGTGTGCTGAAAGACTTTATGTACAGCACGGTGTATGTGGACAAGGATGCCAAGCGCGAAGAGAAAAAAGTGGACAAGATGATCGAAGCGCTGTATGAGCGCCTTTGCGCGGACCCCACGCTGATGCCTAATTTTTATATGCAGGTGGCATATCACCAGGGAATGGACCGTGCCGTGGCGGATTATATTTCCGGCATGAGCGATGAATTTGCTACCCGCCTGTTTGAGGAGCTGTTTGTGCCGCAAAAGTGGCAGGTGCTATAAAATTGGCAGTATGTTAGAGCACTGCCGCCCGCCCCGAAGGGGCGCACATTGTGCGCCCGCTAACCTATGGCAATACCGCATAATTCTAAGTGCCGATACGGCGAGCGAGGTGCGGCAGATGCCAAGCCAAAAGCGCAGATAATACTGGATGTCTTATCGAGCATTTTGGCAACGCAGATGCCGTGCCGCAGCTGCCGGAGCGGTGCTTAAGCCGCAAGGCGGGAATTGTGCGGTGTTGCCCTATCCTCACTCCCCTTTTGGTGAGCGGCTAGCCTGCAATTCGACGTATTATTGAGGTTACCATTTCTATCCACACTCTCCTTGCGGAGAGCGATACGTTGGGGGGCAACCAAGGCCGATGCGGCATTTCTATCCACACCCTCTCACAGGGAATGACTGGCATTTATTCATGGCTCTGGTAATGTTACACAAACTTTTACCGATGTTTGTGAACAGAAAAACAATTGTACTGGGCACTGGCATGGCATTTTTGCTGGCTCAAACACTCGTGCATTTATTTCATGTTCTGCTTCTGCTATTTTGTGCAGGCAATGCTTATTTCATCAGTTTCTGCAGCGTTTTCAGCAGCTCATCCACAACTTCGTCATTCCCGGCACGGATATCATCCGCCACACAGGTGCGGATATGGTTTGCCAGCAGCTCACGGTTGAACGCGTTCATCGCCGCCGTTACCGCCGCCGACTGCACCAGAATATCCGGACAATACACTTCGTTTTCCACCATCCCACGGATGCCCCGAATCTGCCCTTCGATCCGGTTCAGTCTGTGGACCAGGCTTTTATACTCTTCTTCACTGCGATGCTTTGTTTTGTGTGCACAGCAGCAACACGGTTCCTTCTCTTCGTTTTCCTGCATTATGTACCCTCCCATCACATGCAAGGTACCCCGGCGGGGTATATTTACTGTATACCCCGCCAGGGTACCTTGTCAAGTAGATAATATAATATTTTTATATTATTTTATGCGAGAGTTTTTTACTATAGCAATTTTTAAAATTAAAGCGGATATCCGCATGAACAAAACCACCCTGAACAGTCAGAAAGAGAAACATTCCATAGCCAATTTCTATCCACGCTCTCCTTGCGGAGAGCGACCCTACACTTTGAGTTTACCGCGCCGGCGCAAAAGTGATTTCTATCCACGCTCTCCTTGCGGAGAGCGACTGCATATCGGCCGGGGTTGTGTTATGATACATAGAATTTCTATCCACGCCCTCCTTGCGGAGAGCGACACGACTAAAGTCGCGGGTCTCCTTGCCCTGATTTATATTTCTATCCACGCCCTCCTTGCGGAGAGCGACGGTTCGTCCGCGGTATTCTCCGGCTGCTGCACCGGGATTTCTATCCACGCTCTCCTTGCGGAGAGCGACGCTGACCGCATTGGTTATGCTGTGCGGCTGCTCTATTTCTATCCACGCTCTCCTTGCGGAGAGCGACCCCAGGAAGTGAGCGTGCGCCGCGGTGTGGCACTATTTCTATCCACGCTCTCCTTGCGGAGAGCGACCTCTTCGCAAAGGCTTTCTGCTTTGCAGCTTTTTCAATTTCTATCCACGCTCTCCTTGCGGAGAGCGACGCATGTGCGTAATACTCTGCAATATTGCGGTAATTATTTCTATCCACGCTCTCCTTGCGGAGAGCGACGGTATCTAATCGCAGTGAGCCATCCTCATGGCGCCATTTCTATCCACGCTCTCCTTGCGGAGAGCGACCTACCACTTTTAACGGTGATTTTAAGGCTGGTCAATTTCTATCCACGCTCTCCTTGCGGAGAGCGACCGCCATTGGCAGATGGGGCACAGGCGCGCGCGACATTTCTATCCACGCTCTCCTTGCGGAGAGCGACCCGCCATTGGCAGACGGGACAGAGCCGGACGCGACATTTCTATCCACGCTCTCCTTGCGGAGAGCGACCTCCTGGGCCGTGATGATGATATGACCCAGCTGGAATTTCTATCCACGCTCTCCTTGCGGAGAGCGACCGGTTGTCGATGTCCGCCGCGCCACTGGCACGGCGGATTTCTATCCACGCTCTCCTTGCGGAGAGCGACCCCCGAAAGGCAGTGACAACACGGGGAAATCACAGGTATTTCTATCCACGCTCTCCTTGCGGAGAGCGACTATTGAGGAGGTTTCTAAATATGTCGTTAAGGATTATTTCTATCCACGCTCTCCTTGCGGAGAGCGACGGTGGTCGATGTCCGCCGCGCCACCGGCACGGCCGATTTCTATCCACGCTCTCCTTGCGGAGAGCGACCCTCAGCCAGGATTATACAGAGCAACCCACGGATATTTCTATCCACGCTCTCCTTGCGGAGAGCGACCTCGATGCATTGTGCGCCCGGTGCCCGGGCCTCAAATTTCTATCCACGCTCTCCTTGCGGAGAGCGACCCACAACCTGGAGGAACTGGGTTATCTGCTGATCATTTCTATCCACGCTCTCCTTGCGGAGAGCGACCGGCTGGAAGCGCCCATGACGCTGCCAGATTAGCCCATTTCTATCCACGCTCTCCTTGCGGAGAGCGACGCTTATCTCCATGTTACTCCCTCACAGATAGTTGAATTTCTATCCACGCTCTCCTTGCGGAGAGCGACTTGCCAACGTTGGCAGTTATGCTGCGCAGATCGTGATTTCTATCCACGCTCTCCTTGCGGAGAGCGACTGAGCATGGATGCCCTGGAAAGCTACCTGATCAACATTTCTATCCACGCTCTCCTTGCGGAGAGCGACGACCCATGACATATGAGGAAACCATTGAGTGGATATTTCTATCCACGCTCTCCTTGCGGAGAGCGACAGGTGATGCGTTCTATTTGGATTTGGTCAGCGGAATTTCTATCCACGCTCTCCTTGCGGAGAGCGACGTTTTTTGCCAATGTAAAAAACGTGTGGGATCATGTATTTCTATCCACGCTCTCCTTGCGGAGAGCGACAACCATGCGACCCTGGATGCAGGCGGCAATGACCTATTTCTATCCACGCTCTCCTTGCGGAGAGCGACATGGCGCGGAACTGGATATCCACCACAACTTCCCGATTTCTATCCACGCTCTCCTTGCGGAGAGCGACAGCGCTGGACAGGCTGAAAAGCCAGGCAACCGTGATTTCTATCCACGCTCTCCTTGCGGAGAGCGACCGTCGGCCAGATCGCTTGTGGCGAGCCTATCACGGCAATTTCTATCCACGCTCTCCTTGCGGAGAGCGACGGCCGGACAATTTTGTCCGGGGCGGACATTTCAGATTTCTATCCACGCTCTCCTTGCGGAGAGCGACCGGCATTGTGCCGATACGCTATGGTTTCGGCGCCACATTTCTATCCACGCTCTCCTTGCGGAGAGCGACCAGGCTGTGCCAGCGGCAACCCCGCGCGCAGGCCATTTCTATCCACGCTCTCCTTGCGGAGAGCGACTTTTTTTGCGATTTTTAAGCCGCAAATATTGACGTATTTCTATCCACGCTCTCCTTGCGGAGAGCGACGCCATTGGCAGACGGGGCAGAGCCGCACGCGGCAATTTCTATCCACGCTCTCCTTGCGGAGAGCGACTGTGGGTGATACTCCCCCGTGCTGCGGTTGTATGATTTCTATCCACGCTCTCCTTGCGGAGAGCGACCTCACTTTCACCTTTACACTGATCTTATTGTCAGTAATTTCTATCCACGCTCTCCTTGCGGAGAGCGACTTCAAGGCCAATGTCCACCGGGCAAAGAGCCGGTTATTTCTATCCACGCTCTCCTTGCGGAGAGCGACCATTCTGTGCGTCCTTCCAGTTGTCCAGCATACCGATTTCTATCCACGCTCTCCTTGCGGAGAGCGACGCACATAAGCGACTATGTGCGCAGCGCCGATATAATTTCTATCCACGCTCTCCTTGCGGAGAGCGACGCGTGTCAACGAGGATAGATACGGGCAACAATATTGATTTCTATCCACGCTCTCCTTGCGGAGAGCGACAATGGCACCTTACGAAGCACCCACAACACAAGCTGAATTTCTATCCACGCTCTCCTTGCGGAGAGCGACCGAACCCCAAAATGAAATTATCGCTTACGATAATGATTTCTATCCACGCTCTCCTTGCGGAGAGCGACCTTCCAACATCAATTCTTCATCAATCATAGCTTATTTCTATCCACGCTCTCCTTGCGGAGAGCGACCTGCTAGCGGTTTTCTCTCCGATACTTCGGATGTTATTTCTATCCACGCTCTCCTTGCGGAGAGCGACGAGCATGCGTACCAGCTTGTTTTGTGGGTGCTCCGATTTCTATCCACGCTCTCCTTGCGGAGAGCGACTTTTTGATTATATCCGGGCAGGTACCGGCATTTTATTTCTATCCACGCTCTCCTTGCGGAGAGCGACGTCTCTTTTATGTTATATGATACAACGGCTTTGATATTTCTATCCACGCTCTCCTTGCGGAGAGCGACTTGACTTGACATTTCATAAGACTAGATGTATCAATTTCTATCCACGCTCTCCTTGCGGAGAGCGACCTTGCCCCTCGCCTTGCTGATATGTCTGCCGCCTGATTTCTATCCACGCTCTCCTTGCGGAGAGCGACGGTCTCTATATGCTATATGATACTACCGTGCTGATATTTCTATCCACGCTCTCCTTGCGGAGAGCGACTTCGCGGCTGGACGTTATTTATTAACGGCGCTGTATTTCTATCCACGCTCTCCTTGCGGAGAGCGACCTTACATTGATCCAGAAACTCGCCCATCTGTGTTTATTTCTATCCACGCTCTCCTTGCGGAGAGCGACCGGTGAATTGCAGTCAATGCCCCGTGTGTACCGTATTTCTATCCACGCTCTCCTTGCGGAGAGCGACGGCATTAACCGGGTCAAGCGCCTATTGCCAACGTGGATTTCTATCCACGCTCTCCTTGCGGAGAGCGACGATAACTACATTTATAATGTGAGTATCGGCAATATTTCTATCCACGCTCTCCTTGCGGAGAGCGACGGTTCGGTCCAGGTGTCGGGGGTGCCCAGCAGCGTATTTCTATCCACGCTCTCCTTGCGGAGAGCGACCCTACTATATGCAATGGGACATCACAGACACTGTGATTTCTATCCACGCTCTCCTTGCGGAGAGCGACCTTTTTGATGAGGATGACCCCGACAACCTATGGAGCATTTCTATCCACGCTCTCCTTGCGGAGAGCGACTGGCAAGCTGCCAAAGCCCTTGACAGATTGCGTATTTCTATCCACGCTCTCCTTGCGGAGAGCGACCTTGACCACGGTATTGCACTGGTACCACATCAGCATTTCTATCCACGCTCTCCTTGCGGAGAGCGACTTTCGAGCCCCAACACAGATATTATAATTTTGGATATTTCTATCCACGCTCTCCTTGCGGAGAGCGACCGTTGTAATGGAGGCGATCAAAGTTGAAAATCAGTATTTCTATCCACGCTCTCCTTGCGGAGAGCGACCCAAGGAGGCAGCAACCACGGCAAACACAGCGCTATTTCTATCCACGCTCTCCTTGCGGAGAGCGACCCCCCGTTCGCGAGATAATTCAATGGGAAGGAATATTTCTATCCACGCTCTCCTTGCGGAGAGCGACGTCTGTGGATGCTTCCACCCAGACCGCCAAAGCCCATATTTCTATCCACGCTCTCCTTGCGGAGAGCGACGCCAGCCAATCGGCTGGCTATTGAGTGTAGCCTAGTAACATTTCTATCCACGCTCTCCTTGCGGAGAGCGACGGGCAGCTTGTCGCCCGCCTTGTTCATGTAGGACTATTTCTATCCACGCTCTCCTTGCGGAGAGCGACCGCCATTGCACAGGGAATTATAACGGAAACCACATTTCTATCCACGCTCTCCTTGCGGAGAGCGACCGCTTGCCCACTTTTCGGGGATCGGGTCGTCTTCATTTCTATCCACGCTCTCCTTGCGGAGAGCGACCGCCTGTATGATGGCTTTGATTGTGACGAGCGACGGATTTCTATCCACGCTCTCCTTGCGGAGAGCGACCCCGTGCCCTGCATTTCTCTTTTATGTGGCGGTAATTTCTATCCACGCTCTCCTTGCGGAGAGCGACCCAACCGTCCCAGGTGTACCAGGCCAGCGAAGCATTTCTATCCACGCTCTCCTTGCGGAGAGCGACGGGGAGGGTGAATAGTATGCTAACCTTGATACAATTTCTATCCACGCTCTCCTTGCGGAGAGCGACTTGCGCAGTTGTGTCGACCACGGTTCTGCAAAACCATTTCTATCCACGCTCTCCTTGCGGAGAGCGACGGTGTTACGGTCTTAGGTATTCAACACAAAGTCGGCATTTCTATCCACGCTCTCCTTGCGGAGAGCGACGCGACGAGCATCACGCCAACAGCCAGCAGGAGAAATTTCTATCCACGCTCTCCTTGCGGAGAGCGACGGTGGCTTCGGTGCTGGAAGCTGGCGGCTCGTGATATTTCTATCCACGCTCTCCTTGCGGAGAGCGACTCCCGGCTCCACTACTCTGACTTTTCCCGGATTCGATTTCTATCCACGCTCTCCTTGCGGAGAGCGACTCTCTTTGTATGTTATATGATACATCCGCTTTGATATTTCTATCCACGCTCTCCTTGCGGAGAGCGACAATCTATTATGTTTGTCAATCTCCGCGTTGTTGACATTTCTATCCACGCTCTCCTTGCGGAGAGCGACCGTTGTCACTGCCTTCCCGGGCAGTGCGGATAGATTTCTATCCACGCTCTCCTTGCGGAGAGCGACGACATGGCAATTTTTTTAACACGACTTTCTGGAATTTCTATCCACGCTCTCCTTGCGGAGAGCGACCTCACTCAGTCAAGCTCGCAATTTCCCCATTGCGATTTCTATCCACGCTCTCCTTGCGGAGAGCGACGTAAAAGCAGTATGGCTATGGATCTATCAGAAGCACATTTCTATCCACGCTCTCCTTGCGGAGAGCGACAGCAAAAGTGCACAAAACAGTG
>ERZ772881.1950-NODE-1950-length-16407-cov-142.819533_pt1 | contig 16407 bp, 17 predicted proteins | sample MGYA00580581_ERZ772881 | MGnify/ENA primary metagenome ERZ772881 (study PRJEB29015, sample SAMEA2737668) | human gut metagenome | biome: human gut; feature: human-associated habitat; material: faeces | place: China | collected 2012 ...
ATGGGCTTATAACTGTAGATGTGAAAGGGTACACTGGTGGAGTTCAGGTTTTCGTTAGTGATTCCCAAGGCAATGTTGTGAGCTCCACCATGTCTTCTATAACAAATAGTGGTGTGGTATCATTGGATTTAGGAGCTATTGCAGAGGGTGACTATTCATTAAATATAATTTTGGATAACGCAACCTATTACGGGCAATTCGATGTGTAACATTTAGTCAATATCGCAATAATAGAGGCCAATATTATAAGCAGACCACACTGATACAAAGGAGCGGAATTCGAAAAGCTAAGTGAGTAGAAAAAATAAAATTATAGCACTATGAAATTCTCAGATTTGGAAGCTGATGTTATAGCCCAAAAAGAATTGGTAGAGATTTTTGGAGGGGCAGGTGATAACACGCAATATGATAGAGCATGTGACACAAAAGCCTGTTCAAAAAGAGTTAGTGTAGTACAAGGTTTCTGCACTAATGGAGATGGTATCTGCAGATACAATGTAGCATAAATGTTAAATTAATCGGTGGTAAAGCTTTGCTTGCCACTGATTTCTTATTTTTTATGAATTTATGAAATATATTTTAAATCCATATTATTTGTTACGCAATGATGTTAAGAGAGCAGCTATCTGTTCTCAGGATGTAAATCATTGTTCTGCTATAGATGTTAGCAATAATTGGCTATCGTTTATTCATCCTATATATGCTATGCTTCTCTCTTTTTTCTCTGTGCCAATTGAATTAAGTGTTGCAATTGAGAATATTGCTTTTTTCTTTAATTTCACTAAAGAGTATACCGATCAACTTATTCAAAATTTTATTGAGAATTCAGAGCCATTCCATACCCATTACAAAAACTTTGATAATGATTTCCCCAAAAATATAATTGTAAGAGCAGATATAATCCAAGGCCAGACGATAGTCTATCAGTATCATCCTAAGGATTTCATATATACCGATATAGATCTTCATTCACGAAGATTATATAAGGCGCCTTTATATGTGACGTTTATGATTAGTAATAAATGTTTGACAAATTGTATATATTGCTATGCTGATCGTTATACAAATTGCAAAGAACTTGATTTTTCGAGAGTTGAGAGTATCATAGATGATGCGTGTCAATCGAAAATCGTATCTTTTAATATAGACGGAGGAGAGTTCTTCTTGTATCCAAGATGGCAGGAGCTTTTGGAGAAGTTGAAAGACTGCAATTATTTACCAGAAATTATTTCTACCAAGTATCCTATGGATATTGATATGATTAAAGACTTCTCAAAATTTGGTATTAATTTGCAGGTTTCCTTTGATTCTGTAGCTCAGGATACACTTGATAATATGGTTGGGCGGATAAATAATTATTCGGCAAGAATGCAAGCTGCATTAAAAAATATAGATCAAGTAATGTCCTTTCAAGTTGCGACCATACTTACGAAGTATAATGGCTCTATACAGGAAATGGAAAAGATGTATACTTTTTTTGTCTACTCTTCATAATGTACGAAGATGGGAGGTCAGAGTAGGATTTAAATCACTTTATAGTAAGAAGAAATTTGAAGATATACAAATAAGTAGATCTTCGATTGAAGAAATTCAGCATTGGATAAAGGATAAGCAAAGCAGTTCAAAATTTGAAATACTTTGGAGTCCAGGCAAAGAAGTCAGTTTCTTTAAAGCTAAACATGGAAGTGCAGATTTTGTCGGTTCTTTATGTTCTGCTAACAGTCTTCACATGTTTATACTTCCGGATGGGAAGGTTACAATATGTGAACAACTTTATTGGAATAAGAATTTTTTAATAGGTGATCTTGCAAAAATGTCTATTTCAGAGGTGTGGAATTCTCCTCGTGCTCTGTATTTAGCTCATAGGCAGCGAAATGACTATTCTTCTGATAGTTACTGCCATAAATGCAAAATCTTTGATACGTGTAAGGCAAATTTAAATGATTGCTTTCCAAATATCATGAAAGTTTATGGTAAGGAACATTGGGATTATCCTGATCCAAGATGTGACAAAGCGCCAAAGAATATCTCTGACAAAATATATGTGTAAATATGACGAACAAGAACGATGTACTGATTGCCCTTATATTAGGTGTTGCCTCTGTTTCTGCAAAAGCTCAGAATGTTACAGAGACTCTTGCTGACAGTGTCCAGTTGAAGGAGGTGGCAGTCACGCAGCGACTTGTACGTCATGAGGCGGGAAAGGATATTGTCAATACACTCACGCTCCGGAAAGGCAAGACAAATCTTGTAGAGTTACTGGGTGATATCCCTGGGCTTTTGGTTAATGAAAGTGACGAGAGTATCCATATTCAAGGTAAGGGAAGCATAAAGATCATGCTGAATGGCAGGCTGAAGAATATTTCCTCCGATGATATCTATAATTTCCTCCGTAGCCGTCCAGCTTCCAATGTCACAGCTGTGGAAATAGTTAAAGTGCCAGGAGCAAAATATGATGCATCAGGCAATTATGGTATATTGAATATAATTACCGAGCGCAGGCAGAATTACTTAGGCGGTGATATAGGTGAGGAGTTATCTTATGGGAAAAAAGGAAGCAATAACGCGAGAGCAAGTTTGAATTACAGTCATAAGAGGACAGAAGCTAATTTGACTGGTAGTTGGAACCTGCGAAAAGATAGAACATATGAGAAAAGCGAATCCTTCTTTACAGAAATATCGAGAGTGTCATCGATGATTAATTCTATCCACAACCGAGATTATCGGCTTTCGGGTATGATGGACTATCATATTGATAGTTTGTCAGTGTTCAGCTTTGATGTTTCTTATTCAAATAATTGCCGAAAATCCAATGCTGTAACCGATTTTTATTCTTTTAAAGATGTTGCTACCATTTTGGAGAATGGCCAGACCTTGTCAAACACGAGAACTCCCAGACGGAATCTTAATATGAGTTTTTATATAGACCGGAATTGGAGCGAGGATAAAAGCATAAAGTTCAATTTGGATGTATTTAACTATAAATACACCAATAACTATAATTACAATTCTTTAATCCTCTATGCTGTGGAGAATACACAGACAACTGACTATCTGGTAAATCATGGGCTTTCCCATTTGAGGGGATTAAGCGGAGCCCTCGATATCACGACGTTACTGCCCTGGAACATAAATCTTAGTACGGGGCTGAAAGCCCATGTCACCTCTACCAAGAATGACTTGTCGTATGAACTTTCAACGACGTCCCCACAAAATGGCAAATTCATCTACGACGAGGATGTCTATGCCGCTTACCTTACTGCGGATAAGAAAGTAGGAAACTATACCTTTCATCTTGGAGGTCGTTATGAGCAGACCTATACAACGAACAAATACGCCTCTACCAGCTTAAATAACTATGGAAGATTTTTCCCAGATGTGATTATCTCTTATAGTTTTAAGAGCGGTTCCAGCCTGGAAGTATCCGTAAATAGTGGAACAGAACGTCCAGGGATACGCCATATCAATCCGTTTGTCTTCTACATCAATCCTTATAGTATTACTTTGGGCAATCCGACAATCAAGCCCGATAATTGGTGGAATGTGAGGCTGACTCACAATTGGTGCTTCGATGGAGGAGAACTGACAACGGATTTGACCTATTTGTGCGATAATGGGGCTTTCGACCAGACAACGAAAATGGATAATGAGACCACCATTGCGACTACCCAATGGAATAATGCGCAGGATGAACGTTCCTTTATCCTGGATATGTCATTCTATTATTCCAAAGTGAAGTGGCTGAAAATTATCTCGGGTCTTGAATGGTCTGTCAATAAAAGCCGGCCTAAGATGGAATACCTGAATGTTAATACGAGGGATGTAGAGCAAATGTACTATTGCAATCTTAGGTTTATCCTCGATCCCCAAAATACATGGAGTGCCTATATTAATTCTTCATTTAATGGTAAACAGAAAAATGCAGTAGGTACATTAGATCCAATATTTAATCTGAATTGTGGCTTGAACTGTTCGCTGCTGAAGAATAAATTGAATTTAAAACTCTCCGTGCGGAATTTATTTGCCAGCAAGATTAGCGGAACAAGTTACTCTAATGATAATATGCACATGACTTTTTCCAACAGATACAACAATCTGACAGTGGGCATAGGTATCTCCTATAGTTTTGGGCATGATTTGCGTATTAAGCATAAAGAGCATAGCAGTACAGAAATAGAGTCGAGGTTTGAATAAATGACTAGGGTGCCCAGTTAGATGTTCCGAGAAACAGAGGCTGATATCCACGGTCGTTCCGCTTCCTCTTTGGTTATGTGAAGAAGTATAAGCGCCCGCAACATCGCTGTTGCCGACGGCGACATCGACAAGGAACGTTTGTTGAAAGCCGCACGGATAGCGTGCATCCACGACTATGTGATGTCACTGCCACTGAAGTACAACACGAAGATAGGCCGTGACGGCGTGGGACTGAGCCAGGGACAGCGGCAGCGCATCCTCATCGCCCGTGCGGTGTACAAGAATCCCGACTATATCTTCCTCGACGAGGCCACCAACTCGCTCGATGCCAACAACGAGCGGGCCATCGTGGAGAACCTTGACACGTTCTACCGTGGCAAGACCGTCGTCATCGTCGCCCACCGCCTGAGCACGGTCAGGAATGCCGACCAGATCGTCGTCATAGACCATGGCAAGGTCGTCGAGACGGGCAACCACGAGACGCTGACAGCAAAACGAGGAGCGTACTACAATCTTGTCAAGAACCAGTTAGAGTTGGGAAACTGACAGATGTCATCGGCAATCTTACAGCTGATGAACAACCGCTATAGATGCCAAGAACAGCAACAAAGACTTTGAGCTATGGACAACAATAAGAATGAAACAGACAAAATAGAACTACGGAGTGAGAAGGTGCGCCACATCATCGGGCAGGTGCCTCCGACCCTTATGCGGACCGGAACGATGGTCATTACGCTTGTCGTCATCGCCCTTGCCGTCGCCTTCTACATCATCCGTTATCCAATCACGATAGAGGCGCAGGGTAAGGTAACGCGCAACGACTCAGTAGAGCTCCTTGTTCCTTACAAATACCTCTATCTCTTTGATGAGCCGCGCATGGCACGTATCACTATAGAAGGACAGGACGAAGATACTGCACCGATCATGTGCCCCATCACCAGCCACAGCGAAAATCTTCTCATCGTAGACGGAAACCATTATTTTACCGCTAAGACTTACATCCGTTCTAATGGAACCAGCGTACAGCCGGGATTAAATGTCTTAGCTCGGATTGTTGTCAGCGACAAGACGCTGTGGCAGCAAGTATTCAAGAAATAGCCTTTTATTTTCCGATTCTTACCCAACATTAACACCTTATTAACACCCTAAGAAAGAAAAATCCCTTGCAAATCATTGATTTACAAGGGATTTATATCGCTAAATGGCACCAAGATCTGGTGAAGACGCACATGCCTAAGGCTAAGGCCGTCCCGAAGACAGCCAACGTTAAGGTGTATTCGAAGCCTAAATCTATATATTCTTGGGATATATCTGCTTGCTACATCTTGTCAAGAAAAGCAGCCAAAGTGGTTCTCTGTCTAAGTTTTGAGCTATATGAAAATCCCTGAAACAGGAAACAAAGCCTTAGAGATAAAGACAAGAGTTACTCGTCTTTTGAGATATGTATGACAGTTTATGTCATATAAGAGCAGAGCGACAAATACTGTGCTCTGCCCCCTATATATCTGATTGCATGAAGCCGTTTACTTCTTCAGTTGGCTCTTGTAAGCCTTGTTCAGTCCGGCTACCACCTCGTTGGTGATGTCATAGGCTTTGTCGGCATAGAGCACGTTGTCGCCCTGCTTAGCGAAGATCATTCCATACTTTTTGTCCTTGTTGTAGACAGCCAAATAGTGCTGTAGCGAGTCGTGCAGCGCCTTGTTGTATTTGTTGGTCTCCTCCTGGAACTCACCGCTCAGACGCTGGTTGAGTTGCTGCAGGTCATTACTCTGCTTCTGCAATCCTGCCTGGATAGCCTCGGCCTGCTCACGCGTGTAGGCGTTCTGCTGCACTTTCTGCTGAAAGTTGGCAGCGGCAGCCTGCAACTGTTGCTGCTTGCTGGCGAGTGTTTTCTGGATGTTGTTCCCTTTCTGTTCGAGGATCTTGCTGTACTCCTTGCAGAACTGATACTGTGCCATGATGGAGTCTACCTCCACGAAAGCAATCTTGGAACTTGCTGGTTTGGTAGAGGTCTCAGGAGCCTTGTCGTCCATCTGAGGCTTGCTCTTGTCGCAGCTGACGAGCGTGAGAGCCGACATAGCCAGCACAGCCAGCGTGCGTAATGCGTTTGTTGTTTTCATTGTTTTGTATTCTGTTTTGTTTTTTAATTTCAGATTGCGTGATGATCACATTGCCTGCGACTTCATGCGAGCCTCACGGTCTTGGTCGATGACGCAGTGGATGCCCTGCTTGCGAAGGGCCGCATTGTCGTGGATGTGCTGCGACTGAAACGATCCGTTCCTCTTCAGAATGACACGCGCGCACAGCAGTAACATGGCAATAGCAATTATTAACACCGTGCAGAGTAATGTTTCTATCATTTTTTGTAATTTTGCAGTGCTTGCTTGCACAATTATAGATGCAAAGATAGCACAATAAAGGCAAATGACAAAGAAAAAAAACATAAACCTTATTAAAAAACGAACATTATGGCAGAATTGAAACCCGCTCGCGTGTTCGAGCAATTCGCAAAGATCAACCACATACCCCGCCCCTCGAAACATGAGGAACAAATGATCGCCTACTTGAAGAAGTTTGGCGAGGATCATGGTTTGGAAACCTTGGTCGACGAGACCGGCAACGTACTGATCCGCAAACCAGCCACCAAAGGCTATGAGAACCGTCCGACCACGATCCTGCAGAGCCACATGGATATGGTCTGCGACAAACTCGTCGATGTAGACTTCGACTTCCACAAGGATGCTATTCAGACTTACGTCGACGGGGAGTGGCTCCACGCCAAAGGCACTACCTTGGGTGCTGACGACGGCATCGGCGACGCTATCGAGTTGGCCATTCTCGACTCTGACGACATTGAGCACGGCCCGTTGGAGTGTGTGTTCACTGTCGACGAGGAAACAAGTCTCGGTGGTGCCATCGGCATGAAACCTGGCTTTATGACCGGTAAGTATCTCGTCAACCTCGACTCAGAAGAGGAAGGCCAGATCTTCATCTCCTGTGCCGGTGGCATGTCGACGAAGGCCACCTTCCGCTTCCAGCGCGAGGATGCACCCAAGGATTACTTCTTCTTTGAGGGTAGTCTCAAAGGACTGAAAGGCGGGCACTCCGGTGATGACATCGAGAAGAAACGCGCCAACGCCATCAAGATCCTGGCCCGCTTCCTCTATATGGAGCAAAATAAGACTGACCTGAGACTGGCGCAGTGGAACTCCGGCAAGATGCACAACGCCATCCCACGCGACGGCAAGATTGTCTTCGCCGTGCCCGCTGACAAGAAAGAAGAGGTGAAGGCCGACTGGAACATCTTCTCCAAGGATGTCGAGGACGAGTTCCATGTGACGGATGTCAACATGGTGTGGAACCTGCAAAGCACCGACGCTCAGAAGGTGCTGCCGAAAGCAGTCAGCCGGAAACTGATCGCTGGCCTTCAGGCGCTCGACAATGGTGTCTTTACCATCTGCCAGGATCCGGCTCTCAACGACATGGTGGAGACTTCCAGTAACGTTGCCAGCGTACAGACAACTGACGACAGCGTCGTATTCATTGCCAGCCACCGCTCCAATGTGACAAGCAACCTGCGCAACATGGCCAACACGGTGCGTGCTGCCTTCGAACTGGCCGGTGCAGAAGTGGAGCAGGGCAGCGGTTATCCGGCATGGAAGATGAACCCCAACTCGAAGATGGTGAAGGTTGCCGTCGACGCTTACAAGAAGCTGTTCCGCAAAGATCCTGTCGTGCGCGGCATTCACGCCGGTCTGGAGTGCGGCCTGTTCTCCGAGAAATATCCCGAGCTCGACATGGTCAGTTTCGGTCCTACGCTGCGTCATGTCCACACTCCCGACGAGTGTCTGCACATTCCCACCGTACAGATGGTCTGGGATCATCTGCTCGAAATCCTGAAGAATATTCCTGAGGAATAGTCTATGAACAGAGCGTTGAAAACGACTTTGCTGCCTTTCGTGGCGCTTGGCTTCCTGATTTCAGGCTGTGGTGAGCGTCATGAGGCACGCAGTCTGGCCCAGGATTTCTTGGAGGAGCACATGCCCATGCAGGACTATGAAGTAGTGCGCTGGTCACGTCTCGACTCCACGTTCTTTGTTACGCCCGTGGCCCTGAAGGCTATGCATGCCGAGGCAGAACGCTCGAAGATCGTCAAGCACCGGGTCAGCTACCAGGGCTATACGCCCAAGCTCTTGTTCATGCACGGCTGGTTTGCCCACGACCGCGACACCATTTCGCGCACATTCTACTTCGACGAAAAGCTCCAGGGCATCGTAGGAGTGAAACGAAACTGATGCCGCCTTTATCGGAACGGCATCACCTTTTATCATAGAAAAGCCTGGATGCATCGTAACGATCGTTGCGATGCATCGGGGCTTTTGTCGTTTTATGTAGGTAGGAAACCGTTTGCAGCAACACTCCTTGAGACTTAGTGAGGAACCCCAAAATAGATAGCCTAGATGGAATAAAGACCACCGATAAGTTGCGAAAATGAAACTTTTTTATTAAATTTGTGCCGAATATACTCAAAACTTCAATTTCTAACTTTAAAATCGCATTGATTATGAACATGATTTCCGCCTTCCAGAAAGTAGTTTTTCAGAACTATCTCAACTTCAACGGACGTGCGCGTCGTGCAGAGTATTGGTGGTTTGCTCTGGACTCTTTCATCATTGGCATTGTGCTGGCCGGCATCAACGAGTGGGCAGTGTCGTCAGGTAGCTTTCTTGCCATCTTGTTGACGAGCATCCTCTACTATGGTACCTCTCTGGCACTGTTGCTCCCAGGACTCGGCGTGGCTTGGCGCCGTCTCCACGATATAGGTAAGGGGGGACAGTGGTACTGGATCTGTCTCATCCCTATCATCGGCTTCATTTGGCTCATCGTGCTGCTTTGTCAACCGAGCGAACCACAAGAGAACCGCTTTGGCCCTGAGGTAGAAGAGGAATAAGCATAAAAAACACAGCCCCGGAATCACTTCCAAGGCTGTGCTATCCTAATTGTGAAAAATCAAATGATAAATTGAGCGACTCTCCGCCCAAAGTGTTATCACAATCTTAAAACCTAATAACTAAAAACCTAAATCTATTACTAACCTAAACAATCTATTAACCTTTTGATGCTGCAAAGTTACTAATTTATCTGCAAACCCACAACTTATTTTCCTCGCAAAATCCGAATTTTATTGTTTAATTGATTTGTGTCAAGTGTTGTGTGCGATAACATACCAGCCAATTGTTATTATTGCTTAAATGCCTACTAAATACTTTTGTATTCCCTTGGTGGTAAGCACAAAAAACACTAACTTTGTCCTACATAAAGAATAAAATGTAAAAGTAGTAGACGTCAAATAGTGACGTGTATCATAAGCAATAAGAAATTTTGATTTGTTTTAGTAGATTAGTTTTTAAGTAGTTTGTTTTTTGGGAATCGGTTGTCGTGAGACACCCGATTTTTTTATGGCTTTTACAATGATGAATACAGACAACAAGATACAACTGGGTGAGATGACGCTTCTTCCCAGTGAGCAACCGCGACCTCATCAACCATCATATGTTCGCCCCGGCGTCATTTATGGCTTCACCTCGTTAGCCAGAGGCTTCCCCGACACGAAATCACGGATGTTTTGAAGGGTGGTCATGGCGATGTTGTTCATGGCTTCTTTCGTGAAGAAGGCTTGGTGCGATGTGACAATCACGTTGGGCATCGTCAACAATATCGAGAGTTTGTCGTCGTTGATAATGCTGTCACTGAGATCTTCATAGAAATACTTCTGTTCATCCTCGTACACGTCAAGTCCGGCACAACTTACCTGACCGGAGCGCAGTCCCTGGATGAGCGCATCAGAACTGATAAGCTTGCCGCGTCCCGTATTGATGATCATCACGCCTCGCTTCATCTTGTCGATGCTCACATTGTTGATCATATACTGTGTACGCGAAGTGAGCGGCACATGCAGCGTGATGATGTCGCTACGGCGATAGAGCTCATTGAGTTCGACAAGTTCTATACCTTGCAACTCAGCAAAGACTTTGTCGGGATAGAGATCATAGGCCAGCACCTTCATGCCAAAGCCATGAAGTATCTCAGCCACGCAGCGGGCAATGCGGCCTAAACCGATGATACCAACGGTCTTACCGTACATATCGAAGCCCATCAGCCCGTCGAGCTTGAAATTCCACTCACGCGTACGGTTGGTAGAGCGGTAGACCTTGCGGTTGAGACACAGCATCAGCGTGACGGCATACTCCGCGACGGCGTGCGGCGAATAGGCCGGGACACGCACCACGGGAATCTTGCAGTGCACAGCTTCCTGTAAATCGACGTTGTTGAAGCCGGCACAACGCAGCGCAATCAGCTTCACGCCATACTCTTTCAGCTTGTCGATGACCTGTCTGTCACAGATGTCGTCGACAAACACGCATACGGCATCCATGCCTTTTGCCAATCTCACGCTTTCCTCGTTGAGCCGATCCCCAAAGTAATGAATTTCCAAGTCACCGCCTTCATTGCAGGCATTGAACACGTTTCTGTCATAGCTCTTTGCGTCAAAGAACCCTATTTTTGTCGTCATAGGCATTGATAGTTAAGTGGTTACTATAGGTTTTCGATGCAAAGATAAGGAAAATAACAATATCCTCCAAATATTTCAATACGAAAGTTTTGAAGTTTCGTTCGTAATCCGTTTTGACTTTTGTATCGGATAATCATGAATTTACGACATAGAAATCTTTAGTTGTAGAAATGTTCTACAGAATGGAACTTTTCTCCCGTGACATGCATATCTATCCACTCTTGTTCAAGCCGACAATAGGTGAAAAGCGTCTATGACCGCACCTCTAAGATCTTGCATCAGCACTTCTGCCAGTTTTTCTATCTATCGTAAAGGGACCATATCGGATACAAAAGCTGATGTTCTTTTACAAAAACATGTTCGCGTGAACTTTCAATCTAGAGCGATGGTTTCGAGCTAAAGCGATACCTTTCCCCCTCAAAATGGCTTTCTGACCCTATCAGAAAGCCGTTTTCACGCAGTCATCTCGCCTTTCTGACCACATCAGAAAGGCGTTTTCTTAGTATCAGAAAGGCACTTTGACGAGGAATTTTTTAAAGAATTTGGAGTAAAACGGCCTTTTCTGTCTTACCAAAAATTTCATATACAGATTAAACATCTGATTATTAGTTACTTACAAATATCTCTCATTTTGGGGCGAAATTGCGGCGAGTAGGCACTTGCTCGCAGAAAATCGATTCTCAGAGGCCGAAAATTGTCAGTTAATCATACAAAATCATGACAACGGATAGTTCTGGCTTGATATGTGGGGCAACGGGCAGCCGTGAATAGCCGCCACTGTGCTGTATATGCCCTCCCCTTGGTTTGAATATTCTGAAATTGTTGGTATGAGTGTTGATTCCCTCTTGCTTTCCTTCCGCAATCACTGGAAAAGTATCATCTTTGTAGCATGGAAAATCATGAATTGCAGACTGCTCTCCGCGAACGGGGCAGTCTCTGGGAGCCTCATCGTTGGGCGGTGATCTCCTGGAACGATGATTTCACCACAATGACTAACATTTTGCGCAAGGCTATCAATGACGGTAAAAGGAGTAGTTTATGATTGGTAAATACTTTATTTCTATTCAACACACCAAATGTAAAGAAGTGCCAAACCGAAATTAAGAAATAAGAATAAAAACAAAGTAAATCGTGATCTTGTAGCAAGAAAAAACAGCCTTGCTGATTATTATAAGTGACTCGCATGGGGCTGTAATATTTGTTGTATGTCAACAACTTACAAAGTATTTGGAGGTTTTGGTAAAGAGATCGGTAAAATCTCTCCACCTTCCAACTTTCTATACACATCTTAATATTATGCCCATGATTATGCTATTTATATATTTAATTAGTTGATAATAACAGCGTTTTATGCTTTTCGTTTAAACTTATGCTGTAATTTGGGCATAAAGTTAATGATTTATTTTTAATCTTGCAAGTTTTTCTTTGATTTTATAGGGAAACCTGTATTTTAAAACTTCGTGCATAAAAAAGGTAATGATGTTTAAGCTTTCTTTTGCAAAAAATGGGGATTATTGCAATTACAAGGGTTATATCGAGGTAAATCGTTGCAGTTTGGTTCTACAAAAAACAAAGCACCCGACATGTGCGCATGAAGCGCACACTGGGCGAAATCAATTTGGATGACTTACCACAAAGCGACTTTTCCGCCTCTGCCTAAGTCAAGTGTAGCCTTGCCAAAGCCCAGAGCCTTGAACACTCTACTCATCGTTGGTAGGGTTATAATACTCCTACCATTCTCTAATTTGGAGATTTGCGACTTTTTCACTCCTACTTTCTCCCCAAGCTCTTCCTGGGTTAGGTTCTGCTTGATACGTTCTTTCTTAATAGTCTCTCCCAAAAGGTAGGTGTTTACTTCCTCCTTTAACTTTTCTTCCATCTTGTCTCGCTCAGGAGTGCCTACCTTTCCCCAGACCTCATCTACAAAGTCGTCTGCGGGTGTAAAATTCATCTTTTCCATATCATTACGGTTATTTGTTGTTGAAGTATTCTTTTCTTATCGCCTCTGCCCTGTCTATCTCTTTGGTCGGTGTCTTTTTGGTTTTCTTTACCAAACCATGGGTAGCCACTACCAAAGTCTCTTTGTCCGTGTCCCAGAAAGAAAACAGACGGTAGTAGGAGCCATCGAAGAGGGTGCGTATCTCCCAGATGTTGGAGCCTCCCAATTTCTCGAAGAGTTCTTTGTCCTTGACACCGCTTTCCAACTTACGGATATTATAGGCTATCTTCTTTTGTGCCTTGATAGGCTGCTGCCTAAGAAAGTCTTTTGCTTCATCACTTAAAATTACCCTTATCTGGTTCATGTGTCCGTTACGTTTGTTTGTTTTGATTGCAAAGATAATCTATAGTTTCCACATAAGCAAACTTTTAGGTGTTTTTTTGTTTAAGGGGGCGCTTTGCAAGCTTGTTTTTTCGCCATGGCGAAGACAGAGGAATGCAGGCCGGGCTATGCCACGGCTTTTTTTACTTAATTCCGCTCCCCTACCCGGGGAACGAAAGAAGCCGATATTACGCAGATGTGTAATTCTGCTGACGGGAACGATTTTTCTGCTTATCTTTACAACGTCAAAGGTGACAAAGATTACAGGATAACTATAGGACATAAAAAAGGGAGAGTGCTCAGCATTCACATGTATAAAAAAGGTAATGATGTTAAATATGTTAAAGCCTTTTGAGATTTTGAGGAAAGCTGTACGGTCAGAACGTCTGCCCTATTCCAACAAAAATGTGTAGATTACAAATCGCAAATTATGGGTGTTTATCTATTTCGTGATACGGTTTAACATCTTTTATAAGAAAATAGCTACGGAAAAGTTGTCTAATATTGAAACTTCCCCTACCTTTGTGGTATGGAAAGAAAAATAGTTACGTATGGTGGCTATTTTGAAGCTTTCATGGAAACGCTGACGGACAAAGAGCAAGAGAAAATTCAGTATGGATTACTTCTCTTGAAGACCCAAGATCGACTGCCCAAGAAGTTTGTGAAACTGATTAGGGAAGGCATCTATGAGTTGAGGACGGAATTCAACAGCAATATATTCCGTGTTTTTTTCATCTTCGACGAAAGTAGGATTGTGGTTCTTCTCAACGGTTTCCAAAAGAAGACTCAGAAGACACCAAATACAGAAATAGAAAAGGCAATTAATATAAAGGAGGCATACTATGCAGACAAACAATCACAAAATCGTTAATTACGATTTAGTTCTTGATAAGAAATTTGGGAAGGACGGTACTCCCGAGCGAGCATTGGCAGAAGAGAAAGCATACTCTTTCTACTCGGGTCAGATACTCCACGACGCACGAAAAGAAGCTAATATGACTCAGGCCGAACTTGCCAAGCGCACTCATACAACCAAGTCGTATATCTCAAAAATCGAGAATGGTATCATCACGCCCAGTGTCGGTGCCTTTTATAGGATTATTAGTGCCCTTGGCATGCATGTGGAGGTGGTGAAGCCTGTATACTAATTGAGAGGTATCAACTAAAATGAGCGAGAAGTGCCCCTTTCAATTAAGGTACTTTTCGCTCATTTTCTTGAAATAAGACAAATCTTAGTAAAGGAGTAACTTTTAGCTACGTTATTATTCTACTGTGAAGTCAAAACCGAATGGTGCAACTTGGAAATACTTATTGTTAAGACCGCTCTTATAGAAGAAACAGTACTCGCCCGGTTCCAGTGGCTTATCGAAAGATACCTCAAATGTTGTGTTGTTGATGGCCTTGATATTGAAGTTTACCATCTCTCGACCGGAAGCATTGCTTCCCTCGAATCCCATCACTGTATAGCTCATGTTGTCCGGGAATGTCCGACGACCGCCTTTCTTATTTTCCTTCACTTTCATCTTCACCAGCTGGAATTCGTTAGGACTCTGTACGTCGTTCATTACCATTTCATACCAATTTCCAGTCTCCTGCTTGAAAGAAGCCTCTGAATTGTGGTTGAAATAGAAGCGGAAGACAGGCTGAGTTCCGGCGGCTACCTTTGCCTTTGATCCGGGGAGCATCAATTTTTGTATGTCTTTGGCAGATGTCATCAGAACACTGGTACCGGCAGCTACAGCAGCAGCTTCACCACCACTTGGCATGTGTCCCCCAAAAGCTACGCCAGCAGCATAGGTTCCAAGAGCAGCAGCTCCCAGTTTGCCAAGATTGAATCCTTTTTGCTCTTTCTCGAAGTTGGAACGATACAACTTCTCAGGCTTGCCATTGGCACCATTCCAAAGATATACGCCCTCATAGCCCATGTCCTTCTTTGCAATCTTCTGCAAGTAAGTGATGAGATCAGAATCAGCTCCGGCAGCTTTAAGCTGACGCATGAAGTTGATGTCAAAGGTGATTGTTCTGGTTGAACTGTTCTCGATGGCACCGATGATTTCCTCGCTCTTGAAGCCGTCTTTTAGCAGTCCGAGAACTGCATTGTTGTCTACTACGTCGTTCTGGGCATTCATGCCCAATACAATCATTACGAAACTAATGATAAGAAACAGTCTCTTTTTCATAAATTAGAGATTTAGAAATTAAACATTAAATTTATGCAAAGTTAATAAGTTTTGTCTTACAATCCAAACTATTATAACTTTTTTTTTATGTCATCGGTGAAGCCCGCTTCCGTACTTCCATTCTATACCAGAATCAAAACGCTCTCTGAATAAATCCATCTCGCTTTTCGACATGCCAACCTTCCGAGCAGTAGATTCCCAGTATTTCATAGAATGGGTTACGTCTCTTATGATGTTAAAAGCACTTTTTTCATCTATCATGTAACTCTCATGACTTTCATATAGTTGATTAAGGTCTGAGTCGTTTGACTCTTCGTTAATCATGAGGGATTGTGAATAGCTATGGGACGGATTTATGTCATAAGTAGGGGAAAGATGCCATCCTTTCTTAGTAAGTAGGAAGGAATGGTTTCTGAAATGATCATCACTATTTCCTATACAAATGCTAAAAGCTACTCTTCTATATAGCTCTTTCAAATCTTGCTCTAAATGGTCTTCCTCATTTGAGACTATAAAATCTACTATATCTAAATAACCTTTATTGGTACGTTCTCCGTCACCGTCTTTTAAGCCTAGTAAGCTTAAAGAAGATCCGACTTGTATTCTCTTGCCTTCATTGTTACGGTCAAATCTTTCAGACAAGAAAATATGTTTCCCATCCTCTGTAGGGATAAGTCTTGAATGTGACATATTCAAACCGCATTCTCGACCCATTACAGATGCAAAATATTCCCATTTGGAAACATCGTATTCATCTTTTATTGATGGAAACTTGGCAAGATAAATTTTCCCATTATCTTTAACGCATGCTTTAGGCCGTGCGCCACCCATTGAAGTACCGGGCTGAAATAACCGTTGAATCCACTTCTTTTCAGGTTCAAGTTGCTTGTAGTCTTTACTTTCAATCTCATGGGCAGCTTTGACCATGTCATCAAGGTAAAGTAATGGCGGTACTTTTTCTTTGTCGCTAATTCCTATATACTCACCTGTCTGTTCGTCCTTGAAACGAAAAGCACCCATTCGTAACTCGTCATCCACACCTTTAAGGTAATCCCAATCCGTCAAAGGTGACATATTTTTCTTTAATGAATATCCGCAATCATCCAAATTAGCAAAGTTTATACAGCCTGGACAATCCT
>ERZ772881.1978-NODE-1978-length-16197-cov-7.229525_pt1 | contig 16197 bp, 10 predicted proteins | sample MGYA00580581_ERZ772881 | MGnify/ENA primary metagenome ERZ772881 (study PRJEB29015, sample SAMEA2737668) | human gut metagenome | biome: human gut; feature: human-associated habitat; material: faeces | place: China | collected 2012 ...
TAGTCGAGAGTGACCTGATTGAGATACCATCCTCCTGCCACAGCACATAAAGAATGCGCCCCTGGGCTCCATTGAACGCATCAATATTCTTTTCGCTGAGAATCTTCTCAAAGATTCGGTCTCCAAGCTGTTTTATTTTGGTAACAAGAAATCCGCCGTTCATTTTCATGCAAATGCTCCTATATAGTAGTTTGCTTCAAATAATACCATATAGGAGCTTTGTTGTCAAGAGGCTGTATGTCTAAAACATCCGGCGAGTTTTTCATCGCCTGCGCTTTTTGTGTTCTTTCCGCCCGAAAGCATTGACGCACCGCGCCGAATCCTGTATCATGAAGCTGTTCATTCGGCTGTTTCTGCCCGTTTGGGCATTGTGCATATTATGAAAGGAGTCCTTTCCTCATGGCGATGAATCTGACCCAGAAAATCCTGTCCGCGCACCTGCTCAGCGGTGAACTGATTCCCGGCTCGGAAATCTCCATCCGCATTGACCAGACGCTGACGCAGGATTCCACCGGTACGATGGCGTACCTGCAATTCGAGGCGATGGGCGTCAAGCGCGTCAAGACAAAGAAGTCCGTGGCGTACATTGACCATAACACGCTGCAAACTGGCTTTGAAAATGCGGATGACCACTATTACATCCAAACGGTGACGAAAAAGCATGGCATTTACTGCTCTAAGCCCGGCAACGGCATCTGCCATCAGGTGCAGCTGGAGCGCTTCGGCGTGCCGGGCTACACGCTGCTCGGCTCGGACAGCCATACGCCCACGGGCGGCGGCATCGGGATGCTTGCCATCGGCGCGGGCGGACTGGACGTTGCGGTCGCGATGGGCGGCGGCGCGTATTATCTGGCGTGCCCGCGTGTCGTCGGCGTGCGACTGCATGGCAAGCTGTCCTACGGCGTTGCGGCGAAGGACATTATTCTGGAAGTCCTGCGCCGGCTGACCGTCAAGGGCGGCGTCGGCAAGGTGATGGAGTACATCGGCGACGGCGTGAAAACGTTGAGTGTCCCGGAGCGTGCGACGATTACGAACATGGGCGCGGAACTCGGCGCAACGACCTCCATCTTCCCGTCGGATGAAGTCACCCATGCGTTCCTCAAAGCGCAGCAGCGCGAGCAGGACTTCGTGCCGCTGTCCGCAGACCCGGATGCGGCGTATGACGAAATCCTCGACATTGATTTGACCGCGCTTGAGCCGCTCGTCGCGAAGCCCCATATGCCTGACATCGTGGAAACCGTCAAGCAGTGCGGCCCGATTAAGGTCGATCAGGTGTTTATCGGTTCCTGCACGAACTCTTCCTATACCGACATGATGCGCGTCGCCCGGATTTTGAAGGGCAAGACTGTGCACCCGGACGTGAGCCTTGTCATCGGCCCCGGATCGAAGCAGGTGCTGACGATGCTGGCGCGCAACGGCGCTTTGGCGGACATGATTGCGGCGGGCGCGCGCATTCTGGAATCCGCCTGCGGGCCATGCATCGGCATGGGGCAGTCGCCGCGCACGAACGCCGTCTCCGTCCGCACGAACAACCGCAATTTCTACGGCCGCAGCGGAACAAAGTCCGCCGGCATTTACCTTGTCTCCTGCGAGACGGCGGCTGTTACGGCGCTGACTGGCGTGCTGACGGATCCGCGCTGCCTTGACATTGACCTCGACATCCCGATGCCGGAGACGTACACCGTCAACGACAATCTGGTCATCCCCCCGGTCGCGCCGGGCGAAGAGGACACGGTGGAGGTCGTCCGCGGCCCGAACATTCAGCCCTTCCCGCTGGGAAAGCCGCTGGCAGACGCGATTTCCGGCAAGGTGCTGCTGAAGATGGAGGACAACATCACCACCGACCACATTGCGCCGTCGGATGCGAAGCTTCTGCCGTTCCGCTCGAATGTGCCGTACTTGTCGGACTTCTGCCTGACCCCCGTGGACGCGACGTTCCCGGCGCGCGCGAAGAAGGAAGGCGGTGGCATCCTCGTTGCGGGCATGAACTATGGGCAAGGGTCGAGCCGCGAACATGCCGCGCTTGTCCCGCTGTATCTGGGTATCCGCGCTGTCGTCGCGAAGTCGTTCGCCCGCATCCATCAGGCGAACCTTATCAACAACGGCATTCTTCCGCTGACGTTCCAGAATGAGGCGGATTACGACCGCATCGCGCAGGGCGACACGCTGAGCCTGCCGAACGTCCGCGAGACGGTGGAAAGCGGCAGCGACACGTTTGTGCTGCATAACGACACGAAGGACGAGGAGTACATTGTGCTGATGCCGCTGACCGCGCGCCAGCAGGGCTGCATCCTCTATGGCGGACTGCTGAATTATACAAGAGAGAGCGCAAAGACGGAATAAGATAGTTTGTCCCCCGGAAGTATGGGCTTCCGGGGGATTTTTTCGTGGGGGAGTTAAGTTATAGGTATTTCTTGAAAACCTTCTTGAATTTCAGTGACATCTCCATCATCCAGTCAAACTGTGCATTCCACGCGCTGCGATTGTCAAAATCGACCTGCCGTGTCAGCATAATGCGGCTTGCTTTCTTTTCTGGAAGTTCCCGCCAGTCAAGCGTAACGCCCAATTCCTGCTCAATGGCATTCTGTTTTTCAAATAACTGATGATAAAGATCCTTGTCGCCGCGAATATACAGTTCAACAACAAGCAGATTTTCTGTTTTAACCGCGCGTAAGCAAATATCATAAACAGATGAGCCAATGCTCAGGTTCATCCACATTTTGTTTGATGCTTTTCGCTTGCCAAATTGCCTTGCGAACTGCGCGTTTGCATACGCATATTCATTGAAGGCTGTCCAGTAATCCAAGCGGAACTGCTGGCTTTCTGTCTGCTGCTGATTCTTTTTAACGCTCTTAATCCAGTCATTCGGCTTCTCAATCACGCTGAACTTCACCGCAGGATTGGAGCTGCCGACTTTATACAGGTGGATTTCGCACAGGAAAAAGCCAATGTCGTCATCCGTGTGGTTATTCAGCCACTCAATCGCCGCGCGGTGTTCCTCGCGTGCGTGCTTTACCACCCAGATAATCGTCTGCGCATCTTTTCCGGCGGCGTAAGTGATGAGTTTGCCCAGATGGTCGTGGTTGGTATCCTCCAGCTGGTTTTCGATGATAACCTTCTGCCCCGTTGCAATATCGGTCGCGATAATATCCACGCTGAAATCGCCCACAGCAGATTCTGTTCCGTCGACTGCAATTTCCATGCCGATTTCATTGCCCAGAATCGCGATGTTCTCATCCTTTGCCAGCCACGGCGTAAAATCCAGTGCTTCATGCGGCCAAACCTTCCGCAAATCCTGCACTTCGGTCAGAACTTCAAGCTGCTCCATAGGGCATACCTCCTTTTGTGTGCGGCATATAGCGGGCGCTTATCTTATGATAGCAGATAGGCAGGGAAACGTCAATCGCAAGTATGTTTTTTTCGCAGCAAAACAGCCGGGGACTGCCTTACCAGCACCCCCCGGCTTTCGTAATCCCAATGAACCCTTACTTAACTTCCAGCAGGTTCTTGCATTCCGCGAACGCGCGGCGGCCAATGATTTCAATCGTCGCGGGCAGGGTTACGCTCTTGAGCTTCGTGTTGCCCTCAAACGCCTGCGCGCCGATTTCCACCACCGGCAGACCCGCCACCGTGTTCGGAACGGTCAGCGTCGATGCCGTGCCGTTGTACTTGACGACCACAATGCCCGTTGAGTCGTCACGAACCGCGAACACGAAGTCGCCTGTCACGGTGAATGCCTTGTTGACAGATTCGAGCTCCGTATTGCCGGACAGTGCCTTAATCGTGATGGTGTAGTCGCCCGGCTGCAGCAGCTTCAGACCCGGCACCGTGTAGTTCAGCGCCGCCGTTTCGCCCAGCAGCGCAGCCGTGCCATCCGGCGTGGTCAGCAGCAGCTGATACTTCGTTGCGCCGCCAGCAGCCGTCCACGTCACCGTCAGGTCGTCGCCCTGCTTCGCGGCAGGAACGGTCACGGTCAGCGGATCGTCGGTCACATACAGCGTCAGGGACTGCGCCGGGGAAAGTTCGCCAGCGGTCGTTCCGTAGTAGGGCTTGAACTGAATCGTGCGGACACCGTTGCCGCTGCCCAGCGAAGCGAAGGCGCGCTCGATAACCGTCACATCGCCAGTCGTCGGATAGCTGGTATTTGCCTTGCCGTCCACATACAGGACGACCTTCGTCGCGTTCTTGGTGTTGACCGTGAACGTCACCGGCACATTCAGCTTCACGCGGCTGGGATTCATGGTGAAGTTGACGACTTCCGGCTTGTTGACCACGGTCGTCGTCAGTGTAATCGTGTACGCCTTAAACTTTTCGCCCGCCGTCGTGCCGTTGTAAGGCTGGAACTGAATCGTACGGACGCCGCCATTATTCCCCAGCGACGAGAACGACATCGTGAACTCGTACTTCGACATGCTGGTCGTTACGTCCTCAAAGCGGCGGTTCACCTGCCCGTCGACATACATCAGCAGCTTCGTCGCGTTGTCCAGATAAACAGTGAATTTAATCTGCTCGCCCAGCACCGCGATCGTCTTGTCAATCTTGACATTCGCAATCACGGGGGCAGCAGACGAACCGCTCATCAGGGAAATGGTGGTTGCGGTGGTCTTGTCGCCGCCGACTGCGCCGTTGTAGGCTTGGAACGCAATGGTACGCTTGCCCCCGTTGTTCCCCAGCGAAGAGAACGCCATGGTGAAGGTGTATTCCGTCATATCAGGGGTGATGTTCTCGAAGCGGCGGTTGACACTGCCGTCGATGTACATCAGCACCTTCGTGGCGTTCTTGATGCGCAGGGTGAAGGTGATATTTTCGCCCAGCGTCGCATTCGGATTGCTGATTTTCAGCAGCTCAACCCGCGGCTTGTTCGCCACGCTGATGGTAATCGTCTTGGTGTCGGACATAGCGCCGGGCGTGTTGCCATTGTAGGGCTGGAACGCCACCGTGCGCACGCCGCCGTTTGAACCGAGCGTCGAGAAGGACATCTGGAACGTCGTTGCGCCGTCCTTCACGTCGTAGATGTAGCGGTTCAGCTTGCCATCAATGTAGACACGCATCTTCGTCGTGTTCTTGGTGTTGATGGTGAAGGTGATGGTTTCGTTCAAATCAACCGTAGATTTGTTCAAACTCCAGCTGGTCACGGTCGGCTTGTTCGGGCTTTCGTTTGCGACAGTCACAACACGTTCGGAGGTCTTTTCGCCCGCCGTCGTGCCGTTATAGGCTTGGAACGCAATGGCGCGCCTGCCCCCATTGCTTCCCAGCGACGAGAACGCCATGGTGAAGGTGTATTCCGTCATATCGGGGGTGATGTCCTCGAAGCGGCGGTTGACGCTGCCGTCGATGTACATCAGCACCTTCGTGGCGTTCTTGATGCTCAGGGTGAAGGTGATGTTTTCGCCCAGACCCACGGTCGTCTTGTCGATATTCTTTACCGTTACCTGCGGCTTGACAGACGGCTTTGTCAGCGTAATCGTTTGTTCAGCGGACTTTTCGCCGGGCGTATTGCCGTTGTAGGCTTGGAACGCGATGGTGCGCTTGCCCCCCTTGCTCCCCATCGAGGAGAAGGACATGGTAAGCGTCGACGTGTCAGTGGGCACGTCGTAGATGTAGCGGTTGACGCTGCCGTCAATGTACATCAAAATCTTGGTGGCGTTCTTCGTGTGGATGGTGAAGGTGATATTCTCGCCCAGCTCCGCCGTCGCCTTGTCCATTTCGAACGTCGGTTTGCCCGGAATAATCACATCCGCGCGGTCGATGTTTTCGAGGTCATCCGGCACGTCCGTAGGCGCGGGGGTCGACGCGGGTCCCTCGGTCGGCACGACAGCGGGTTCCTCGGTCGGCTCAACAGCGGGCTCTTCGGTCGGCACGACAGCGGGCTCTTCGGTCGGCTCAACAACGGGTTCCTCGGTCGGCTCAACAGCGGGCTCTTCGGTCGGCTCAACAGCGGGTTCCTCGGTCGGCTCAACAACGGGTTCTTCGGTCGGCACGACAGCAGGCTCTTCCGTCGGCTCAACAACGGGTTCCTCGGTCGGCACGACAACAGGTTCTTCGGTCGGCACGGGCGTGGGTGCAGGGGTCGGCACGGGTTCTTCCGTCGCAGCCGCAAGCACCAGCAGGGCACTGGGCATTTCCACGCCGCTCGCGAAAACACCGGTGTGACGTTGATTCTCAATGCCCTCTTCCGGCACAGGATGCACTGCATCCGCCGCCAGATAGCCATATGCAACGCCAGCCGTCTGGTCATACACGCAGACGGAAATCCGTTCATTCAGCTGACCCTTCTGCGGACGATGCGTCACATACACTACGCCAGTTACCTGACCAACCAGCTCATCGCCCGTCGGATTCAGGTACAGCTGTGCGCTGCTGAACGTCGCGGCAAAGCCGGAGTCAAAGAACTCGTTATCCAGCACGGAGCGGCTGTAATCTACGGCTGCTTCGTCCACGATTTCGGGCGCTTCCGTTACCTCGGGAACATCCGTCGTTTCGGGGATTTCCGTTGCTTCGGGAACATCCGTCACTTCGGGGATTTCCGTCGCTTCGGGAACATCCGTCACTTCGGGGATTTCCGTTACCTCAGGAACATCCGTTGCTTCCGGTGCTTCCGTCGGCACGACCTCAACCGTTTCCGTCGGCGGAGTTTCCGGCTCTTCTGCAGCCGCCGTCAGCACTGTTCCCATACTGCCCGTCACCATGAATACAGCCAGCAGGAAAGACAATGCCTTTCGCATCCACTTTTTGTCCTTCATCGTCCTCACTCCTTGTTCCGTGCAATCTTCCGGCACGACGTATGGTTGTGCCAGTGGCAAGAGACTGCTGCTTTCCATTTTCTTTTCGCGGCGAGCTGCAGTGCTTCCGGTGGATATAGCAATCTCTTTCCCAATTCCAGCTATATTGTAACAAATTACAAGTCGGCTGTCAATACTTACCGCGCAGAAAGCCGCATTTTATACGAAAATCAAGGCAGTTTCTCTGCATCTGTCTCTCGGAACTGATTTTTCCATTGCCGAATTGCCGTGGTCGGCAAATCAATTTGCGTCTCCCATGCGGAACAGATGCGCTCCTCCAGCACATCCAAATTCCCGCCGCGGGGCAGGACGGGCAGATTCGTGTCCTTCGCGATTTCACTTGCGCGGTTGTCTACCGCCAGAATCAGGCTTCGGCAGCCCATATTCATTGCGTGGATGCCGCCGTGCAGCCGCGTGCCAACGTAGTCAATCCCGCCTGACGCCAAAAGCGCTGTGTAATCTCGCAGATTCGGCTGAATCAGGTGCAAATTCTGCGTCACGCGCGCATCCATTTGGCGCAGGCAGGCATAGTCCTCAACTGCTTGCAGCCACACATACACCTCGCGATAGTGCTTTTGCAGCATGGTCAGCATCTGCGCATCCTGCTCCGGGCTGCTGCGGTAGTCCGTCAGCGTTGTCACGACGCGCTCCGCCTTGTGCGTCGGAATCTGCGCGCATTTGTCGGCTGTCAGCCCCCACATTGTCGGACACGCCGTATTCAGCACGTTCGTGATGCCCAGCTTCAGCAGGCGCTGGCGCGTGTATTCGTCGCGCACCGCGTGCAGGTACTGCCCATCCAGCAGCGCTTTTAGAATCCGCTTCGTGTACCCTGTCGGCTCGTCCTGATATTGATACCACCCCGCACCCAGCAAAATGATATGCGTGCGCTGAAATTTCTCACGAATCAGGCGGAAATTCAGCAGCTCCCGCTTGTGCAAATCGCCGCAGCGCATCATCACCGCGTCCCGCAGGCGGATATTCCACATCCTTTGGCGGCGCATGTCCGAGGAAAGCAGATTCGTCCCGCAGACAAATGCGTAATCCGCACTGCCGACGTGCTTCATCGATACCTTCGACAGCCTGTCCCGAACCGGCACGGCGACGGACAGCTGCACAGGAAAGCAGTCGTACAGCACATGCTCGCAGGCGTTTCGGATGATGAAATCTCCCTGATTCGCTGTTGAAATGGTAGGGTCAAAACGCACAATTTTACGGCAGTGCTGCATTTCCTGATCGATCATGCCTTCTTCCTCCATTTGCGCAAGAAACTCCGCCCTTTTTCAAGCATCCAGCGGTATTCTGCCGTCCGTCCCAGCGCCAGCGTGTACAGGAGCGCTGTCACCGCCGCGCAGGTGATGCCCTTGAGGATAATCCACATCAGCGTATGCCCCATCCGCGCGCACAGCAGCAGCGACAGCGCCATCACCGCGCCGTTGAGCAGCAGCAAGCCGCCCTGCGCCTTGAAATACGCGGCAGCGCTGCGCCTGAAGGTGCGATGGAACAGCACTTTCGGCTCATACCAGAAGATGGTGCAGAGCCGCGCCAGCCCTGTTGCGCCGATGATGCCCGCCACGCCGAAGAAGTGCCCCAGCAGGATGGACAGCAGGATGTTGACCAGCGCCGTCATAAACATAACATATTTCATTTGATGGAAGAGCCCCAGCGTTTCGCGGTACATCCACACAGGCGCGACGATGGTGCTCAGGTAGAACGTGAACAGCACCGCCGCCACCGTCCCTGTGTCCATCAGGTATTCTTCGCCCACCCAAATCGGGATGAAATCCTGCACAACCGCGCCGTATGCGGCGACGCAGAAGCCTGTAATTGCCCCGAAGAGGACAATCAGGTTGCGGAACATGGCGTATGACTTTTCCGAATTCTTCTCGGCATTCAGATTTCCCAAGCTGGCGGAAATGCCGGTAATCACGATGGAGACGAATGTCGTCACATACGTCGTCAGCGACGCGTAGTTGGAGTAGTAACCGACGAACACTGTGCCCAGCATGACGGAAATCAGGATGTTGTCCGTGTTGTTGATAAGAATCGTTGCCAGCTTGTAGAGAAACATGGAGCGGATGTTGTCGTTCAGTTCCTGCTTGCGGTGCATCGGCTCGTGTTTCTGCTTTTTCCGCAGGAAGGGGTACATCTTATCCGCTAAATGGCTCAGCACCGCGTTCTGCAGGAGGGTACAGGCAATCTGAATCAGCAAATAGCCAAGATAGCTGCCCCAAATCAGCAGGCACGCCATCTGCGCCGCATACTGCAACACCAGCGCCGCGGCGGAAACCATGTTTTGCAAATATGCCTTCTGGTCGGCCTGAATCAGCGTCGTTTTGTAGATGACCAGATAGGATGCCATGGAGTTCGCCAAGTACAGCACATAGTAGACGATCAGCTGCGCCATCGGCAGCTCACTGCTGATAATGAGCGGCAGGAAGGGGATTACCGCCGCGCCCAGCAGCGCTACCGCCAGCGCAATCAGGCGGTAAATGCGACGATAATAGCCCAGCAGGTGCTGGATTTCGCCCGTGTCGCCCCGGTGCAGCGGTGCGTACAGGCTGTACACCAGCACGTTGCCCACGCCAAGCTCCGCCAGTGACAGCATGGCAAGAATGTTGCTGTACAGCCCGTTGACACCCGTATAATCCGCGCCCAGCCGGCGCACAAACACCGTTCGCACGGCAAAAGCCAGCAGCAGCGTAACCACCTGCCGTACTGCGCCTACACCGATGTTGCGTGCCGTGTTTTCGCTCCTTGATGCTGTGTTCATGATTCCTCTCCGCCTGTTTCGCCCGTCTGCTCCTGCGCCGCGCCCTCCGGCTGCCACTTGCCCAGCAGTCCCAGAAACAGTATGTTCAGGAAAACGCCCTCCGTGTTGATGCACAGGAAATACAGCAGGAAAACGCCCAGCACATACAGCAGACGCGCCTTGGCAAATTTGGTACGGATACCGCGGTACGTCAGCCACAGCCAAACTGCCGGGAGAATCAACCCTGTATCCATGACGAAGGCGGCAAAGCCATTGGAAATGTTCTGCACCCTGTGTTCCAGCAGAATTTCCGCCTTCCGCTCCGAGAAAACGCCCTGTCCCGCAATGGGGGATTCCAGCCCGATTTCAAAGCCGCTGAAGGTGTCGTTCCACCGCGTGTAGAATGAACCGCCGGAATTTCGTCCGATAATCTTGTTTTCCACCACGCCCGTGGCAGACTCGATGACAAACAGCAAAATCAGCCCAACGAACGCCGCCATCTTGATGCTGCGCGCCATTTTCCTGCCCTTTTTGCGGAATGCCACCGTCAGCAGCACAACGCCCAGACAAATAAAGCCTGTTGTGGACAGCGTGCTGAGGATGGTAACAATCAGCAGCGCAATTGCCCAGCAGTATTTCTTCTTGCTCATGCCCATGCGCGTTTCGTCGCTCATCAGGAACAGCAGCGCGAAGTTCAGGAAAATCTGGTGGCTGCCCGGCTCGTTGAACATACCCGCATTGCGGTGGAAAACCGGGATGTTCAGCCAGCCTAAGGTAAAATAAGGCGTCAGATAAAATCCGTTGACGCTGGAAACTTCGTAGTGCAGCAGCGGCAGCGGCAGCGACAGCAAATCGCCGATGACGAAGGAAATCAGGCTGATGACCGCCTCTGCCAGCATGACTTTGGTATACAGCCGCATATACGTCCGATACCCGATGCAGCTTTGCAGAACCAGCACATAGCCGATGTTGCAAAGCCAAATGACAATATCGTTGATGTGGATGCCGTTCTGCGGGTTGACGAAACTCGTCAGCAGCAGCGCCGCCGTCAGCAGCAGCGTCAGGCGTACATTCTGGACGCTGATTTTCGGATGATGCGCCCGCGTCAGCAGCAGAATCGACGCAATCAGCATGGCTGCCATCAGCGGCATCCGCAGCACCTGAAAATACAGCGAACCCATGCCCAGCACGCCAATCAGCACACAGAGTGCATCCACATGGTTCTTTGTGATTCGGATTTTCATCGTGCAATCTCCGTATAAATCTGATGCAGTATCTCCAGATTCTTCTGCGCATCATGCGTTTTTCCAGCGTGTTCTCGCCCGGCGCGCGCCATCTGCGCCGCTTTTTCCGGATGCGCGAACATCTCGCAGATATCATATGCCAGCAAATGCGGGTCGTCTGCCGGATAAATCAGCCCTTCCACGCCGTGCGTCATCAGACAGCGCACGCCGCCGACATCCGACGCAATGCACGGTACGCCAAGCAGCATCGCCTCGCCCAGCGAATTGGGGGAGTTTTCAATGCTCGACGGCAGCACAAACACCTGACTTTTTAGATACCGCTCCTTCATTTGCTGTGCATTCAGGCTGCCGGTAAAAACAACATGACCGTAGAGGTCATTCTCGCGCAGCAGACGGTGGATGTACCGTTCATAGGCATTGCGCGCAAACGGCGGAATGCGCCCATAGTCCTTGCGCCCCACATAGAGCTTGACATCGGGATAGCGCTTGCGGACAATCGCCAGCGCCTGCAATAGCAGATGCAGCCCCTTGAGCGGCACATGCGCCTGACTGCAGAAGATGCTGTGCGGCTCGCAGTTGTCCAGCGACCATTCGCCGGTGTAGAACTCGTCCCGCAGCGTTTCGTTGTTGAAATGATAGGCCGCCTGCGGGGCAAGCTCCGCCATGCAGGCAGCATCCCAGTCGGTGCGCCCGATAACGTGCTGCACCCTGCGCAGGGCTTCCTGCTCATACTGCCCGACGCGGCGGTAGATTGCCTCCTGCCGGACGATATTGCCCTTCACCAAATCCTTCAGCGTGTGCCCGTGGCAGACGTGTTCCGGCAGATAAGCGCGATAATGCTCCGCGTATATGGACAGAAGCCCCTGAATGGAAATTACAATCCGCTCGCGCATCCCCATGTGTTCCGCCGCATCAACCATGGCCAGCGTGTGCTGATTTTCCGTGCCCCAGAGGTGAATGACATCCGGCTGCTCTTTGCGCAGAATATCCTCCAGCTGCCGGGTGTAGGCTTCGCCGCACCGCTGCGTAGGGCGTGTGGGGTTGACAAGCCCGTAATAGCGATAGCCGTCCACTTCGCCCGTCAGCGCTTTCGGCGCGTCAAACACATACGTCAGCGCCACATCCGGCAGCTGCGTCAGCCGCCGCGACAGCCCGACCAGCCAGCCCACGATATACACCGGGGGAAGCGATTCTTTTTCCGCAATGGCAGGGAGGATAATATTCCCCATCCACATGACCTTCACGCTTCAGCCCCTCCTTTCACTTTGCGCTGTGCGGCATGGTTATTCCACCGCGCCCCGCGTCAGAAAATCCCGCAGCTTTTCCCGCTCCTGCGCCTGCGATTGGCAGTAGCGCGCAATGCTGCGCACATAGCGGTCATGCACGGCTTCATCCAGCAGCCTTTCCGGCACAAAATCCGCCATGCTGGATACCGTTTTGCCCAATTCGTTTGCTTCCACCATTTGCAGCGTCCCACAGCGGCTGCCCACAATCGGCACGCCCCGGAAGAGAATATCGAATACAACGCCGCTGCTGTGCAGGGAGTAATTCTCCGAATAGTTTAGGATGCAGTAACGGCATTGGCGAATCGCCTCGTCATACGCCGCTTCGGACAGGTATTCCAGCCGCAGCTCGATGTTCTTCGCCCCCGCGCAGACTGCCCGCAGCTCCGTTTCCAGCGGCGCTTCCTGCACCCGCCCCGCAATCAGCACCCGATACGGCGTGTTCCGCAGCTGTTTTGCCGCCTCAACGACGCCCTTGTCCGATGTAATCAGCCCGACCATGCCGAAATCATAGCGCTTCTGCGCATACGGCACAGGCGGCTGCATCGTTCCTGTGCTGATGTAATCGGACACGACGCACATCGGCCGCCCATACGCCGCGCCAATGGCTGCATTGGGGCAGATAACGCCGCTGATTTTCCGCCTGCACAGCGCATATAAGCCACGTTTCAAGGCTGAATTGACGCCGTCGGTGCTGTACTGGATGGCGTAGACCCGCGTTTCTTTCTTCTTGAACAGCGCAAGCCCCAGATACGCTGTTGCGACGGCGCTGCACTGGAGGACAATCACGTCATCCTGCGCTTCCCGAAGCAGCGCGCGCACGTTCTGGAACACGGCGCGTTTGTTGCGCGCCGCCGAGCTGCCCACGATGTAATCATGCGGCAGACGAATCAGCTTATTCCCGAAGCGGTCGCCGTACACCGGCCCGCCCGCAATGCGTACATCCATCTCCGCGCCGAACAGGTCAAGATAATTCTGCGCGACGGTGAAATAATGCCCAGCGGCAATGCCGTCTGTGCTGGTGCTCCGTACATCTGCCACAATCAGCCGCATGATGGTTCGTTCCTTTCGCCGCTTTTCTGCATCGCCTTGCTGTAAATCGCCATCAGCTGACGATAATTTGCTTCCGCCGTGAAATTCTCCTGATACGTTTTCAGCGCGCCCTCGCTGACGGATTCCGCGTGCTGCAGCCGATTGAGCGTCTGTGCCAGCTGTTCCGCCGAGTCCGCCGGAAACTTGAAGCCCGTCACGCCGTCCGAAATCAGGGAACCCGCGTTGCCTAAATCCGAGCAAATCACCGGCGTGGCGGCGCTGAAGGCTTCCACAATCGTCATTGGGAAGCCTTCATACCACTGCGTTGGCAGAATCAGCGCCTTGGACTGCCCCATCAGCGCCCGTGCCGCCGAATTTGGCACAAAGCCGCGCAGCTCCGCCTGCTTCAGCTTTTCCCGCGTCAGATATTCGCGGCACCATGCTTCCTCCGGCCCTGTACCGCAGATGATCAGCTTCATGCCCCCGCCTGAACGCTCGTAGCGCGCCCACGCTTCCAGCAGCAGCCGAATGCCCTTGAGCGCATCCAGCCGACCGATGTACACCACCTGATTTTCGCGCGCCGCATATGGCACAATCGTCTCCGGCGGTTCCACAAAGTTCGGCTTTACGGACACGTTTTCTGGCGGAATCTGCTCAAGCGCCAGCAGCTTCTGGCGGTTGAAGTCCGTCAGCGTGATGTAATGCAGGCGGCTGTACGTTTTGAGGGCGCGGTGCAAACGTGTGCTGAGCACGCAGAGCACCGTCTGCAGGCGGCTGCCGCGGTAGCAGCGGTGCTTCACCGCGCAGTGCAGTCCCTTTTTCACGCAGTCCTCGCAGATATGGCCGTCGCGGTAGAAAAGCGCGTTCGGGCAGAGCAGGCGGAAGTTGTGCACCGTCTGCACCACGGGAACGCCCTCGCGCAATGCCGCGTAATACACTGCCGGGCCAATCAGCGGCAGCGTGTTGTGCACATGCACCAGCGAAATCCGGTTTTCGCGGATGCTCCGTCGAACCTCGCGGTATGTACGGATGCTGAAAAACATCCCCAGCGCACTGCGGATTTTCTCCAGCGCTCCCATGCGCGAAATTTCCTCGTTCCGCCGCGCATACAGCGCCGCAGCGTGACCGTGCGTTTCCAGCAGGTGCTTCTCGTTCGCCACAACGACATCCTCGCCGCCGGGAACCTGATAATAGTCGTGTACCAGCAGTACAGCGGGCTGTTTTGTCGCTTGCTGCATTTACTTTCTCCTGATGGCCGCGTTCCAGATGAATTTCAGATTCGTACTCCAGTAGCGCTGGAATAGCCGCTTCGGGTCTTGCATCAGGCGATAGAGCCATTCCAAGCTGTGCTTCTGCATCCATAACGGGGCGCGCTTGACGTTGCCCGAAAAGAAATCAAAGCCCGCGCCGACCCCAATCATCAGCCCGTGCACACGCCCTTGGTGCGCCGCCATCCAGCGCTCCTGCTTCGGCGCTCCCAGCCCGACCCACACAAAATCCGGCTGCGCCTGATTGATGCGTGCCACGGCAAGCGCATCTTCCTCCGGTGTCAGTTCGCGGAAAGGCGGCACGTCTGTGCCCGCAATTATCAGCCCCGGATACTCCTGCTGCAGGCGCGTAATCATTTTCTCCTGCACTTCCTGCGTGCTGCCGTAGAAATAATGCCGCCAGCCGTGTGCCGTGGACTGCCGAAAGACCTCCATCATCAGGTCAGGCCCGGTTGTCCGCTGAATCTGCGGATACCCGCGCCGCCGCGCCTCCTGCGCCAGCGGATTGCCATCCGGAATCGCCATCAAACCGCCGTTCTGCACGGCACGGTAGTCCGCATCCTCGTAACTGACGACGGTTGTATGTACATTCGATACGCAGATGTAATCTCCCTGCAATTGATGAATATTCTGCGCCAAATATTTCAGCAGCCAATTCATGTTGATGACAGCAATATTGACCCCTAAAATCGGACAGACCGGAATTTCACGCTTGTCCACTTTGCGGCAGTACTGCGCTGCTCCTTCGTGCGCCGTGGCAAACACCCCTTTCCCCGCTTCCCCAGCAAGAAACCTTGATACTATTTCCAGATTCATCTGCGCCATCTGCTTGCGCCTTTTCCCTTCTGGCGTCCGCTCATTCCACTTAGCGTAGCGCTGCTACGCTGCGTTCCATTCACGTTAGCCAGAATGAAAAATTCGCCGCGCATCTTGGCGCATTCTTATCTGGAAATAGTATGAATCATAAATTACCATTTTCATTATAACGCAAACATCAGTAATTTGCAAGCATTTCCATTTCAGATGATGAAGAAATTTCCTTTTTTTCTGCGGATGAATTGCCGCCCCGTATTCGTTCTTTCATTAGCATACCAATGCGAAAGGAGTATTCTTTATGAAGAACTGTATTTCCCGTTTCTGCCTGCTTGCCTTGCTTCTCCTGATGACCATCGCCCCTACCCGCGCGGAAATTATCGGGCAGACGACGGAGAACGAGTACATCCACCGCCTGATTGCGGACAACGGGCAGGAACTCTGCTTCGTGTCCGGCGAGAAAGACCCGTACCTTTCCTATGCGGATGTCAACTTCGACGGCATCAACGATGTGGTGATACTGACACAGCGCGGCGCGAGCAATTTTGTCTACCAGTTTTTCATTTTTGATGGCGAACAGTATGTTCTCTGTCCGCTGACGTTCACGAATTATGACCTTGACGCGGAACACAAGATTGTAAGGAGTTCTGTGAACGGCGGCTTGGCGGGCGGCATTCACAGAGAAACGCTGTACCGTTTTGAGGGGACGGAGGCGGTGTTGCTGCGCTGGGCGGTTGGCGAGGAGAAAGAGGACTGGACGTTCGACGCGGATGGTTATACCGTCCGGCGCTACAATGATGTGTTGACCCTGCAGGTTTGGGAACATGATCCGGATATGGACGGCATCCTGATTTTTGAGCAGGATGTATCTACTGAAGATGAAAATGCGCTGAGGGAAGCGTTTCAAGCGGAAAATGACGCGCTCTGGTCGGGCATCCGCTAAGGCACCACCGCACAATTCGGCGGCGCGACTGGCGATGTCTTTTCCGCCATCTGCGGCATGCAAATTCCTCGATTTACCGCCAG
>ERZ772881.1983-NODE-1983-length-16172-cov-4.139046_pt1 | contig 16172 bp, 19 predicted proteins | sample MGYA00580581_ERZ772881 | MGnify/ENA primary metagenome ERZ772881 (study PRJEB29015, sample SAMEA2737668) | human gut metagenome | biome: human gut; feature: human-associated habitat; material: faeces | place: China | collected 2012 ...
GCCCCTGCCGTCCGTCCGTCCGGAGGCCTCATGCCAAACGTCCGCTTCCCGCTGGGCGAAGTAAAGGACTCCTCCCAGAAAGACGGCGAGGACCAACGCCCCCAGAATGTACAGCCAGCGAAACACAGCTTAGATTACCGCCGCATGTTAACCGATTCCGGAACCACCGGAAAACAAAAAGCCCATCTTCCGCCCGTGGCTGTTCCCTTCGCCTGAAACAGCCCGCAAGACGGAAGATGGGGGTGCAATCAACAATTAGTCCTGAAAAGCAATTAGAATTCGACCGTCACGCCGCCGAAGACTCCCAGCCCCCGGGCCTGGCGCGGTCCGAAGTTATAGTCATTCGTGATGATGAAATTCTGGTCAAACAGGTTTTCCACACGCACATGAAACGCCACATTGTCCGTCACCTGGTACCTGGCGAACAAACGCGCCGTAAAGAAGTTGTCCAGACGGGCATAGTTGTAGTCCGTACGGCCCATGGCGGATGTTACGCCGAAGCCGACCGTCAGTTTTTCAACCGGAGAGGTATAAACCTCCGCGTTGATGGTGTGGCGGGCAGTATTGGCCATCTGGATGGTTTCATATTTGCCGATGGAGTCGCGCTTGGGCATCGTGAAGGTGTAGTTGGCATAATAGCCGCTGTTCCACGCATCCTTGAACTGCCCCTTGAACGCTACTTCCACGCCATAGGAAGTGGCGTGGGAGAAGTTGTCGTAAGTCGTGTAGGAGTTGGGCCACGTGCCTACGCTCCTGGTGCCGATTTCATCGTTGATGCGGGTCCAGAATCCCGTCACGGAAGCGTAATGGTTGTCCGCCAGGCGCTGTTCCACGCCCAGGTCTCCGCCCAGGGATTTGGACACATCCAGGTCCGGATTGCCCACGTAGCCGTAATTGGCGGCGTACTGTTCAAAGTAGGTGGGGGCGCGGAATCCGGAACCCACGGAACCGAAAATACGGGTGGGGGAATCCTTGCCCGTCACCTTCCAGGAATTGGAATAACGCCACGTGAAGTGGTTGTTCCAGACGGAATCATGCTCCAGGCGCAGGGCCACGCTGGCGTCAAAGTTGTCCGTGGGCGCCCACATCTGCTCCGCAAAGAAGGCAAGCGTGCTCTGCCATTCATCCTTGGCCACGTAATTGTTTTCGCTCATGTAGTCGGAGCGGTCCCAGGCCATGCCGGCGACCGTCTTCCATTCCTTGTTCCACGTAAGTGCATTGCGCCATTCCGTCTGGAAGCGGCGGTTGCACATCACGTTGGGCTGGAAATCGAAGCCCGGCGTATGCGTGGAATAGTCCATGTTGTAATGCCCGATCATGAAGCTGGTGGACCACAGCTTGGTAATTTCCGCATCCACGCGCCCCGTCACCAGGTTGCTGCGGTTCTTGTCTTCCGTGTTGTACAGGTGGGGGTCCGTCACGGCGGGCCACTGGTCGTAATCCACATACGGCGTGGGGTATTCAAAGTAGGAATCCAGGCGGCGGTAGGTAAAGCCCACCTTCACCTTGTCATTGACGTCATAGCCCAGGCGCACGGCTTCCTGCCACTGGCGGAAGTCGTTCATGCCTTTCCGGTTGTCATAAATGGCCGGATAAATGGTGGGATCGTTTTCCGTGGATTCAAACCCCACGCCCACAAAGTAGGAAAGCTTCTTGATCTTGCCTGAGGAAGTCGCGTAGCTGTTGAAGGAATGGAAAGAACCGGCTTCCGCAAAAATCCTGGTCACGGGATCGCCTTCCCCTTCCGGGGTGTCCATGGCGACAACGCCGCCAATGGCGCCGGAACCGAAGACGGCGCCCTGGGCGCCCTTCACCACTTCCACATTGTCCACCGTAAAGAGATTGGTGATCCCCAGCAGCTTGTTGCCGGACATGTTGACATCACTGATGCGCATGCCGTCAACCATGGTCAGGGTGTAGGTTTCCTTGTTCATCCCGCGGATGACGGTGTTGCTCACGGAACCGCGCTGCCAGGTGCCGCCGCCGTCCAGCGTGAAGACGCCGGGAGTCTGGGAAAGGGCTCCTGTCAGGGTTTCAATGCCCGCTTTCTGGAATTCTTCCGGATTGATGATGGAAACGGATACCCCGGACCGGTTGTACGGCACGCCCGTAAAGTGGGACGCCATGGTCAATTCCGGCATGACCTGCATGGTTTCCGAACTGGCGGAGGGCTTGGAGTCTTCTTTTTTAGCAGACTCGGCAAGAGAGGACTGGCCTGCGAATGCGGCAAGGCCAACGGCAATAGCGCCCATCTGAAGGGCTTTCTTCGTATAAAGCATGGTTGTGGTGCCTTACGTTCGGTAACTCGCCGAACAGTTGGACAACCCCACAGGCTGGTCTTCTGGCTTGCGAGACAGGCTCGCTTACAGTGGCGGTACCGCTCCGGATTCACACCGGTATTCCCCAATCTATTTCCTGCCCGGCTACGGGCGTCCCTGAGGTCTGTAACCCTTCCCATGAGGGTTCATGAGACGGATGAAATACCAAAGAGACCGGTATGACAAGCCAAAAAAATTTTTCTTTGAACATTCCGCCGCTTTATGGACGCTTCCTCTTTTCAGCCGCCGCGCGCCATCCCGTTTTTCCAACCGGAGTTCTCCATTTTTGTCTTGTCACCCCCGGCGCGTACAGGACATGATGCGCCCATGACACGCCTTTCACCCTCCTTCCCGCAGCGGGGAAGGATTTCCGTTTTCAGAGGAGTTCCCAACTTCCGGAAAAACCGTTTCTTCAAGGCGTTTCCTTCCTTTTTCCGGAACAGGCGCCATCCTGGAACGCCGGTCTTAATTACTACGGCATGAACAGTTTTTCACACGGAGGGGATTTAAAATCCCTGGCGGCGGACGCCGGACGGCCCGAACGGGAGATTCTGGATTTCAGCGTCAACCTGAGGCCGGAGGGAATGCCGGAGTTCATTGCCTCCGCGCTGTGGAAGGCCATGGATGCAGCCGTTCCCTACCCCTCCCCGGACATGGCGGAGCTGCGGGAACTGGCGGCGGTTCATTACGGGCTGCCTTCCGGTTGCTTCACCTTCGGCAACGGAGCCAACGAACTGATTCACGCCCTCCCGCGCGCGCTGGAACTGAAACGGGCCGTCATTCCGGAACCCGCTTTTTCCGAATACAGGCTGGCCTGCCTGCGCCACGGCACGGACGTTCTTTCCATCCGGACGGAGGAACGGGATTCCTTCATTCCGTCTTCCCTCCTGCCGGCGGAACAGGCCGCAGACGGAAGCGCCGTTTTCCTGGCTAATCCCTGCAATCCATCCGGCGGGCTGCTGGACGTTCCGGCCCTGCGGCAGGCCGTCGCAGCGGAGCTGTACCGCCAGCGCGGCGTCCACGTCTCGCCCGAGCAGGTCTACATCGGCGCGGGCGCGGAGTATTTTTACAATCTGCTGATCCAGTTTTTCGGCCACGGGCGGGTCTATGCGCTGGAGAATCCGGGCCATCGGAAGATCGCCCGCGTCTATCAGGCCAATCAGGTCGCCGTCCGGCCCATCGGCATGGATGCCGACGGCGTGATCCCGGAGCTGCTGGAGCAAAGCGGTGCGGAAGTCCTGCACATCTCGCCGTCGCACCACTATCCGACCGGCACCGTCACGCCCATCACGCGCCGTCAGGCGCTGATGCGCTGGCTCACGGCGCAGCCGGGGCGGTATCTCATTGAGGACGACTACGACTCCGAATTCCGCTTCTCCGGCCTGCCGATCCCGACCATCCAGAGCATGGACCGCAGCGGGCGCGTGATCTACATGAACACGTTCTCGCGGACGATCTCGCCGTCGCTGCGCATCAGCTACATGATCCTGCCGCGCACGCTCCTGCCGCAGTGGCAGGCGGCGATGGGCTTCTACAGCTGCACCGTCCCGAGCTTCGAGCAGATGACGCTGACGCGCTTTCTGGCGGAGGGCTATTTCGAAAAGCATCTGAGCCGGATGAAAAAGCACTACCGCGCCGTCCGTGCGCAGCTGTTTTCCGTCCTGCATACGCCGCAGGCCGTGCGGCAGTGCGCCGTCCATGACACGGACGCCGGACTGCACCTCGTTCTGGAGCTGAAAAACGCCCCGGAGCCGGAGGCGCTGCGGGCGCTTCTGCGGCAGTCCGGCCTGCCCGACGCGCTGCTCTCGGATTTCTTCCTCGACGCGCCGTCGCCGCAGGCGCAGAAAAGCATCGTCCTCGGCTACGCCGACGCGGAGCCTGCGCAGCTGGAAGCGGCGCTGACGGCGCTGTTCACCCGGCTGGAGGCGCGGGAAGCGCCGGTATGAGCGAAAGCGGCCCGTCGTCCGGCGGGCCGCTGACTTTCTGGCTCAGACCATCTCCGCAACGTCGCAGATGATGTCGGTGCATTTGTCCACACCGATCAGGCCGCTGTTGAGGCAGAGGTGATAATTCTGCGCCTCGCCCCAGTTGCGGTTGGTGTAGTGCTTGTAATAGATCTTACGCTTGCTGTCCTTCTCCTGAAGGCGCTTTTCCATGGGCTGCTTCGTCTCGCCGTAGCGCTCACGCACACGCGCAGCGCGGTGCTCCATATCGGCGTGGATGAAGATATGCAGGCAGTCGGGCCGGTCCTTCAGAATGTAGTCGGCGCAGCGGCCCACGATCACGCACGGCCCCTTGTCGGCAAGGTCGCGGATAACATTCGTCTGGCAGACATAGAGCTTGTCCGAGACGGACATCGTATCGATCAGGCCCATGGGATGGGACGAAACGGCGATGTTGAACAGGAAGCTGCTCGTGACGGAGGCGTACTCGCCGATCTCCTCGATGAATTCGTGGGAGAAGCCGCTCTCCTTTGCAACAGCATCCACAAGCTCCTTATCGTAGTAGGGGATGCCGAGCCGCTGGGCCACGGCCTTTCCGATGGTGCGTCCGCCACTGCCGAACATACGGCTGATGGTGATGACTTTGTTGGTCATGTGATTACCCCCTCGTATCATATCGTAATTTCTGCCGGTGCGCAGGGCGTACACAGCAAAACATTAAGAAATGCTTTATATCATTATAGCGTACTTTTTGCTGTGGGGCAAGTAAAAAATGGGTAAGCCGGTCAATAGCAGCGCTTGCAGGCCGTAAAGCCGTTGGCGATGGCAGTCTCACGGCTGACCTGGATGGGGTCGATCATGTTGCTGCAACTGGCGCTGCGGTGATACTTCGTGCCGCCGTGCGTCGGGATCCAGACGAGGTCGCCGCCGGTCTCCGGCTCGGGAATGGTGACGGAGCCGCCGGAGCTGTCCTGACCGGAGCCGCCGGACGTATCCCCGGCGGGTGCGGTTCCGTTCCCGGACGGAGCTTCCTGCTCCGGCACCGCGTCGGCGGGCGTCTGAGCCGCCTCTGTGCGCTCGGGAGCCTCCGGCTCCGGCATTTCCGCCGCTTCGGCGTTCTCCGGCTGCACCTCCGACGGCGCATCCGGGATGGGCGTTTCCTCCGGCGCGGCCGGTTCCTCGGGAAGCACTTCGGCGGGTGTCTCAGCGCCCTCTGCGGCAGCCTCCGCCGCCGGTTCCGTCTCTTCCGGTGGAAGCGCCTCCGGTTCGGACGCTTCCGGCGCTGTTTCCTCCGGCTTGATGGAGCGTTCCTCCGGAGCCTCCGCTTCGGCGGCCTCCGCCGCCTCTTCGACCAGCTCCAATTCATCGGTCGGCTCTTCGGCAGGCTTCGCCTGCGGGAGGCTGCACGCGCACAGCGACAGGATCAGCAGGAGAGTAAGGACAAACGATGCGATGCGTTTCATAAAATCACCTCAAAACAGATTTGGTAGATGCAAAATACGCGCGTCTGTGGTAAACTGGACACCGGGAGGCGAGAAATATGACGTTTGAGCGGACCGTCCGGGAGATCGACGGCGATTACGCGGTGCTGGTCTCCGACGACGGAGCAGAGAGCCGGACGGCGCTTGCGCTGCTGCCCGACGGGATCACCGAGGGCACGCGGCTGGTATTCGAGAACTTCGAGTACCGCATCAAAAAGTAATATCCGCGCCCTCCGCAGCCGGAGGGCCGAAAATCCAATACGGAGGTTTTGAAAATGATCCGACACGTTATCATGTGGAAATTCCGCGAAGGGGAAGAGGAAAACATGCACAGGTTCCTCAACGGGCTGAAGGCGCTCGACGGCGTGATCCCGGAGATCCGCCGGATGGAGGTCGGCGTGAACGTTCTGGAAAAGAACAACTACGACGCCTGCCTGATCGCGGACTTCGACGATCTGGAGGCGCTGGAGCGCTATAAGAAGGACCCGCGGCATGTGGCGGTGTCCACGCTGTGCAAGTCCATCCGCGAGGCGCGCGGCGCCGTCGATTTCGAGATCTGAGGCACATCCGCCGCCTGCTCAAAAGGTGCATTTCTCCATCCGCACCTGATTTTGACAATGCCCGTTTGGGAAAAACCGCACGACCCGGCCCGCGCCGGTGCGTGCGGTTTCATTTTTATCCAGCCGAGGGCATTCGCTGAGAGATTTTGGCCCGAGGCCAGCTTGGAAGGGGCGCTGGAATACATCGTGTATTTCAAGCCCTTCCAACCGCCGCATCGGGTCAAAAGATCCATCGAAGGCGCTTTTACTCGGCTTCCAGCGCCATCACCTTGTCAATGCGCCGCTGGTGGCGCGCTTCGCCGGAGAACGGCGTATCGAGCCAGGTGTCCACGATCTCGAGCGCCAGCTTTTCGCCGACCACGCCCGCGCCCATCGCCATCATATTGGTGTCGTTGTGCTCACGGGTCAGGCGCGCAGACATGAGATCGCTGAGCAGCGCGCAGCGGATGCCCCTGATCTTGTTCGCCGTAATGCTCACGCCGATGCCGGTCGTGCAGACGACGATGCCGCGCTCACATTCGCCCGAGGCGACCGCCCGCGCGGCCGGTGCGGCAAAGTCCGGATAGTCGCAGCTCATGTGGTCATAGCAGCCGAAATCCTTATACGCAAGTCCGCGCGCGTCCAGATGGCGCATGATCGCCTGCTTCAGCTCCAACGCGCCGTGGTCACATGCCAATGCAATCATTTTTCAGTTCCTCCTGTTATTTCCGCGGAATACTCCGCAAATTTACATACCGCTGAGAAACAGCAGCACCCTTCCGGCGACTGCTGCGCACAGCAGAAAGATCGCGCCGATCGTCGCGTTGAGCGTTCCCTCGCGCTGGCCCCAGTAGTCCCAGACGCAGACCATCAGCGGCAGACAGCCGACCGCCGGAATGGACACGCCCAGCGCCCAGAGCGCCGTGTTTCCGGCAAAATACCAGATCAGCGTCTGAAGCAGCAGGTCGCGCGTCCGGATGGCGAAGGGGAGCGTCGAGACCGCCGCGCCCAGCCCATACAGCAGCAGGAGCGGATCGACAAAGCCCATCAGCGGCAGCTCACCGGTCGGCAGCGTCAGAAGCTCCTTCCACATTTTCAGCCGGAGCCGCCAGAAATATTCCACCGTATAGCGCGGGATCGGATGCTGCCACGCGACGACCATTCCCGGCACCTGCGTCAAAAGCGCGAACAGCGCCGTCATCAGCGGCAGGCCCAACAGCACAGGCAGCAGATAGGGGACGACCGCCGCTCTTCCGAATTTCGCAAAGCGCAGAATTTCGAGCGCCAGCGGCGGGATCCACAGCACCAGCCCGAACCAGAGGATCTCCGGCGAAACATATGTGCCGACACCGATGGCCGCCGCCGTCAGCACCAGCCAGGAAAAGCGTTCTTTCCGCCGGTATTCCTGCAGGGCCGCCAGGGCCGTCAGCATGAACGGCGCGCTGTACGACCGCGCGGCAACATAGTTGAACAGCAGGAGTGCCGCCGCGATCAGCGCGACGCCGCTCATATCCGTCATCCGCCGCCCGATCAGATAGACCATGCTGCTGGATACGACGGGTGCGAGAAAATACCGCAGGAGCACATCCGCAACATCCATCCATCCGACGCCCGGCTGCGCCCGCAGCAGGGTCATCGGCACAATGGTACAGCAGCCCACCGCCGCAGCCGCGATCAAAAAGACATACAGGACGTCCCAGCCGTCCAGCGTCTCCGGTGCATAACCGAAATGGAGCCGGGGCCGGTCGACCCGCTGGATCCATTCGAGCGTTCCGCGCATCGGGCGGAAAAGCCGCGTGCCGACGGTAAAATGCACCGCCAGCAGCACGAAAAGCGCCGCCGCAATGCCCCACAGGAGTGGGGAGCTTTGTGCAAAGATGGTGATATCCAGCATTCCGGCAGCCTCCCTTCGGCTGTTTTTTTCTCTCTGCGGAGCCGGCTTCGACACAGCCGCGCAGAGGCCGCCAAAGAGCCGGACGTATCTGCGCGGAGCTGATTTTTGTATATTATACCTGCGGGCCGGTCAAATTGCAATCCTTGCCTTAGGGTGTATTCTTCCAACACCCTACGCGGCCCGCGCAGTGCCCGGTCAGTCTGCGCCGCAGATCGTTCCGCCGCCCAGCACCGTGTCTCCGTCGTAGAGCACGGCGGCCTGTCCCGGCGTGACGGCCCGCTGCGGCTCGTCGAAGCACAGCTCCGCGCCGTTTTCCGTCAGATGGACGGTGCATTCCGCCGTTTTCGGCGTATAGCGCAGCTTCGCCTGCGCGCGCAGGCCCTCCGGCGGCACGTCGAACGGGATCCAGTTGAGATCGCGCACCTGCACACGCCGCGAAAACAGCGCCTCGTTCGGGCCGATCACCACATCGCTTCCGCGCTTGGCGACGACGTAGATGCGCGTGCCGTAGGGAATATCCAGCCCCCGGCGCTGGCCCAGCGTGTACGCCTCCTGTCCGCGGTGCGGGCCGAAGTCCCGCCCGTCCAGACCGATGAAATGACCGGGCTGCGGCCGGACGCCATGCTCTGTCAAGAATCGCATGTAATCTCCGTCGGGAACGAAGCAGATATCCTGACTGTCGTGCTTGTGCGCCACGGTGAGGCCCAGCGCCTCGGCCTTCTCCCGCGCGGCATCCTTGGTCATGCCGCCCATCGGCAGCAGCACGCGCGAAAGCTGCGCCTGCGTGAGGCTGTAGAGGACGTAGCTCTGATCCTTCGCCGCGTCCTCTGCCCGCCGCAGCAGCCAGCGTCCGCTGCCGGCGTCCCATTCGACGCGGGCATAATGCCCCGTCGCCATTTTCTCATAGCCAAGCGCCAGCGCTTTGTCCAGAAACAGGCCGAATTTGACCGTCCGGTTGCAGATCACGCACGGATTCGGCGTCCAGCCGGCCTGATAGATCTCCATGAACGGCCTCTGCACCAGCCGGAAGAATTCCTCCTGCCAGTCGAAAATATGAAATTCGATGCCGAGGCGCTCCGCCGAGCGTCTCGCATCGGCCAGCTCCTGTGGGGCGTATTCGTGCAGCGCCATCGTCGCGCCGCCGACCGTATGCCCGGCCTCCAGAAGCAGCGCCGCCGTCACCGCGCTGTCCACGCCGCCGGACATCGCCGTCAGAACGCGGCTCATGGCTGCATCTCCTGCGCATTTTTCAGGAGGTCGGCCACCGTCCAGCGGCTGAGATACTCCGTAATGACGCGGTCAAGGCCCTCCCACATGGGGCGGGTCGGGCACTGTCCGGCGCGCTCGCAGCTCTCGCCGTCCTTCATGCACGTCACCGGCGCAAGCGTTCCCTCGGCCAGACACACGATCTCGTCCGCCGTATATTCCTCCGGCGCGCGGGAGAGGCGATAGCCGCCGCCCTTGCCGCGCAGAGACTGCAAAAAGCCCGCCCGACTGAGTACGACGAGAATGCTCTCGAGATATTTTTCCGAAATTCCCTGCCGCTCGGCAATCTCCGCCAACGGCACAAAACCGCCGTCGTTGTGTGCGGCAAGGTCGATCATCACCCGCAGCGCGTAGCGGCCCTTGGTCGATACGATCATTTTTTGTCCCTCCCAGTTTTCTTAGGAACCTCTGAATAAATCCCCGACCGCGGACGACGGATCTTTTCCGCCAATCCTGCGGTTTGAAAAACGAGAAATACATACAGTATTCCATCGTTTTTCAAACCTTGTCTTGACGAAAAATCTCTCGCCGTCCACAGCCGCTGATTTAATCAGAACTTCCCTTACAGTCCATTTAACCTACTATACCACCGGTTAGAAAGGTTTTCAATGGAAATTTACTTTTTCGCTGCGCTGTGATATGATGAAAAAAACGCCGTCCGGGAAACGGACGGCTCTGGAGGTCATTATGCAGCATCGATTTTTCGCATTTATTTCCCGGATGCGCTTCATCGCCCGCTGGGGTCTGATGCGCAATTCCTATCAGGAGAATATTCAGGAGCACAGCCACATGGTCGCCGTGCTGGCCCATGGGCTGGCACTCATTCAGCGCGATATCCTGCACGATCCGAGCGCGCCCGATCCCGACCGCTGCGCGGCGGCGGCGCTTTTCCACGACGCATCCGAAATTCTGACCGGCGACCTGCCAACGCCGATCAAATATTATAACCCGGAGATCCGCAACGCCTATAAGCAGGTCGAGGCCATCAGCTGCCGCAAGCTGCTGGCGCTCCTGCCGGAGGAGCTGCGGCCCAGCTATGAGCCGCTTCTCATGGAGTCCGATCCGGACGCGGCGCTGCTCGTCAAGGCGGCGGACAAGCTTTCGGCACACATCAAGTGTCTCGAGGAGCTGAAGGCCGGAAACGCCGAGTTCGAGGCCGCCGCGAAACAGACGCGCCTTGCGCTCGAGCAGATGCAGCTGCCGTGTCTGGACTATTTTATGGAGCATTTTCTGGATAGCTTCCGGCTGACGCTGGATGAATTGGAATGAGGAGTGCCTCTGACCGTGCATTCGTATGCGCCGGAGGCGCGGTGCAATTTGTAGCGCCGTCACTGCCGCTCCGCGGGCCATATCTTCTGTCTTGGCAGAAAAGAATCGGCCTGCGGAGCAAAACCCGCGCCATTCCGGCGCAAAAGGAACGTAAGCTCATTCTCTTGTTAAGAGAATGACTGTCTCGATATGTGCATCATTGTCCAAACTCAAACTCATATCTTCCGCAATGATAGGAAGCTTGAATTTGATGGACTTGAGCCACTGGCCGTTAGGCTGCCGTTCCTCATAGATCTGGACTTCGGATAGCAGCGATTCCATGAGCTGCCGCTTTTCCTGATCGTCCATGACGGAATAGAGCTTATCAAAGAAAATCAGCACCTTGTAGATGTTGTCGCCCGTCAGCTTTTCCGCCTCAATCGCCATCTTCTTGGCTCTGGCAGCAACGAGCTGGTTTTCTGTATCCTCGATCTTATCATACATCTTGTAAAGCCGATCATCAAGGTCTGCTTTGCGTTTGATGTAGTGCTTGTCGTCCGGGTCGAGGGAATCGATTTCATCCATCAGCCGCACTTTTACGGAATAACTCTGGCGAAGCTGCTTTTCATGGGCTGCGATCTCCTGCTCAATGGCGGACGTATCCACTTTCATGCTGATCTTTTCCTGCATCATGGCGGCGAACTTCGGATTGCTTACCAGCTTTACGATAACCTCAGCAACGGCGCTGTCCAGCAGTTCTTCGGTGATCTGCTTTTTGTAGTCGCATTTATGTCCATGGGTCATCGTGCGGTGCTTGCAGCCGTAATAAAAGAAGTCCTTGTATTTTGTACCATCTGCTTTATGCTTGATGCTTTTGTTTCCATACATTCCTACGCCGCAAACCGGGCATTTCACAATACCGGACAGCAGATGTATTTTTGTATCCTTGCCTCTGTTGACGCGTTCGTATTTTTCCGCTTGCGCCAGCAGCTTGACCTGCGCCTCGTGCCATAGTTCTTCGGAAACGATTCCCTCATGCAGGCCATCCACCAGCAGATAATCGTCCTGCTCCACCAGCCGGTAATCATTTCGGGTGCCGTGCACCTTCTCCGTCCGGCGTCTGCCATAGGCAATTTTCCCGCAGTAAACCGGATTTTTCAGAATCCTGCGGATCAACGCAGAATCAAACAGGGGATTTTTCCCGTTTTGCCTTTGGATTTTGTGAATCCCGTGGGTCGCAAGATATTTTGCAAGACCGTTTGCACCGGTATCCGTATGCACATACTGGTCAAAAATCACGCGGATTGCCGCTGCTTCTTCCTCATTGATGAAAAGCTGTCCCTTTTCCAGCTTGTAGCCATAAGGCGCAAAGCCGCCGTTCCATTTCCCTTCACGGGCTTTCTGGATTCTGCCCTCCATCGTCTGCACACGGATGTTTTCACGCTCAATTTCAGCCACAGCCGAAAGAACGGAAATCATCAGCTTTCCCGCATCCTTGGAGGAATCGATCCCATCCTCCACGCAAATCAGATTGACGCCAAAGTCCTGCATAACCTGCAAGGTGGACAACACATCTGCCGCATTTCTGCCGAAACGGGAGAGTTTGAACACCAGCACATAGGACACACCGTCTTTACCGGACTTGATATCCTCCATCATGCGGTTAAATTCTACACGCCCTTCAATGGACTTTCCAGATTTACCGGCATCCTCGTATTCGCCCACGATCTCATAGTCATTGAACTCGGCATAGGCTTTCATTCTGGATTTCTGTGCATCCAGAGAGTATCCGTCAATCTGCATGGCAGTGGACACGCGAGTATAGATATAGACTTTTACCTTTTCTTTTTTCATCATATCTTCTCCGCCTCAGCCTACTTTTTATCTGTTTTCTGCTCCAACAGCTTGATGGAATCCAGATAATCGCGCTCAACTTCACTGAGGGTACGGGCTTTGTATTTTCTGTATTCGCCGGTTGCTTTGTCAATTGCCTGCTTATGGCTGACACTTCCGTTGCCAATCAGCAGTTGCTCTCCACTCATAGTCAAAATCCGATCAAGATGCTCTGACCAGTCCTGCATGGTCATTACCTGCTCCCGCTCCGCCTGTCGTTCCGCAAAATCCAGATAGCCGGATACAAGCTGCCCCATAGCACGAAGCTCTTTCTCGTTCAGATAGTTCTTGGCAACTACTGCCTCTTTCAGCGTGGGCTGACTGCCCGCAAAGGTGGTCAATCCCATAAATTCTTTCTCCGCATCGGCGCGTGTGTAAATGACCTCCGCCGCGGTTTGTCCATGAATGGCATAATGAATCTTGTTTTGGACTTTCTTGAAAAACTGAATGGAGATTTCCGCCTTGGGATCATAGTCAATACTGGTCGCGTAGATTTCAAGCACCTGTCGATAAAACACCTTTTCCGAAGCACGGATATCGCGGATACGCTCCAGCAGCTCCTTGAAGTATCCGCCGCCACCCAGATTTTTCAGGCGCTCATCATCCAGAGCAAAGCCTTTTCGCATATACTCCTTCAAAATTCCTGTTGCCCAAATACGAAACTGCACGCCGCGCTGAGATTTCACACGGTAGCCGACAGAAATGATAACATCAAGATTATAGTAATCCACCTGATAAGTCTTACCGTCAGCGGCAGTTGTTGCAAAATTTGCAACAACTGCTTCTCGCTTCAATTCGCCCTCAGCGAAAATGTTCTTGATATGTCTGGAAATGGTAGACTTGTCTCTCTGAAACAACTCTGCCATCTGGTCAATGGACAGCCAAACGGTATCTCCATCGAAGGTCGTTTCGATCTTTGTCAAGCCATCCTCTGTGGTATAAATCATCATTTCAGAATTGTTCTGCTCATTCTCCCAGCGTTCCATTGTCACTTCACCTCGTTTTCTCCCATTGCAGGAGCTTTTGCTCCTGTAATGGGAGTTTGGACACTTATTTCATGATAATTATATCATGCCGCTTTCGCTGATTCAATATCGTTTTCGTGAATCATCTCATCTGCCCTGTCTTTTTCAGGCACGGCTTCCTCTATGACGAGATCGGGCAGCGCGTCAAGATTCATAACCACGGCATACTTTTCAATCAAATTTGCCAGCAAAGCGGCGAAACCGCTCCATTCATCTACCATAGGCAGTCTCCCTCTCTTTCTCCGTTCTGTGTGTATATGCCGCCAGCACTTCCTTCGGAATACGATCCAGTACGGCGACGGCATCCTCATAATCCCGATGCAGCTTGGCGTCAGCCAGCTTTTTCAAGGTGCTTCCCTGCGTGGCTTTGTCCAGCGACTGCTCCAACTGCTCCGTTTTCTTTTTCAGCTTTTTATTTTCGGCAGTCGTGACCGTGAACGCCGTATTGTACTTTTTCAGTGTCGTGTGCATCTGCTCCACAGCAGGAATATACTTGTCCAAAAAAGCGCCGATTTCTGCTGCTTTTCCCTTGGCATTGAACGCATTGACGCCTGAAAGCAATTCTTCTAACTTGGCCTTCTGCTTGGTCAGGCGCGTCATCTCCTTGAACACCCTTGGCGGGATATGGTCACGTCCGGTTTCACTGGCGCTCTCGCCGCGTTCCAGATCGGGATATTTTCTGACCATGTGCTCCCAGAACCTGTCCTGCCACCGTGTCAGCTTTTTCTTGTTGCCGACGATCTCCTTGGCGCAGAGCCGCCCGTCCTCCGTCAGCGGGACAAAAGAAAGGTGCATATGGGGCGTTTTCTCGTCCATATGCACCACGGCGGATATGATGGTTTTCGGGTCTTGGTGCTGCTGAATAAAGTCCAGCGCCTCCTGAAAATAGGCTTTGACCTCGCCCTTTTTCTTACCCTTGAAGAACTCCGGGCTGGCCGTCACCAGCGCCTCCACCACACGCACGCTGTCCGAGCGGACGCGGCAGCCTGCTTCTACAATCTGCTTTTCAGCCTCGGCACGATACTTACGCTGTGGCGTAATCAGGTGAAAATTCAAGTGACTGCGGCTCTTGTCGATGTCTGGATTGCTGGCGTAATTCTCTTTTGTGCGCTCATTGTGCGACTCAATATTGGAAATCTCCGGCCCTTTGTACTTGGCAAAGCGAAGGATGGCAAACTGTGGCTTACTCATTTAGTTCGCCCTCCGTTTCTGCCATACGAGGTCATAACCCAGCGCGTCGGCCAACTCCACGACCTCTTTGTAGCGGATGCTCTCCCTTTGCAGTTTGGCAGACAGGTTGGAAACGCTGTCTGACCAGCCATATTCATCATGAAGAAGATCGACAACCTCCTGCATGGTAAAACCGGCGCGGACGATCTGCGCCTTGATTTCGTTGCGTACATTCATATTCAAAATCCCTCCAAAATTCAGATCATGAAGCAGCGAAGCAGGTACGCTCTCCAACGCATCCGCTTCGCTATATCGTGAAAAATTCTATTGTCGTCAAATCCGCTCAGAATCGCCGTTATGATGTCCTGTTCACAGGTAACACCTATCGACTTTTCTGCTCCGTGTGGCTTTGCGCTAAACCGTGTGATTCCACACGTTTCAGCACATCTGCGTTCCTGTTCCGAGAAGCGCGATTCCGTGAAACCATTTCTGCCAACAGTCAAATAGTTTGCGAATTTCACTTGGCTTGATTTCTCGCTCCAAAATACAGCGGTAAACTCGGCAGTTTTTCCATATAGCGGCGTTTTGGAAAAAACAAAGCGTACATACGTACATGGAGCGGTGGCGGGAAAATTCATCGCCAGTCCTCCGGTACGTACGTACGCTCTGAGACATCAGAAAACCCGTTTATATTGGGTTTTGCAATCGCCTCAATACCGAAAAAGCCCCATACGCGCCGTCCGGCAGCGTTGGTGATCTTGTTGCAGTATTCCAGATTGTACTTGCTCTGACTAGCAATCACGCTGTCACTGAAGCTGCGGCGCTTTAGCGGCGTCAGATTGTTTTCCTCACACCACAACCGGTAAATCTCGTACAATTCCTTGGAACTGATGGTGCAGTCTGCTTTCAGCCGGATATAGCCCTCCGATTCCAGAAAATCAAAGACGTTGTTGTTATCCCGCTTGACTGCCTCCCGGTTATCCCGTGTGCGCTGGCTTTCCGTGAACTTGAAGTTATTAGCGACAAGCCGCCGCAAGCCCTCAAACGCCCAAAGGAAAATGCCCTCGGCCTCTGCCTTCATCTTTTCGGCAAGGTCAGGGTCATCCACCCGTCCGGCAGGTTTTTCCTTGGTGGTCAGCACAAGCTGTCTGCGGTAAAATCCGTCGCTTCGGTCATAGAGTGCTTGCAGGTCGCCGTTGGAGAATGCCAACAGGCGGGCGAACATCCAGCCTTGATAACTCTGCTTGCCTTTACGTTCCAGATCCATCTTACCTTGGGCGGTCACGATGGACTTCACATAGTTGGTCTGCCGCAGCGCCTCCATCCGCATATCGTCATCCACACACAGCAGAATGTGTTCCAGATCGGCACGGGCAAACCGATTTTCGGAAATCT
>ERZ772881.1985-NODE-1985-length-16160-cov-3.966097_pt1 | contig 16160 bp, 20 predicted proteins | sample MGYA00580581_ERZ772881 | MGnify/ENA primary metagenome ERZ772881 (study PRJEB29015, sample SAMEA2737668) | human gut metagenome | biome: human gut; feature: human-associated habitat; material: faeces | place: China | collected 2012 ...
GTTTGATGTGGCCGCCGGATGAACTTATGTTCTTATAACCCTAAAACCCGTAATGAACGGCACGTTATGCCTGTCCATCACGGGTTTTTCGTATTATTTCAGTTTTGCGAGGATTTCATCGGCACTCATGCCTTCGGCAAGCAGCTTTTTCAGAACGGATTCCGCTTCTGTCTTTTTTGCTTCTTCTGCAGCTTTGGCATCTGCCTTTTCCTTTTTTGCTTCCAGTTTAACAATCTCCTTGTCGATAGCTTTCAGCGACGCTTTCTTCTCTTTCAGGTCAACTTTCAGAGAATCAATGTTGGCGGTGATGGATGCGATTTCAGCAGAGAATGATTCTCTTGCAGACTGCTTCTCTGCAATCTGCGATGCGAAATCAGCAGTCGCAGTTTTGGGCTTATTCTTGCTACCTTTAGTTCTGGGCATAATAAATAACCTCCAGAAAATTATAGTAGCTTTAGTATAGCACCTCTTACCCAAATTCTCAAGAAGCAGTTATTTTTTCCTCCCTCTGAAAAAACAGATTAAGAATCAATAATTTGACTTTATTCTGTACAAAATGATTATAAACGAATCCCCTGTCCGTCTTTTTATAGGCATTTGGATTTTTTGATAATATCTTACTCAATTTTCACTGGCCATCAAATCGCATTTTTAAATTTTCCACCTTGCTTAGTTGATTTAAATAAATAGGTTCAATCCATTTAATTCTAGGTAAATCAATCAAGGTACAAACAAGCATTGTCAAAGCAACACATCCTATAGCAAATAGCGGAAAGAAACTCTTCTGATACCAAAAATTATCAATGTGAAGTAAATCATGCCACAAATAATCCCGAACTAAGCCCGAGTCAGAAATCAAATATGATGCAAATACAGTGTTGGCCATACCATTTATCATATGATTCACTGCGGTCTTCATCCTTGCAAAAAGGGTAAATAATGAAATCGAACAAATCGGAACAACCGTCGCATGAAACCCTGTCATGCAAATTTTCCCAACAAAAATGGCCGTTTTACTTTCAGTAAGTAAACAAGTATATCCATAAATATGATACAATACAGTGCCCATAATCCAAGCAACTATAAAAGCAAAAATATAAGGAGCCCTTTTATCCACTTTAATGTCACATTTACCAGATTGTTTTATATAAGCACCTACGCAGTAAAAGAATACACCTCTATAGATTTCAAAATAAGCAGCTTCTTCAAAACATGGTAAAGTATAACCAATCATCCACATTAGAATAAGAGCAACAGAGAAGCTTCTTTTGCTCTTATTCTTTATGATCTTATTGATTAGTGGTGAATTGAATAGTACAATAATATATACTGTGACAAACCACCATGCTCCACTTAAAAGTGGATTAAAAAATTGCTTAAGAAGAACCAACAGGGAAACATGTGTTTCTGCTTTTCTTGTCAGTCCCATAATAGTTGCAACAATCCACAGAAGTGAAATGCTCCATCCGTATAGAATTGTTTCTAGAGCTACCTTTTTAACCGTTACCTTTTCCTTTTTAACCTGAAAATATCCTGTTATAATAAAAAAAAGAGCAACTCCTACCCCCCCCCCCGGGATTCAAAAAAGACACAAAAATCTTATTAATTTCAGAACCGTCATTCCAAATTTGATATGCATTGTTTCCAAGCAATTGGGATTGAACTCCATGGCAAGCCAAATGGCTTCCTACAATCATGAACATTGCAACAATTCTAAGCAATTCAATATTTGATTTTCTTTCCATACTCCACCTATATTTATTTTCGTAGCTTCTGTAATATCTGTATCACTATTTCATTTTTCATCAATATCAATTCCAATCCATAGAGAATAACACTAAGTGCAATTACAAGAGCAACTCTCACTAAAACTCCATCCCAATAGTGCTTTACTATCAAAGAAACAATAAATATTGTTATGCATCCAACGAAAGACTGAAACAGATTTTTCTTAAATAAATTTACATCTATGTAATCATCAAGATCTTTACAAGAAACCCAGCAATAAAACAAAACTAAATACTCTGCCAATGCCGTAGTAAAAGCTGCTCCATTGTGTTTAAATATAGGAATAATAATAACATTCAATCCAACATTTACCAATGCGCTTATTGTTGTTGCCTTAACATTTATTTTCTCTCTACCGAGAGGAATATTCAAGCAATATGTAAACAAGCCTCCAAAGACTGCACCTATCAAACTAAATGACAAAATCTGAAGCGTAAGGGCAGAATCCAAATATTCGGTTCCTCCCATTATTATAACAACTTCTTTTGAAATCGTAGCCAATCCTACACCTGCTGGCAATAATATAATTGTTAAGGCAGCACAAACCGATGTAAACACCTGTTTAACTTTTCCTTTATCATTTTGTCCAGCAAAAAAAGATATTCTTGGTATCGCAACAGAATAAATTGCCGCAAGCATCGTTTTAATTACATTATAAATTTTTACTGCGAGCGAATATAGTCCCACATAATAGTCACCAGAAAGCAAACCTATCATAGTAGTATCGGCATTTACATATATTGTTGTAGCTACCGAGTTTGCAAAAATCGTTAGAATAGGCTTTATATGCTTTTTTAATTCAATACGCTTTGTTAGCCTTACTTTTACATACCGTCTACAATATAACCAATTTGATATACAAATCAATCCACTATTCGTAACTGTCAATAGCGCATATTGCAAAACATCATTTTGATCCTTGACCAAAACAAAGAGCAGAACCAATGTCAGTATATAAATCACGATACTTCTAATTGTAACATATAAAAAGTCTTCATAAACAGTATTTATCCATTCTACTCCTAGAGTGGAGAATCCAATAGAAAGGCTTAGCAGAATAATGAGTTGCTCGTATTCTCTTAAAGCTTGTATATTGCAAACACAGAAAAAGAGCAACACATATGCCATAATTGATGTAAGTATATTGATGCTAAAAATCTGGTTGCAAAATTCAATTAATTTTTCTTTGTTTTTTCTGAGTTTTGCTCCTTCCCTTACAGCATAGGTTGATATACCTAATGCTGCAATTAAGCTAAAATATCCGATAATTGAAAGCGCATAATTGACTTTTCCAATACCCTCTGCATGTAAAACTCGAAATGCATATGGATAAGTAATCAAAGGAAAAACAACAGACAATCCACTTCTGATTGCATTCAGAAGTGCGTTTATTCCTAATGATTTGCTTTTATTTTTCAACATATCCCACTATTCTTTCTTACCAAAATGCCTCATGAATACCAGAAAATTCATAGTTTAAGGTGTGGCTACGTTGACCAATTATCTTTGCTGGCACCCCCCCTACTATTGTATATGCAGGCACAGACTTTGTAACAACAGCTCCTGCTGCAACTACTGCACCTTCGCCAATTGTGTTATGTGGAAGAATAACCGAGCGACTTGATATCCACGCACGATCTCCTATTTCAACAGGCCCGCCCGAATTATTTGACCCAAACATCGCATCATTAATATCATGCTGTTCTGTCCATATCCATGCTCCAGTAGAAAAATTCACATTTCTACCAATTTTAAGTCCATTCCGGCCATCTAGTTTACACTCATCTCCAATTATTGTTCCTTCTCCAACTTCTATTTTCCATGGAAAACGAATTTCAAACCCTCCATAAATGACAACTCTCTTATCAATTTTCATAAGATATATATGTCTTAATATCCAATTTCTATATGCATGGCAAGGAATCCTTCCCAACAAATTCAATTTGTATCTAATCCAGCCCTTATATAAATGAAACAATGCTTTAATTTGCTTTTTAGGAAATCTATAACTCATTACCTCCGCATTTGTATACTGCGGCTTATCGCTCATCAAATCTCCATATTTTTTGTCTTTATGCACTTGTAATTTACAATATAGAAATGTAATTAAATGGTCCAATAGATATAGCACAACTAAAATAGATATGACTTTACTAAACAATTTACACGTTACCTCCCAATTTCTATTTTAACCATTCCAGTAGAAATTTCTTCACTATCACGGGCAATTTTTTTCAACTTTTGGGAAGCATTTTCAACAGCTTCCTTTTGCGATCCCATTAATATTTTGTTTCAGATCTCCCAACTGATCCAATATCGAATAAAAAATATAGTCATCGCCTAAATTATTCTGCCCGTAATACCCGGATAAATATATATTTTTCACATTCGTTCCTCTCTTTCTAAGGACTTTGCAAAGGAGAATTCAGTAATTGCTAAAATGATAGGAAATGCAATTACTCGACTCGAATCCATTATAATAAGTGTAGGTGTTGTACACAAAATATAACAAACCAATGCCATAATAAATTTTCCATCTGAAGTGAATCTATTTTTGCATGTTTTGAAAGCAATTTTTATCATTCTTAAAACAGGCCATATATATATACCAATAATAAAGATACCTAATAAAGCCAGTTGCCCTACTATTCCAACATCGTCATAGAAGAATCTGACATACACGGTTTGATAGTATATTCCTGATGCGCCATGAACGATATCATAATAATTTTCATCTCCGACAAATCCATTGGCAAAAATCGGATTTTCTAAAAAACATTTCCAATAATACTTATATGCTCCTAAGCGCGCTATGCTGCTTCCACCAAATTCACCTGTAGAAGAAAAACTATTCAAAAATTTTGTAACAATGCCACTCCCAAAAAGGATAATAATACCAACAAGAATTGCAAGTAATGCAATAATTTTCTTTTTCGAGGACCCATCGCCAAGCAAAATGAGTATTCCCAAAGATGCCAGTAGTGTCAAGATCATGATTCTAGAATTTCCTGTAAAGTAAATCGAAAGCATTCCTAGTGCAATCGAAATAATCGGAATCAATTTCTTGATCTTTTTTATATTTCTATAATTATATAATTTATAGAAATTGTATATAATCATAAGAAATGCAAGTGCCCCTGAATTAAACCTTACCTTTCCATCTCTTATCATTCCACCCGAAATTGAATCAGACGATGCATTGAATAAAAGACTTCCTGTTTTTATGTACGCAATTCCCTGAATTATTGTTACTATATACATAACAACAGCAATAAAATTAAACAGTTCAAACAAACTTTCATATCCATTTTCCACAGAGAAAATATATAGAATCGGAATTGCCAAAAAAGAATACAAATAGTAGCTTGCGAATCCATATGTAGTTATTAATGGATTTAGTGGATACCTTATTATAGTATAAAGAGATATACATACAATTGAAAAAATCACTACAGCAAAATATTTTTTTAGGAACTTTGTGTATTTAGCCAATACAGCCCTATGGTTTTTATAGCAAACAAATGCAACAATAACCGATAAAGCCCCAATCCACTTTGATTTATTAGTATAAATTATAAATTCTAATCCTTTCGGGAGTGTGAACAGACTAAAATAATGCATCTCAACTATTAAAAATATAGCCAAAAGGATTCTATACGGAAGAGTTTTTCGATTATATTTTATTACCATTAGCGCTCCTCCTTATAGGCTTCTTTTAACATGTCTAATAATATATTTGCAGATTGTTGATAGCATCTATTTATAAACAGCAGTTTATCGCGGCCTTTTTTTTCAACTGTATTTGTTGAGCGACCGTCTTTATGGTAGATTACGATTTCCGGATCATATACGGTAACCAAGTCGTGCTTCATAAGATTCAAGTAAAGTATCGGTTCCTCATAGTATAAAAATGTTCTATCATCAAAACCTTCGACATAGTTAAATGCTTTTTTGGAAAAAACAATAAAACACCCTTGTAAAACAACCTGTTTCTGATATTGATAAAACTCCATGTTCCTATGAACCGGAACATTTCGTTTAAATACTTTTCTCTGAATCAAATTTTTAAAAAAGCGGATTCCACAATATGGGCGATATAGCCCATGTCTTATAATGCGGTTTTCTTTTTCAATTATTCTTAGTTCTGCTCGGACATGATCAATCGTGGGAGGAAAATGAGGACTGTTATCGCACCGTCCATCAGCCGTCAGTATCAGTGGACCCAGCAATGCAAAACCACTCTTTTTATACTCTTTATCCAGTGTTTCCACCAAATTGTCCTGCATCAATTCCGTATCGCTATTCAAGACAACCATATATTCCGGCTTAAAATTCTTGTTTGCATACGCTATGCCCACATTGTTTCCCTTTGCAAAACCTAAATTCTCTGAATTTCGTATCAACACTGCCTTTTCTCTTTGTTGAATAAACTTTGCTACTTTATCCGCAGAGTCATCCCTTGATTGATTGTCAACTATTATAATCCTATAGTCTTGTGTATCAATTTTATTTTCAATAGATAATATGCACTCTTTCGTTTCCTGAAAGGTGTTGTAATTCAAAATAACAAACGCAATTTTCATACTTTCCTCATAAATACATATTTCGGAAATGTCCATATACTGTTTCTATACCTGAAATGCTCTCTTGAAAAGGAAATCTCCGATTACATTTATTCATTACTGTTTTGCCTGTTACTGCATCAACAAGTTCTTTAGAATATGGTCTATTCATTACTCCCAGCAAATCATTAACTCGTTCATTATTGGGTGGAACGTTAGTAAACATCTTCCTTATAGTTGCGCAATGATCGCAGCAGACAGCAAAAACATAATCGGTAAGAAGATAGTCAATAAGTACATTATGTTTTTCAAAATAATTATCATAGATATCTATGAATAATTTTATTTCGTCAGCACATGCCGCAACGCCCAACGACGAGCTAGTCCACAATCCTTTGCTCATTGGATATTCTTTATCCATCCCATGCCTAATCGTAAAAAAATGCAAATCACTAATATAGTTTGGAAGTTCTCCTGTCAGAAGATACGTCGAGTCAAGCCATATCCCCCCTCGGTTATACAGAAGATTCAAACGAAGTAAATCAGAAAATTGAGTTTTACTTATTACTTCCTCTTTTAACAGCTTCTCATACTTTGGATCAAGATTTGTATAATCTCTAAAGTTACTTTCATCGAGAATAACAAGGTTTCTGTCACCGATATTTTTTCTTATACTCTGTATGCAAATTTTCACAATATCCGGTGCCTTATCAATTCCTTGCCACCACAGTACCCACACATTACCATTTTCAATTTTAGAATTTGATTCGTGGGATTCTCTGTTATATTTTTCTATAATATCTTTATTTTCCTTATAAAGAAATTTCGTTATAGTAGCATACTTAATTTTCCCAGCAATATCTTGTACGCCCGGAATCTGTCTAGTGCATGTCTGAAACAGCTTTGAAAATGTCACTGAAAATCCAAACTCTTTTATAAGTTCTGTAGTCCTATTAATTCCCGACATATTTATTTATTGCCTCTTTCATTGTACTTAAAACGGCATCTTCCGAGTATTTATCCAAATAGATACTTCTAATTTCATCATTAAATTTTTCTACGCCACTCTTCTTATAGCAGTTAATCCGATTGACAAATTCATCTGCAGTATTACATAGGTAATTATTTAGTCCTTCATAGCCACAAAATGCCTCGTCAGAGCCGAGAATTGTTTTGCCAAACATCATTGCCTCAACGGTCTTTGTTTTCATCCCATCGCCTTCAAAGATAGGCTCCACGACCAAGTCTGCATGATAATACCATGGTGCCAAATCCTCAACTTCTCCGATAATGTGAATATTCTTTTTTTGATATGTTGGCTCTTCTTCAAGCACTTTCATTCCCTGACCTACAACATACAAACTAATTTCTTCAGACAATTTGCTCATCACGTTTTCCGCAAACCATTTTAGTCCCGATAAATTAGGTCCAAAATTGCTTCCTATGAAAAGAAGTGAGAAATCACTATAGCCCGGATTATCTCCCTTCTTATCACTAAACTTGTCCGCTATAAACACAGGCAGATACATTTCCGGCTCTTTTTTATAGTAATAGTAAAAGGCATCCCTTTCCCTCTTGTTGTGAACGATATTACAATCAGCGAGCATCGCATTTGTACGCTCTCTCTTTAATACCATCCGGTATGATGGGAAGGATTTAATTCTCTGGATCAAAGATGCCCCTACTAGTCTGGATTTTTTAGTATTGGGTGTTACTCCCTGATACATAACAAAAACAGGCAGTCCGGTTTCTTTTTTAATTTTCTTTATTAGATACTCATATGTAGAAAAACCAAGAAAAACGAAGTCAAACTTTTCGTTCTTAATATATTCTATAATTTTATCAAAAATGTCTGTACTGACCCATTTAGGACAGCCTGATAATACATTTCTAGCCATTTGTATTTTAGTAGGGTTGGCCTCATAAATAACTAGATTTTTTTCAACTCGATTATGCTGAGCAGTATCATTCTGATCTGGCAACGAAATAACTGTCAAGTTGTCTGCTCCAATTGCTTTTTTCAACAGTCCAGTCAAACTTCTTACAAATTGTCCGCCACCATTATTTTTGTTCAAAACTGCTTGTGATATAAATACTGCTCTCATTATTTTTTCCCTTCCCCAAAGAACTTTTCTTCCAACATTAAACATAAGCAATGATACACCGGAAGGTGTAGTTCCTGAATCATATAGGTTTCGGTTTGCGGAACCTTGATGCAAACATCACTCATCTGTTCCAGTTTGCTGTTTTTGGCTCCTGTAAGCCCGATAACTTTCATACCTTTTGCATGAGCCGTCGTTGCTGCATAAAGCACATTTTTACTGTTTCCGCTTGTGGAAATTCCCAAAAACACGTCTCCCGTTTTGCCATAACCATTGACTTGCTGTGCAAAGCAAAGCAGCGGTTCACAATCGTTCATGTATGCGGTCGAAAGAGCCGGATGCCCATCCAAGGCAATGGCTGGCAGTGCCCCCTGTAGATTTTCTGCCAGAACAGAACCAATTTCCTGATTTTCCGCAACCAGCTTTTCTGCGAAATCTGCGTCAGGCTTACGAGGTAGCTTAAAGCCCTTCATCAGTTCTCCTACAATATGCTCCGCATCCGCAGCAGAACCACCATTTCCGGCAATCAACAGCTTTCCGCTACGTGCATAGCAGTTTTTCAAAATCTGATATGCCTCAGAAATTTCTTTTTTTACTGCTGAAAGTTCTGGATAACGATTTACCAGAATTTCCAACTGCTTCTCAACACGATCTTCCATTTTTCCCTCACAGCCTTTTACTGCAAACTATTTTTCACAAATTCGAGAAGTGATTTTTCCGAAACGAGCTGCCCTATATTTTCTTTGCCTTGTCCAATCAATACAGTTTTGCAGCCAGCATTCAAGCCTGCTTTCACATCATTTTCGCCATCGCCAACCATCCATGACTGAGAAAGATCAATGTTAAAATCCGCTGTAGCTTTTAACAGCATTCCGGGTTTTGGTTTCCGACAATCACAGTCAATCTTTAGTTCCGGACGTTCTCCCTCATATCCTTTGTGTGGATGATGCGGACAATAATAGATTGCATCCAGATAGGCTCCTTCTTTGCCCAGAAGTGTTTCCATCTTATTATGAATTTCTTCCAGCTCTTCAAAGGAAACTTCACCGCGCGCAATAACAGGCTGATTTGTAACAACAATAGCAAGATAACCAGATTCATTGATTTTACGAATTGCTTCCGCAACGCCATCAATCAATTCAAAGTCATCTATATTTCTAAGGAAACCAACATATTTATTGATTGTTCCATCCCTATCAAGGAAAATCGCTTTTTGCTTATTTTTCAGATTTTTTGCTGCTATTCTGCCTTCTTTGCAGTCCTTACATACGGAATAGTAACGTTCGGGAGTTCCCATATCCTTGACATATTCAGGACTGTCATAACAGAACATCTTTTCTGTCCCAGCCAGCGGTTTTAACAACTGGCGATCCAAATCAACCTTTACAGGCTTGCCATTCGCACCAATCTTACCTATCGAATCGACATCAATATTGACAAGCTCCAATACTTTGGGATTGATAACATGCAACCCCGCATTCACTCGATTTCTATAGTACAGTGGCCTTTCATCTTCTTTTGCAAGCCACTTTTCTACTGCACCGTTTTTATCTGCAATAATCAGCCCGCTATCATACGGATGGCTATTGGGATGAGTAAAAAGTGTAACAAGTCCACCATGTTGCTTGTGATACTCAACGAATCTGTTAAAGTCCACATCAAACATAGCATCAGCATTCAAAAGCAGAAAATCTTCCGTTAATTTGTCTTTAATCTTGAACAGCGCACCAGCATTACCCAGCGGTTCACGTTCAAAATAATATTCAATATGTACACCAAACGGCTGCCCTGTCACTGGTGAGTTTCCAGAACCGTCACCAAAGTAATCCATGATAATATTTCCAAGATGGCTCACCGTAATAAGAATGTCATCAAAGCCCTGCTCTTTCAGACATTCGATTTCTCGCTCCAGCACAGGGATACCATCAACCTTTATCATAGGTTTTGGAATATCACTCGCAACCGAGGAAATCCGAGTGCCTTTTCCCCCGGCCATAATCACAACTTTCATACGCTCAATCCTTTGGCACATAATCTTCCGGTGTGTAATGGATTACTCGTGTACCGCCATCTTCAAACTGAAATGGAATATACAAGAGATCACGCATTGCCCAGCGAACAGCATCCTGTCGTTCCGGCTGTACATAGAACACAAGGAAGCCACCGCCGCCTGCGCCAAGCAGTTTTCCTCCCAATGCACCTGCTGCAATTCCTTTGGCATAGAGTTCATCTATGCTGTTTGTCGATACCGCAGATCCCGTCTGACGTTTCAGCTTCCATGTGTGATCCAGCATCCTACCAAAATCGTCTAAATCCCGTTCTTTGTTTACAAGCACTTTTTCTGCTTCATCAACCAAAGCCAACATTTCTTTCAGTTGTGCTGTTTTATCCGTTTTCCCTGTAGCATTCGCTTTCTGCACATCCGAAGAGAACCGAGTGAATCCAGTAAAGAACATCATCAGGTTTTTGTTCAGCTGCTTTTTTCGATCCGGGGCAATGATCACCGGCAGCACTTCATAGCCATCTGCATTAAAGTTAATACGGTTAAAACCGCCAAAGGATGCTGCAATCTGATCCTGCCAGCCGCCTGCTTCCTGACACAGATTTCGCTCCAGATAAATAGCTTCATCTGCAAGTTTCTTTTTGTCGGCATATTTTCCTTTTAGTGCGTAAAAGGCATTCAACATACCGACCGCAAAGGAACTTGAAGTACCCAAGCCTGAACGTGCGGGAAGATCAGCCTCATAGGTAAGACGAATCTCATGCATATCCAACATCTTCATTGCATTTCGGATTGCAGGATGCTGGATGTCATTAATGTCAGTTACTCGTTCCGTCTTTGAATAGGACAGCTCTGTAGAGTAGTCAAAAAAGCGCGGCAGATGGCGCACATTCACATAGCAATATTTATCAAAAGTGGTAGAAAGAACTGCACCACCATATTCCTTAAAAAAGCTTTCCATATCTGTTCCGCCACCGAAAAACGACATGCGAAACGGTGTTTGTGTAATAATCATGTGCTACTCAACCTCATATAAATTCTATCAACAATTCCATCATCTACTTGCTCATCAAATTTTCTCGCAAATAAATAATCAGATGCCATAAGTTCATCATAATCTGTATCTTTCCATGTATAAGGTTTTCCTCTCTTCCAATCTATGTTACGCATATTAGCATGGTAATCATCTATTGCATAAGAATAAAGGTTATTTTTATACGGACTATTTAAGATAAGCGTTTGTAAAAAAACTTCATCGCAGCAATATGTATTTTTATAACACCTGAAAATTTCCTGTTCCTTAGACACTACATATCGAGCCAAAGAATCTGTAATACTGAACCAATTGCTACCTACTGCTATCACTTTATATATTCCGTATTTCTTCACGCGGTCTACACCAATCAACTCTTGGGCAAAAATGCTTAACGACCGTAACCTATTACATATTTTTTTGAATTTTATTGCATTTGCCACATTCCCCAATTTCTCTTGGTAAAGCCAGTAATATTGACATCGTTTTCTTGCATCTTCATTAGAGCCAAAGTGAACAAATTCTTTTCCTGTATGTTTTTCAAAGAATTTATGTATTTCATTTTGCGTCTTTAATGGAAGATCCATTCCTGAAACCAGGTGGTAGTAGTCATATTTTCTTTTTGTGGCTGCTCTTAAAAGTTCCAACTCAGTTTCGATTTGGCTCCCCCCCCCCCCCACATTACATTGTGCTGCTTAACAAAATAAAGTTTTGATTTTTGCACAGCAGGTTTCAGCGTTTTTTGAAATATATCAACTGCATCTGAAACCTTTTGATCTATATGGATGTAAAGGTCATTTCTTTCATCATCAAGTAGCTCTAATAACTTTGCCACTTGGTCAAATCTCGTATGCGCTATAATTAAATAAGCAAATTTCATTATTGCCTTTTCCTCATATATTTTTCTCTCTTATCAACAACGACACTACCAGCCGGGATGTCCTTGGTCACCAGTGTTCCTGCACCGATAACACTTCCTTTACCAATCGTCACTCCATCAAGAATTGTCACATTACTTCCAATCCAGCAATCGTCCTCAACAGTAATTCCTTTTCGCTGGACTCCCTGGCTTTTGATGCTGCACTCTGTATCAGAGAACACATGATTTTCTGCAAACAAACTGCATTTAGGGCCAAACATCACATTCTTGCCGATAGTGATTTTTCCAGAACAGCCTATATATCCGTATGGTCCAATAGAACTATGTTCTCCCATCGTTAGTCCGATCCCGTAATCACCACCATAATAGCTAGACGGACGGATCATAACTCCTCGGCTTATAGTTACATAATCTCCGAAATTCAAGCCATCAGAGCACAACCCATGAATCTCAGAGAAATCTTCAAACTTAACATTTTTTCCACAGCGAATATGTTTTCCGTGAGTAATCTGCACGTTCTTTCCTACAAGAAGCATTCCATGTGATTCTTTAAGAAAGATTCTGCGTACCCCCCCCCCTCAAAAATTTGATTCCTGTACGATATAAAATCGCAATTTTGTCAATTGTGCTGATTCTCGAATCCATATTTACCGCTCCATTGTTTTTTTATAAATGCCCATTAGCTGTTCATAATTATCTTCCGGCTTATACTTCTGTTCATAATCCAATCGCGCATTTCGACCAATTTCAGAAGCCAGTTCTGGCTTACTCCAGAGTTCCGAAATACACTTTTGGAAGCCCTCAATATTCCCCAGCTTTACCTTGTAACCATTTTTCCCATCTTCGATTGCTTCTGTTGAAAAGCCTAGGTCAGTTGCTATCAATCCCTTTCCAAGGCTTTCCGTTTCGATTTCGACCATAGAGCAGCCTTCATACCAAATAGATGGGAAAACTACAAATTCACCACCCTTCACAATAGATAGGCATTTATCGTGCTGCGTATATCCAAGGAAATAAACATTGTCGTGTTCGTCTGCCCACTGCCTAAGCTCTTCTTCAAGTGGACCTCCTCCCATCACGACCAGTGGAATATCCGGCAACTCATTCCAAATTTTCATCAGGATTCTAATGCCTTTTTCCTCACCAATACGGCCATAAAAAACGGCATATCGTTCCGGCAAGCCAGCTACTTTCTCTGCCTTAAGATTTGCTTCTGCATCTGGTACAAAATTGTATTTCTTTGTGATTTTATCCTTATCAAATCCAATATTAGTGAGAAGCCTAATTTGATTTTCATTCAGACAAATATAGCGGTCGATTTGCTGATAAAAACTTTTTCTTATCCGATGATATGTAAAAATCCCTGCCACGATAAAACTCTGCAGCCTAGAGTTTTTAAAGCATCCATATTTGCACATGCGGAAATATTTTCCATCACCGCATTCATTGCAAAGTTTTGTTCCGCGCAAGGATGTTGAGCACGGGCAAACAAAACGAGTGTCGTGTAGTGTTGCTACAACTTTGACACCACTCCGTTTTGCGGCATAAAGAATTGACGGTGATAGTAGCGGAAAAAAGGTATGGACATGTACAATATCTGGCTTTTCCTTTTGGATTAACTGCCGTACAGCCTTATAATTTTTTGAACTCCATAGCATCCCAAATGTTGCAGATAGTTTGCCAATGATTCCGGCATTATCGAATTCATCATTGGAAACCGTATATCGAATCACTTGATTTCCATGGTTTTCCAGCAAAGCAGTCTCGCTCTTAAAGACTTGGTCATCTCCGCTTGCTGAACCTTTTCTATGGAAATTATGTATTGCCAATATTTTCATAGTTAGTTCTCCCAGTTTGTAAACACATCTTCATACTGCCTACAAATCTTGTCCCATGTGTACTCTTCTGCCACACGCTTCTTAGCCCTCCGGCCCATCTCTGCAATTTCTTCTTCACTCATTTGGTCCGCCTTATCAATCAACTTTGCAAGGCTACTCGGTTTGCGGCTCCAATACAAAGCGCAATCCTCTGCCACTTCTTTGTTGAATCCAACATCAACCAATAAGTTCAAATCGGTACTTCCAAGGGCTTCAATCAGCGATGGGTTTGTACCGCCAACCGTGTGTCCGTGGAAATACGCATAGGCATTTTCTCGAATCTTCTTCAACAGTTCCTGATCATAAACGGTTCCGACAAACTTAATACGCTTGTCACCCTTGAAATGTAGCTTTTCCTCAAGTTCATTCAAAAACTTATCGTTCACATTGGTGATGATAGCAAAGTCTTTTTTGCTCCTACTCTTCATAAACTCTCGAATCATAACTTCAAAAGAGTTTTCTGGCACAAAGCGACCTACAACAAGATAATAGCCCTTTTTAGTCAATCCTTTTTCCTTATACCAGCTCACCAGTTTTTCATCATCGTCAGCCAGCTTACTAAGGGTAAGATCAGCACCGTACGCAATGAAGGTTGTTTTCGGACTGCTTCCTTTGATGCCCTTACCGTCATAGCATTCATGGATATACTTTTCGATATTCACAGAATCGCAGATTGCAAGGTCGCAATACTTGACCATCATCTGCTCAGAAATCTTCCAATACTTCCGAATTGGTGCTGACCATTTTGCCCTCATCCACTCATGTCCGTCTGGATTCAAGTAAACTGTACCACCAAGTTTATGGATTTCGTGATAGAAATGACCTGCAAATGGTCCAATACGGCAAGCCATTATATAAACGATAGGATGTGGGATGTGATTCTTTTTGATATGTTCGCAGCAAGCTTTCAATGCAGCCACATCATAGTAGATTGCCTGTGCAGGGCCAATTTGTGGCACGTCAATCTTAAAACAGTGTGCATTATGAAGTTCAAATTCATGGTCATTGATTTTAGTTACGCCCTCAAATTTGGTTTCATCCATGCTTCCATCACCATTTGCTTTACAGGCAACATGGTACTTAATTTTGTCTTTATTCTGGTGATGCTCTGTAAGTTTATATACAAATGTTTCGTATCCACCGTAGGCTCCCATAGACTTAGCACCTACTAAATAAACATGCTGTACAGATTTCTTTGATTCCATTCCTCTATCCCATCCTAAAACTTTTTTTACGCAAACAAGCCCACGGCGGATCACTCAATGGCAATCCACCGTAGGCTCGATTCGTTCTCCTTAATTTTTTACTTGCTGCTCATTTTGTGGGTCAAAACAGAGCTGCGCCAAAACCTCCCACATATAACCTTTGGATTTTAGCTTCTCCGCTGCCTATCAGCAAATAAACACTTTTGTTGAACGAGTCGAGCCGCCAAAACCCTTTAGTTATCGTGGTATTTCTTGGTTGACCCTATTATATCTCTAGCCCCCTTCTTCTCAATGGTCGGAACAACCTTTTGACGGATGCCATCATATTCAATTGTTTTGTCATACTCTGCACCGCTCACATGATGGCCTGCTCTATTGTAGCAAGTTATATCACAACCATTCTGTGCCATTCGGGTGCATAACTCTTTTACAACAATCTCTATCCCGCCTTCACGCGAAAGACGTTTCTGTCCGAAAACCGCAAGTCTGATTTTTCCTTCCATTACTTCTCTCCAACCGCTATTTCATGCTTTTATCTTTGCCTTATGCACAATCCCAGTAGTTCTTATCCTTAAATTGTCATACTCGTTCTTTCACTATTCACCTTGCATCCTTTATTGCACGACAACAAGCCTGTATACAGATTGCAGCAACAATCTATACGCAGGCTCACCTTCGTACCTCCTTATTCTGTTTTCTGCTCTATCAGCT
>ERZ772881.1988-NODE-1988-length-16123-cov-7.394635_pt1 | contig 16123 bp, 12 predicted proteins | sample MGYA00580581_ERZ772881 | MGnify/ENA primary metagenome ERZ772881 (study PRJEB29015, sample SAMEA2737668) | human gut metagenome | biome: human gut; feature: human-associated habitat; material: faeces | place: China | collected 2012 ...
TGATTTCAGCACAGACCAGGTGGTATTGGGCAAGTGGGGTGCTTCCTGGGTGATGGGTCTCAACCTGACTGCCAAGTACAAAGGCTTCACATTGTTTGTGGCAGGCACCGGATCGTTTGGTGGCAAAGGACTGAAGAATAATAGTTATATGCACGTGTATGGCGATCGCAAATATTCTGAAGTGGTTCGCGGACGCTGGACGGAAGAGACGGCAGATATCGCCACATACCCGCGTCTCACAACACAAGGTGGCGACCTGAACTTTGTGGCTTCCGACTTCTGGTTGTACGACACTTCACGTTTCGATTTGAACCGTGTTCAATTGTCTTACGACTTCCCGGCTGCTATGCTGAAAGGCAAACTTGTGAAAGGTTTACAAATCTATGCCAACGGAACAAGCCTGTTGACCTTGGCGAAGGAGCGTAAATATATGGAGATGAATGTAGGGACTTCTCCCCAATGCCGTTCGTACGCACTGGGTGTAAAGGTAGACTTTTGATGGGTCTCTCGTTGTAGAATATAAAAATATAGAATAAATAAGTCATGAAGAAAATTATAACAATATGTGCCTTTGCCGCTTGTCTGACCGGATGCGATGACTTGTTCGAACCGGCTATCGAGAACAACCTCGGACTGGAATATATGTACGAGAATTCGCAATATGCCGAAGGAATACTGGCAAATGCCTATACACGCATACCCTGCGCAGGCTATTCTTTCAACGACGTGGCTACCGATGACGCTGTGAGCAATGATGCGGAAAACAGCTGGCGTAAAATAGCCTCCGGCATGTGGACGGCAAACAACAATCCTGCCGACCGTTGGACTTCCTGCCGTTCCGCCATACAGTATATCAATCTTTTCCTTGCCAATGCCGACAAGGTGAAATGGAACGGCGAGGCCCGCTACACCTATACGAGCACGCGTGATAAATCCAAGACGGATGGCAAGGATAAATCCAACGACGATGAGCTGCTGCTGCGCCTCGAGCCGTCGGCTGAGGTCAACAGCAACTGGCATGTCAATGCCCGCCTCGATGCATCCACGGATCTTGCGGAAGACAAGGGTGATGACAACCACGGCAGCTCGCAGGACACGGATGTGACGCTGCAGCGCCTCTGGGCAGAAGGCCAGTACGGTGACACGAACATCAAGCTCGGCAAACTGCCGATGCAGATCGACAACAACCTGCTCTTCGATGACGAGATCTCCGGCGCCGCCATCACGACGGGCAAGGACCTCAAGGTCACGCTGCAGGCAGGCCGCTTCGACCTCAAAGGCGATACGAATAATGCAGCCGTGAATAATGCAACTGGTGACGATACGGCCAATATGCAGAGCGTCGGCCTGCAGTACGGTAAGGACAAGCTCAGCATCGGCGCCGGCTACCATCATCTGAACAGCGATACGTTCACGAAGATGGGCCAGAGCTACAAGTCCACGCAGGATGAAGACAATGCTGACATCTGGAGCGCCAATCTTCACTATGCGTTCGACAAGAACGTCGCCCTCGGCGGCATTTATGCTGAGAACACGAAGGCCGACGACTACAAGAAGGCCGGCACGGTCGAGCTCGACTACAAGGGCGCAGAGCCGGAGAACAAGGGTACCTGGGGTGCCTACGCTGCGTACCGCTACCTCGGCCAGAACGTAGCCTTTGACCCGTCCTACGACGGCGCTTGGGCCGGCACGAAGGGTTGGGAAGTCGGCACGAACTACACGCTCTTCAAGAACACGGTAGCGAGCGTCAAGTACTTCAACGGCGAGAACATCGACAACGGCAAAGATGCTGAGAAGCTCTTCGGCCGCGTCGAATTCCACTTCTGATAAAACGAATCCCACTTCTCTCAAACATCATCATAGAACTAGAACCGAGAACAGCGGTCCCTTTTGGGGCTGCTGTTCTTTTGTTTATGGGGCTGATACAAGGTAGACACCCACAATTGTTGTTTTATTGTTATTTTTTCCTTGCTTTTTTATACGATATTGTTAATTTTTTGAACATTCACCCGTAAGTCTATTGCAGAAAGACGTGGGATATGATACACTGAAGTTAATCAAAGTGCGTTCAAAGAAGCGACAGGTAGAGGAAACATGGATACTCTGCGTCGTGTTTGAACTGGCTTTGAGAACATCACTTCTTAATTTTACAGAAGGAGGAGTTCTTTATGAAGAAGACTCTCGTATCCGCTCTGACGACGGCTCTCGTCGTTGGCGCAGCAAGCACGACGTTCGCTGCTGCAAATCCGTTCTCCGATGTACCGGCTGACCATTGGGCTTACGACGCTGTATCCCAGCTCGCAGCTGATGGCGTCATCGAAGGCTATGGTGACACGACCTTCCGTGGCAACCAGAACATCACGCGTTATGAGATGGCTCAGATGATCGCCAAGGCTATGGCCAAGACGGACGTCTCCGCTGCCGACAAGGCCCTGATCGACAAGCTCGCCGCTGAGTTCTCCGATGAGCTCAACAACCTCGGTGTCCGCGTCAGCAACCTCGAGCGCAATGCCGACATGGTAAAATGGAATGGCCAGGCACGTTACACCTATAAGAGCCTGCGCAAAGAGAATGCTGCAGCTAACGGTGAAGGCAATGGCGTGAAAAAACGCAGCAACTCCGATAAGCTGCTGTTCCGTCTCGAGCCGTCCGCTGAAGTCAATGCCAACTGGCATGTAAAGGCACGTCTCGATGCCACGACGGATCTGACTAACGACAAGGGCGACGATGGCAATGTCAAACTGCAGCGTGTCTATGCAGAAGGTATCTACGGCAACTTCCAGACGCAGCTCGGTAAATTCGGCTTCTACACGCCGGAGCAGGGCCTCGTCTTCGATAATGAGATGTCCGGTGCCAATGTGACGTTCGGCAACAACCTCAAGGCTACGATCTATGCCGGCCGTCTCGATGTCAGCGATGATAAGGGCCTGTATCATAAAGTTTATGATGAACAAAAGGACCCGAAACATGAACATCCGCTTTTCAACGATGATGCTGCTAACATCCAGGGTATCACGCTCCAGTATGCATCCCCGGCCAGCAAGTGGACGGGCGGCGCTGCTTACTACCATCTGAACAGCGATGGTTTCAAGGGCGTAACGGATTCCTTCAATAAGAACGAAGCTTATACGAACGGCAAGAACGACGAGGACAATGCCAATATCTGGTCCGCAAACCTCGGCTATACCTTTGATAAGACGAACAGCCTGTTTGCCGCTTATGCCAACAACACGACGGCAGACAACCTCGACAAGGCTTGGCAGGTCATCTACAACTACAAGGGTGCACAGGCAGCCAACAAGGGCACTTGGGGCGCTTATGCCGCTTACCGTTACCTCGGCACATACACCTCGATCTTCGGCACGGAAGATGCACAGGTCGTCGGTGCAAAGGGCTGGGAAGTTGGCGCGAACTACGCTCCGTTCCGCAATGTACTCGCTACGGCTAAGTACTTCAACGGCAAAGGCATCGATTCCGACCGTGACGTTGATACGCTCTGGGGTCGTGTCCAGTTCTTCTTCTGATCTAGCCGCATAATGAGGCCACATCGCATGATGTGAACGGTCTTTACAGACAGGTCGGCCATCTCCAATTCTGGAGATGGCCGACCTGTTTTTGTGTCAATCATGCTTTGCGGGTGGCATTTTGCACCAGATGGGTCTATAATAGAGCGCGTGTTTTATGATTCAGATCATTGAGGAGTGATTTTGATGTATGTATGGAACAAAAAGATAATGTGTTCGTTGGCGGCAGCGGCTTTTCTCGGTGGGGCATTCTTGCCGCAGTCGGCTTTGGCGTCCAAGGTGCCTGTGGCATCGGTGCAGTCCGCGCAGTCCGCGACGGCAAATCCATTGCTGGATAAGGAAGATCCGGCGCAGTACAAGGGCTATGTCTGGCGCATTGACTCGAAGGATCGGGACAAGCTGCCGCGCAATTTCCGCACGGCGAACTCCGCGTACCGCACGGATGCTGACCCGAAGAAGGCGGGCGAGGGCTTTGAGCGGAATCCTTCGCGCAAGGGGCTCGCGACGCTCTACGCTTCGGGCAGTGCGGAGTTCTCAGTGAAGGAGTTTGACAAGATGGTGCCGGTGCTTAAGGAGCAGGCGAAGGGGCCCATCTACATTGTCGACCTGCGCCAAGAGTCGCATGGCCTCATCAACGGCACGGCGGTCAGCTGGTACGGCGAGCGCGACTGGGGCAATCTCGGCAAGAGCAAGAAAGCTGCCCTGCGCGATGAGCGGGCGCGCCTCAAGGCAGTCCGAGGCAAGGACGTCACGATGGCCAAGCTCGGCAAGGATAAGAAGCCGGTGAATCCCGTGACCGTCAAGGCGGAGTCCGTCATGACGGAAGAACAGCTCGTCAAGTCGCGCGGTCTGCGTTACTTCCGCATCGCGGCGACGGACCATGTCTGGCCGTCTGCTGAGAACATCGATGCGTTCATCCGCTTCACGCGCAAGCTGCCGAAAGACGCTTGGCTGCACTTCCACTGCCAGGCCGGACAGGGGCGCACGACGGCCTATATGGCGATGTACGATATGATGAAGAATCCAGATCTATCGCTCAGCACCATCCTCTCGCGCCAGTACCTCATCGGCAACAATTACGTCGCCTACCGCGTTGCTGAGCCGAAAGCCGGTGACTGGAAGGCGGCTTACTACAATCAGAAGGCGGACATGGTCGCGAAGTTCTATCAGTACGTCCAAGAGCAGCATGCCGATGGCTTCCGGATGAGCTGGAGCAAGTGGCTCAGCCAGCATCTGGACTGACATACTGCCACGGTGATGAAGGCTCCCTATGAGCGGGATTGCAGTGCTGTTAGATACTAATGATTATCAGCGTAAATAAAATTTGACATTCATGAAATCTTTGTGTTATAATAATCCCGTTCGAAGGGAAGTCGAAGGATGAGACTGAGGAAACATGGACACTCATGAGGAATCCTCCGATAGAACTAGGACGTAACGTTTCATTCTATTTTTGAAGGAGGAGTTCTTTATGAAGAAGACTCTCGTATCCGCTCTGACGACGGCTCTCGTCGTTGGCGCAGCAAGCACGACGTTCGCTGCTGCAAATCCGTTCTCCGATGTACCGGCTGACCATTGGGCTTACGACGCTGTATCCCAGCTCGCAGCTGATGGCGTCATCGAAGGCTATGGTGACACGACCTTCCGTGGCAACCAGAACATCACGCGTTATGAGATGGCTCAGATGATCGCTAAGGCTATGGCCAAGACGGACGTCTCCGCTGCTGATAAGGCTCTGATCGACAAGCTCGCTGCTGAGTTCTCCGATGAGCTCAACAACCTCGGCGTCCGCGTAAGCAACCTCGAGCGCAATGCTGACAAGGTTAAGTGGAACGGCAAGGCTGAGTACACGTACAAGAGCCTCCGCGATAAGGATGCAAGCGAGAAGGAAAACAGCGATCACCTGCTGTTCCGCCTCGAGCCGAGCGCTGAAGTCAACAGCAACTGGCATGTCAATGCACGTCTCGATGCTTCCACGGAGCTGAACAAAGATAAGGCTGATGACAACAACGACAATGTTGATCTCAAGCGTATCTGGGCTCAGGGCGACTACGGCAACTTCCAGACGAAGCTCGGCAAGTTCGCTCCGATTGATGATGACAGCATCTTCGATACGACGTTCTCCGGTGCGCAGGTTAAGTTCGGCAACAAGGTAACGTTTACGGCTGCTGCTGGCCGCAAGAGCTCGGATGATCTTAACAGCCAGCTGAAGGACTTTGATGAGACGGCTAACTACCAGTATGCTGGCCTCGGCTATGCAGATGGCAAGTTTGTCGGCGGTGTTGATTACCATCATCTGAATGCTGACAGCATCAACTACCTGAAAGACCTGAAGGGCAATACGAAGCAGTATGCTCAGGACGACACGGCTAACATCTGGCTCGCAAAGGCTGCTTATCAGTTCGACAAGACGAACGGCCTGAACGGCTTCTATGCCAACAACACGTCGGCTGATGACTTCGACAACGCTTGGAGCGCTCAGTACAGCTACAAGGGTGCTCAGGCTGAGAACAAAGGCACTTGGGGCGCATGGACGGCGTACCGCTACCTCGGCGCTAATACGGCTCTGTTCTCCACGTTCGATGCCATCCTCGCTGGCCAGAAGGGCTGGGAGATTGGTGCGAACTATGCTCCGTTCAAGAACATCGTTGCAACGCTGCGTTATGGCAACGGCAAGGATATCCGCACGGACAACTCCGTTGAGAACCTCTTCGGCCGTGTTGAGGTATTCTTCTAATCCTTCGATTAGCAGATTTCCATCACAAACAAAAGACCTCCGCTTCGGCGGAGGCCTTTTTTTGTTGCCGCATCGATGCTTGACTTTTCTAGGCCGTGTAGTAAACTGAAAAGAGAATTTGACTAGGTATGAGAAAAGGGGATTTGTATGCCAAATCGTGCGGCCTGGGCGGAGATTGATCTTGCGGCCCTTAGGCATAATTACGAGGAGATCAAGAAGAATATTCGCGGCGGGGCGAAGCTCTGCGCTGTCGTCAAGGCGGATGCCTACGGCCACGGTGCTCTTGCTGTCGCGCGCGTCGCGGTGGAGGCGGGGGCCTCTTATCTCGCGGTCGCGACGCTCGGCGAGGCCATCGAGCTGCGCGAGGCGGGCTTCACGGTGCCAATCCTGCTCTTAGGTCTCGTACTGCCGGATGAGGCGCGCGATATCGTCGACTACGATGTCACGCAGGTTGTCTGTGAGCTGCCGCTCGCAGAGGCCATCTCGCGCGAGGCGGTGCGCCAGCACAAGACGGCGAAGGTCCATCTCAAGGTCGAGACAGGCATGGGCCGCATCGGCATCCGCCCCGAGGAGATCGGCGCGCTGGCCGCGGCGGTCAAGCAGCTGCCGAACATCGAGATCGAGGGCATGTTCTCCCACTTCGCGATGGCAGACAGCAAGGACAAGACGTACACGAAGGGTCAGCTCGCAAAGTTCGAGCAGGCCTTGAAGGCGGTTGAAGAAGCAGGCGTCGAGCTCAAGCTCCGCCACATCGCGGAGTCGGCGGCCATCCTCGAGATCCCGGAGGCGCATTACGACATGGTGCGCGCCGGCGTCATCCAGTATGGCATGTGGCCGTCGGATGAGGTCACGCATCCGATTGACCTCAAGCCGGTCATGAAGGTCTGCGCCAAGGTCGTCTTCATGAAGACGCTGCATCCGGGCGAGAGCATCGGCTACGGCCGCCAGTTTATCGCCGAGCGCGAGAGCCGCATCGCGACGCTGCCGATCGGCTACGCCGACGGCTATATCCGCGCTTACGGCAACGGCGGTTACGTCTCGTTCGGCGGCCGCAAGGCGCCGATTGCGGGCCGCGTCTGCATGGACCAGGTCATGGTCGATGTCACGGACCTGCCGGACGTCAAGGAGGGCGACACGGCTGTGCTCTTCGGCGACGAGACGGTCACGGCCGATACGGCAGCCAAGTGGCTCAACACCATCAACTACGAAGTCACCTGCCTGATCTCCCCGCGCGTGCCGCGCGTTTATAAAGGCTGATGATTGCACGCAAAAGGAGCATCCCCCTGCGAGGATGCTCCTTTTTTTATGCGTTTTACGCGCTCAATACAGTCGTTAGTTTACTCGACCTGGCCTTTCCAGTAGGCGAGGTCGGCATCATTGAGCGGCAGGTCGATCGTCTGGCCATCCTTGTAGGAATAGCGGAAGCGGATGGTCTTAGCGGCCTTGATGTCGTCGAGCGTGGCGGCCGGCAGGAAGACGGAGATCTCGTTCTCCTTCTGGAAGGCGCCCGCGTTCTTCTGCTTGACGGAGGCGATCAGCGGCCACTCCTTGTCGTCGGTCACGAGCGTGACTTTGGAGTCGGCCTTGGCGCCGTCATAGCGCGTATCCCAGACGGTGAAGTGGGCGCTCGTCGCGGAACCGTCTGAGCCGCGCAGGCCCGTGAACTCGATGCGCGCGTAGGCGGAGAGGCTGTCAGCCGTGCGCGTGTCGTGGGCGCGGAAGTAGAGCAGCGTGCCGAGGAAAGCTGCGACGATGATGAGAAGGATGGCAATTGCTTTTTTCATAATAGATACGTCTCCTATAAAATTTCTCTAAGTCAAATTAATCGTATCATCCTGTTTTTTCGTTGTCAATGCGTCTTTTAAAGAAGGAAAAAGAGAAATTTTTCACAAAATTGGCGTAAGTTATCGTAAATAACATGAAATTTTGCAAATTTTTGCTGTGCCTGCCCGAGACGTTCATATTTCTGGCTTTTTCGCCCGTTCCACCCATTGTAAAAGCGCGCGAAGTATTATATAGTATATCAATGAGAAAAGATGGCATAGAATGGGCGGCATCTGTTTTCCCGCTGCTTTTCATCTGATTCTGCCATAATCTTTTCCAGAAGGTATGATATCATTCTTTTATCGGTTGGAAGGGGATTTCAATAAAATGTTTGGTATGTCAATGGATATCGGCATCGACCTTGGCACAGCCAACGTGCTGGTCTATGTAAAGGGGAAGGGCATCGTGCTGCGCGAGCCGTCTGTCGTCGCGGTGGACAAGGATACGAACCGCGTTCTCGCCATCGGCGAGGAGGCGCGTCGCATGATTGGCCGCACGCCGGGCAACATCGTCGCCATCCGTCCGTTGCGCGAGGGCGTCATCGCGGACTACGACATCACGGAGAGCATGCTGCGCCACTTCATCGAGAAGGTCGTCGGCCGCAGTTTCGTCTTCCGTCCGCGCATCATGATCTGCATCCCGTCGGGCTGCACGATGGTCGAGCAGCGCGCCGTACAGGAAGCTGCTGAGCAGGCTGGCGCGCGCCACACGCAGCTCATCGAGGAGCCGCTCGCGGCAGCGCTCGGCGCTGGCCTCGACATCGTGGAGCCATGTGGCTCGATGATTGTCGACATCGGCGGTGGCACGACGGACATTGCGGTCATCAGCCTCGGCGGCATCGTCAACAGCGAGTCGCTGCGCATTGCAGGCGACAAGTTCGACTCGGACATCATCGCTTATGTCAAGCGCGCGTTCAACCTCATGATCGGCGAGCGCACGGCGGAGGATATCAAGTTCAAGGTCGGCGCAGCTTATCCTGAGGCGCGCGATGAGACGCTCGACATTCGCGGCCGCGATCTCCTGACGGGTCTGCCGAAGACGGTCCAGATCACGACGAAGCAGGTGGCCGAGGCCATCGGCGCTTCGGTCTCGCGCATCGTCGAGTGCGTCAAGAAGGTCCTCGAGGAGACGCCGCCGGAGCTCTCGGCGGATATCATGGACCGCGGCATCATCCTGACGGGGGGCGGCGCGCTGCTCTTCGGCCTCGATGAGCTCATTCGCCGCGAGACGGACATCCCGACGGCTCTCGCCGATGACCCGCTCTCCTGCGTCGCGCTCGGCTGCGGCAAGGCGCTTGACACGTTCTCGAAGTTCGACGGCAAGGCCATGAACCTCAAGATCGGGAAATAAAAGCTGATGCTTTCCTTCCCCGCATGTGCGCATCTGCACCATGCCGGGAAGGTTTTTTATTGGAAGGGAGTACCATGATGAATAGAATCCTTCGCCGTGCGGCGGTGTTTGCCGCTGCGGCATTATTCCTCGGGCAGAGCTTCGTGATGGCGGCGGGGCTGACTTCGATGCGCTTCCACAGCGGCAGCGAGCACGACCGCGTGGTCTACGAGTTCACGGACATGCCGGCCTACACGACAGCGGTCTCTGCGGACGGCCGCACGCTGACGCTCGACCTCGCCGATACGTCGTACAAAGGTTTCTCGGCTGTGCCGGCCAAGGGCAGCCGCATCGAGTCGATTGCCTACAATAAAAAGGGCAAGCATCTCATCGTGACGATGAAGCTCAAGGCGGGGCTCTCGTATCAGGTCCGCACCCTCAAGAACCCGACGCGCCTCTTTATCGATGTGCTGCCGGATACGAGTGCGGCAACAAGCACTGCGGGCACGGCGGCCAGCAAGCCGGCGAAAGGCAACAGCATGGGCACGCCGGGGAATATCGACGGCGACTATGTGCAGGAGATCGAGCCGGGCCTGACGGAACACACGTATGTCTATTGGGACGACTACGGCAAGGTATCGGCTTGGCTCTTAGAGGCAGACCCCGCGCGCTACCGCCTCGTGCCGACTCTCGCAAAAGGGAAAATCCCGGGACGTGAGGCCGTCAGCGGCATTGTTGCCAGAGCAGGCGGCGTGGCCGGCATCAATGCCTCGTACTTCGCGCCGGCGGGCGACATCCTCGGCGTGACGCAGATCAACGGCCAGACGGTCGGCACGACGTACTACACGCGTTCGGCGTTTGGCCTGCGCAAGGATGGCACGCCGGTCTTCGGCAAGATCTCGTATGACGGCATGGTCATGATGGGCGGCGTCAGCGTCAGCGTGGCCGGCGTCGACTGCGAGCGCGGCGCGGACAGCCTCGTCATCTACAACCGCGCTTACGGCAGCTCGACGGGCACGAATGAATACGGCCGTGAGTACATCGTGCGCGGCGGCCGCGTCACGGATATCCGCCAGAACGATTCGCCAATCCCTGCAGATGGCGTCGTCATCTCGGTGCACGGCACGGTGGCCGATGAACTCGCTGGCGTGCAGGTCGGCGACCCTGTGACGATCGAGGAGAACCTCGGCGACGGCTGGCAGAACATGGACTTCATCATCGGCTGCGGCCCGCGCCTCGTGGAGAATGGCCGCGTCCATGTGACGGTCGACGAGGAGGATTTCCCTGCGGATATCCGCATCGGCCGCGCGCCGCGCAGTGCCGTCGGCATCACGAAGGATGGCCGCTATCTCTTGGCCGTCGTCGACGGCCGCCAGTCGCACAGCGTCGGCCTGACGCTGACGGACTGGGCGAAGCTGCTCGTGAAGTTCGGCGCGCAGGACGCGCTGAACCTCGACGGCGGCGGCTCGTCGGACCTCGTCGTGAACGGTGAGGTGCAGAACTCTCCGTCAGACGGGCAGGAGCGCCTCGTCGGCGATGGCCTGGTCCTCGTCAAGAAATAAAAGAGGCATGCACAGGGCTGGACGAGTATGTTATAATGAAAACTAGTAGTATTTTTCGAGTTTGATTCTGGCGTTTACGAGGTGAGTACGTTTGCATAAATTCATGAAGAAGGTCATCGCGACTGGTATCGCTGCGATGTTCTTCGCGACGGCGGCTGTGCCGGCACACGCGATGGACCCCATTCTGCCGTTCCAGGATGTCAAAGGTGGCATGACGGGCACGGCCTATACCGTAGTGGACAGCTCGGGCGAGATCCGCAGCTTCGATGTGGATATCGTGGGCAATATGGACAATGGCAAAGGATCGTCCCGCATGATCATGGCACGCGCGCGCGGCCCCGTGATTGAGCAGGCGGGCGGCATCCTGCAGGGCATGAGCGGCAGCCCCGTCTACGTCAATGGCCGCCTCGTCGGCGCCGTGGCGGCCGGTATCAAGGAGATGACGCCGTACACATTCTTCATCACGCCAATCGAGGACATGATGAAGCTCTGGACGATGCCGGATACGAAGAACAAGACGCGCCTCAAGACGGTCAACATCCACAAGGTCGTGGAGGAACGCAAGAAAGAAGAGGCCAAGGCCAAGGAAGAGGACAACAAGAAGGCCGAGACGAATGGCAACGCCATCTTCAACCGTGTCATGGATGTCATCCATGAGGCGGAGGATACGGCGGCCGAGACGAAGGCCAAGCAGGAAAAGGCAGAGCAGGAGAAGGCTGAGGCAGAGAAGGCCAAAGCTGCAGCTGCCGAGAACACGGATGCCAAGTCTGCTGAGAATGCCGATGCTGAGGCCGCCGATGGCAAGGATGTCGACGCCGAGGCTGAGAATGCTGAGGCTCCAGAGAAGCAGGCCGAGGCGGTAGCGGCAGAAACTGCTGCAACCGAAACTGCTCCAGCGAAGGATGCCTCTGCTGAGAAACCGGCTGCATCCGAAAAGAAAGAGATGACGAAGCAGCCCAAGGCCGTCATGTACCTCTCGGGCTTCAATGAGCCGAGCATCGACTTCTTGCAGAAGAACGTGCCGATTGGCCGTGATGTCACCTTCATGCCGATGGGCGTGCGCACGGAAGGCGAGGGCAATACGCTCTATAACGCGAGCCTGCAGCCGGGCAGTGCGGTCGGCGTCGCCATCGTCTACGGTGACTTCGCCGTCGGCGCGACGGGCACGGTCACGGCCGTGGACGGCAAGAAGATCCTCGGCTTCGGCCATCCGTTCCTGCACCGCGGCAACGTCAACTACTTCATGACGGATGCGACGGTCGTCGGCACGATCAGCGGCCAGAGCAACGGCATGAAGATCGCGAACATCGGCAACATCATCGGACGCATCAGCCAGGACCGCGAGACGGGCATCGCCGGCACGATCGGCGATTTCCCGACGGTCGTACCGGTCAAGGTCCGCGTCCAGGACTCGACGCTCGGCCGCACGGATGACTACGGCGCGCGTATCGCCTACGATGAGGCGTTCCTGCCGGAGCTCTCCGGCGGTATCGCCTATGCGGCCATCAACAAGACATCGGACACGCTCGCGGGCGCGACGGCCAACGTGCACTTCACCATCCGCACGAATGCGGCGGACGGCGGCAAGTTCGAGCGCAGCAACATGTTCTACAACACGGCTGACGTCGGCCAGATCGCGGTCGGCGAGCTCATGCAGGCGATGAACGTCATCTGCTCGAATACAGATCAGGAGTCGGACATCGTCGATGTCCAGATCGACGTCCAGATGGAGAACGGCCGCAAGACGGCGACGCTCCTCTCGGCTGTGCCGGACAAGACGACCGTCAAGCCGGGCGATCTCGTGAAGTTCACGACGACGATCAAGCCGTACCGCCGCGACAAGGAGACCTTGCTGATCCCGTACCGCGTGCCGGTGACGGCACCGGAGGGGCCGCTGACGCTCGACATCCGCGGCGGCGGTGTCGCGCCGATCACCCAGCTCAAGCTCCTGCAGCAGACGGGCGTCGACCTCATTGCGCAGGAGGACAAGACGACTACGACGAAGGACAAGCTCCAGAGCCTCAAGCGCACGGGTCGCAACAACGAGATCATCATTGCGCCGGGCGCTTCGGCCGTGCCGATGACGCCGGCGCAGCAGCGCAAGGCCGCGCGCGAGGCCGCTAAGGCGGCCCGCGAGGCAGCGCAGCAGCGCAAGTTCTCGTTCTCGTTGAACGCGCCGAAGAACGAGACGCCGGGTGAGACGAAATTCACGACGAACTATATCATCGACAATGTCATCCATACGACCCTGCAGGTCGAGAGAAAGTGATCGCCCCCTATTGTCAGCAGGTGAATATGATGATACACTGGAAAATGATGCTTTAAGCACAGCGGTCGAAGTGGCTGTGCTGCTATAGGAGGAAAAAGGACTTAAATGGAAAAGTTGGTTATACATGGCGGACGCCGGCTGGAGGGCCGCGTCAAGATCAGCGGGGCGAAGAATGCGGTACTGCCGATTATTGCGGCAACTCTTCTCGGACAGGACTCGCCGAGTCTTCTCGACGAGGTCCCGGCTCTTGAAGATGTGCATACGATCACGGAAGTCCTGCAGAAACTCGGCGTCAAGGCTGAGTTCCGCAAGGAGACGCATCAGCTGTTTGTCGACAGCACGGTCATCGGCAGCTGTGAAGCGCCGTACGATCTCGTGCGCAAGATGCGCGCGTCCTTCCTGATCATGGGACCGCTGCTCGCTCGCTGCGGACAGGCCAAGATTTCCCTGCCGGGCGGCTGTGCCATCGGCACGCGTCCCATCGACCTCCATCTCAAGGGCTTCGAGGCTCTTGGCGCGCAGATCCGCGTCGGCCACGGCTTTATCGAGGCGGCTGCTCCGGAAGGACTCAAGGGCGCGAAGATCTATCTCGACTTCCCGAGCGTCGGCGCGACGGAGAACATCATCATGGCGGCTTCCATGGCAGAAGGCCAGACCGTCCTCGAGAACCCGGCACAGGAGCCGGAGATCGTGGACCTCGCGAACTACCTCAACGTCATGGGCGCGAAGATCCGCGGCGCCGGCACGAATGTCATCAAGATCGACGGCGTGCCGAAGCTCACGGGCCGCGACTACACGATCATCCCCGACCGCATCGAGGCGGGCACCTACATGGTGGCAGCGGCGATGACGCGCGGCGACGTCTACATCGAGAACGCGATCAGCGAGCACCTCAAGCCGGTCATCGCCAAGCTCAAGGAAGCTGGCGTGACGATTGAGGAGGATGTCAATGGTATCCGTGTGACCTGCGACCGCCGCACGAAGTCGGTCGACATCAAGACGATGCCGTATCCGGGCTTCCCGACGGACATGCAGGCGCAGTTCATGGCGATGATGGCCATCTCGGAAGGCACGGGCATCGTGACGGAGACGGTCTTCGAGAACCGCTTCATGCACGTCGATGAGCTCAAGCGCATGGGCGCGAAGATCAAGATCGACGGCCGCACCTCAATCGTCGAGGGCGTGGAGAAGCTCTACGGCTGCCAGGTCAAGGCAACGGACCTGCGCGCCGGTGCAGCGATGGTCCTCGCGGGACTCGTCGCAGAAGGGGAGACCCAGGTCGGCTACATCCACCACATCGACCGCGGCTACGACAATCTCGTCGAGAAGCTCGTCGGCCTTGGCGCGGATATCTGCCGCGTCGACCAGTAATCAAACAAGCAAGAGGCTGTTGACAAACGACAGCCCTTTTCTTTTATCTTTTATCCGTTATTGCTACCTGTTATCATCTGTCGTTTTTACTTGGATTCATAGGAGTATATAACTGTTAACTAAAACGTAGAATATAATAGGTATATATGGTATAATATAAGCATGAATACCTATAAACCGAAAGATTTTGCTAAGATGCTCGGTGTGACGGTCCGGACGCTCCAGAAATGGGATGTTGCGGGCAAGTTGAAAGCTTTCAGAACCCCGACGAATCGGAGGTTTTATACACAGGAGCAGTTGGATGTGTATATGGGGAACAGCACGAGAGTGCAGAATCAGAAGAAAGTGATCCTATACGCCAGAGTGTCAACGGCAAAGCAGCGTGACGACTTGAAGAACCAAGTGTCATTCTTGCGCGAGTTTGTCAATGCGCGCGGTGTCATTGTAGACCGTGTCATGACAGATATCGGCAGTGGCCTGAATCTCAAGCGGAAACAATGGAATGAACTCATCAAGATGGCAGAGGAAGGCAAAGTGGCCGAAATCTATATCGCACATAAGGATCGGTTCGTCCGCTTCGGCTTTGACTGGTTCGAACGCCATCTGGCCGAGCACGGGGCAAAGATCATTGTCGTCAACAACGAGGATCTCAGTCCGGAACGTGAGATAATCCAGGATTTAATCAGCATCATCCGTATATTTTCCAACCGCATCCATGGGTTACAGAAATACGAAGGGAAGCTGAAAGGGGATGAAACGGTTGCTCAAATCCTTCAAGACAGAACTTCGTCTCACCGAAAGCCAAAAGGATAAGGTACGTCGCTCTCTCGGCATCTGCCGCTTCCTCGCGAACCAGTACATCGCCCGCAACATCTGGCTGTATCGCCTGTATCAGCGCGGCATTCTCGATGAGAAGCAGCCTCACTTTGTCACAGCCAATGACTTCGACAAGTATGTCAACCATGTGCTTAAGAAGAAATTCCTCTGGATTGACCAATGCGGCTCTAAGGCGCGCAAGAAGGTTCTCGTCAATGCAGAGCAGGCGTTCAGGCGTTTCTTCAAAGGACAGGCGCACTTCCCGCGCTTCAAGCGGAAAAACCAGCAGAACGTGAAGCTCTACTTCCCGAAGAACAATAAGGGCGATTGGACCATCTGGCGTCACAAGATACAGATTCCGACCATCGGCAAAGCGCGTCTGAAAGAATTTGGCTATCTGCCGCAGGGCGTGACCATCAAGAATGGGCATGTCTCCTATGAAGCGGGTCGTTACTACGTCTCGGTCACAGCCGAGATTGAGGAGATGAGCCGCTATAACAATGATTTAGAAGCATCGTACCGTCCGCAGTCGGATGGCATCGGTGTGGACTTTGGTGTCAAATCGCTTGCCATCGTCAGCGACGGCAGGATTTTTGAAAATATCAATACGTCTTCTCGGGCCAGACGGCTTGAGAGGCGGCTGAGAAGAGAGCAGAGGCGTCTCAGCCGCAAGTACGAGATGCGAAAGAAG